>OLSQ01002624.1_pt1 | contig 12768 bp, 10 predicted proteins | sample 1672561 | NCBI WGS metagenome assembly OLSQ01 (sample SAMEA3136699, study PRJEB25190) | human gut metagenome | biome: human gut; feature: human-associated habitat; material: faeces | place: Austria | collected 2013 | reverse complement strand
AGTCCTTACTGGCCGTAAGGAATATTAACCATAAATACATTGTAGTAGAAAGGAGCAATCAAAGATGTTCGAAAATCAAAAATTCCTAACGCGCGGGATAGAAAGCGAGATTCCCGCATGGCTTGTTCATCTTATGTGGCACATGGTCTTGACGATGGAAGTCAAGGAAAAAGATTACCTGCAGGTATTCCAGCTGACAAAAACGCCGGTCGGTCAGCACATCGTCCACGAGCAGGAACAGCCGCCGTACCGTTACGAGCTCGATGTACCGTGTGACGATGCCGTAAATGCGAAAGTGTTTGTCATCGACGATTTAACGCATTCTACTATGCTGCTTGCTGAAGAATATTAAGATTTACTAAATGAAATGGAGGAACAGACAATGAGTGAAACAAGAATTTGTGCAAACTGTGGTGCGGAGCATCCGATTGACGAAATGTTCCAAGTAGAGAATGACTGGCTCTGCGAGGACTGCGCAGATCGCCTGACCGTAATCTGCGACCACTGCGCTGAGCGGGTCTACGAAGAAAACGCCGTCGAGGACGATACGCACACGCTTTGCGACCACTGCTTTGATGAGTACTACGTCCGCTGTGATGACTGCGGCCGCATTATTCACCGCGACCGCGCGTACTGGGACGATGACGACAACGCTTACTGCGCGTCCTGCTGGGGCGAACACTGCGAAGTTATCCACGAGTATAGCTATACGCCCGACCTCGTGTTCCACGGAAAAGGTCTGCGGCATTTCGGCGTAGAGCTTGAAATCGACGACGGCGGCACGGTAAACAGCAACGCCCAGAAGCTGCTCGACATTGCGAATAAGAATGCCGAGAACTTGTACATCAAGACGGACGGCAGTCTGGATGAAGGCCTTGAGCTCGTCACGCATCCGATGACGCTCGAGTATCAGCTGAACGAAATGCCGTGGGCGGAGGTGTTGCGTAAAGCGCAGAGCATGGGATACCTCAGCCACGCCGCCGGAACCTGCGGGCTTCACGTTCACATCTCCCGGTTAGCATTCGGCTGTACTTACGAACAGCAGGAAGCCGCGTTTGCCCGCCTGCTGTATTTTGTCGAGAAATTCTGGGCGGAGCTGCTGCGGTTCAGCCGTCGTACGCAGTCCCAGATGAACCGCTGGGCGGCACGGTACGGTATTCGTCTTACGCCGTCCGAGCAGATGAACCACGCGAAGAATTCCTGCGCGGGGCGATATACTGCGGTCAATCTCACGAATGCAGATACGGTTGAAATCCGTATGTTCCGCGGAACACTCAAACTGAATACCCTCAAAGCCACCTTGCAGATGGTCAACCATCTGGTTGAGGTGGCTGTTGCTTTGTCCGACACTGCGGTGCAGGAGCTTAGCTGGTTTGATTTTCTCGATGACATCACCGAACCGGAACTGATCCAGTATTTGAAAGAGCGCCGACTTTACGTTAATGAACCGGTATCTGCAAGCGAGGAGGAGTAATATGTGCAGTTTGTTTGGCTTAATCGACTTTAAGGAGTGCCTGAGCACCCATACGAAGAACAAAATCCTGAACACTCTCGCAAGAGAGTGTCAAGTTCGCGGCACGGACGCGACTGGTATCGCATACAATTTCAACGACCGTCTGCGAATTTACAAGCGTCCCCTTCCCGCTCGAAAAATGAAGATTCACATTCCGCACGGCGTAAACGTCGTGATGGGTCATACCCGTATGACCACACAGGGCAACGCGCAGTTTAACCAGAATAATCATCCGTTTCTCGGCAAAGTTGACGGCAGCAGTTTTGCTCTCGCACACAACGGAGTGCTGTGGAACGACAAAGAGTTACGAATGGAAGAAAGTCTGCCAATGACGAGTGTCGAAACGGACAGCTACGTTGCGGTGCAACTTCTTGAACAGCAGAAAACCCTCGACTTTGACAGCCTGCAAGCTATGGCTGAAAAGGTCGAGGGTTCTTTTGTGTTTACGGTTCTGGATAAGGATAACTCCATCTGGTTCGTCATCGGGGACAATCCACTGTGCGTAATGTTCTATGATGGCTTTCTAATTTACGCCTCGACACAGGAAATCCTCTGCAAAACAATCAAAAAGCTGCGACTGAAAGCGCCCACTGATATTCTCGAACCGCAGGAGGGCGAAATCATGAAAATCGACCGCACCGGTCGTATCACTACCGGCACCTTCACGCCGCACACGACGTACGAGCACTGGTGGCGAAAATATCCGTTCTACCGCAGCTACTACGAGGACACACCGACCAGTTATGACGATCTGTTCAGCGTGGCGAAGGCGTTCGGCGTTACAGCAGACGAGGTGCAGGCTCTTCTCGATTACGGCTGCTCTGGGGAAGAAATCGAGGAAATGCTGTACGACCCGGAACTCTTTCACGAGATGACCGGTGAACTATTATACGCATATTGATTGAAGGGAGGCGATGCGCATGATTGCACTCGGCCCGATCTTCCAAGCTATCGGCGCAGTGGTTGACCTCATCATCGAGGCCGTCGAGAACCTTTCAGATGACTGAAACGAGGTGAAAGTTTGAACCCAGGCAAAATCATTCTCGGCGTGCTGACCGTTATCGGCCTGCTCGCCGACATCATCGACGATGATTGAACGCAAAAATACCGACTCTTCCGAGCCGGTATTTTTTGAGCATGTCAATAGAGTATACCCATCTGAAACAACGAAAAACTATGTCAATAGGGTCGCTTTCGGACTTTTGCAATATGTCAAAATGTGCGGTGACCCTATTGCAATTAACCGCATTTCAACTGCTCGATAAGTTTATCAAACAGCGACACAAACTCGCTCTCAATCTGAGAGTAGATTTCCTGCGCGGTTGCATCATCATAAATGTGCGAGGTCTGGTTGCGAGCATTCAGCAATGCAATCCACGCCTGTTCATCATCAATCAGGCCATACGAGAACGCCTTGCGCATCGTTGCTTTCGGACTGTTCAACTCTGTAAAACCTTGGTCAAGTAAGAACTCACGAGTGGTTTTCCACGCCAGTTCGCAGGTGAACTCAAAACGCTGGATTACACCATCGCGAATGATTTTGGCCGGATTCTCTTGATACGCCTGCACGCCTTCGCGCAGACGCTCAACAGCATTGGTGAGATTTTCGAATTTCGTATTGTAACGGTCCAGCAAGCAAATCCCGTCCTTTTCTATATTTTCAAGCAATGCGGCATCGGTGTGTTCGCTGACAAACACCAGATCAACCGAATACAGCGAGTCCAGATCATTTTCGACAGCATCGCTGAATTGCGCACGCTGCTGCGGCGTGCAGCCCCATACCGCGAAATCATAATCACTGCGGGCGTAATGATCGCCGCGGGCACGCGAACCGAATAATACCAGTTTCGGCACTCCATAACGGTGCGCTAACTGTTTTACCTGTTCGATTGTCTTATCCATCAGCGTCACCGTCCTTATTATTTTCATTATACCATACTTAAAGGAGAGATACACCATGAAGATTGGATATATCCGCGTTAGTACCGAGGAGCAGAACACTGCTCGGCAGGAAGTTCTGCTGCGCGAGCTCGGCGTTGACGAGGTTTTCATCGAAAAGGCGAGCGGCAAGAACGCCGACCGCCCGGAACTTACCCGTATGATGAATTACGTCCGGCGCGGCGACACGGTTATCGTTGAGTCAATCAGCCGCTTTGCGAGGAACACGCGCGACTTGCTTGACCTTGTGGAACGGTTGACCGAGAAACAAGTAGAATTCGTCAGCCGCAAGGAGGCAATCGACACGACTACGCCTACCGGCAAGTTTATGCTCACCGTGTTCGCGGCAGTCGCAGAACTCGAACGTGAGTACATCTTGCAGCGCCAGCGCGAGGGAATTGCTATCGCTAAAGAGCAAGGTAAATACACCGGCCGCAAGCCAATGCCCCTGCCGGACAACTTCGAACGGGTGGTTTCCCGATGGCGTGCCGGGGAAATCACCGCCGCAGAAGCCATGCGGCAGACAGGGCTGAAGCCGAACACATTTTACCGCCGGTGCTCCCAGACTTCTCTTGCGCTTAAACGCATCAAATCCATGTAATGCGAGTACGAGTAAGCGCTATAGAACGAGCGCAGACATTTCTGCCTGCGCTCGTCAGATGTTGTATTGGAATTTTACTGAATCAGCCATTGATAATCCTGCCGTCCATCAATCACGTATTCAACAAAAACTCGTTCGCCTTTAATTTGATAAATGAGTAGATACCATTTACCAAACACCATTTTGCGATACTTTTCTGTTACGAAAACACTCGAACGCAAGATTGGGTTTCGATATGGGAAGCTTTGCAGAGAATCTGCCGCTTTCCAGAAGTCAGCTGCCAATTGGCGTGCCAATCGTTCTTCTAACCGTGCCATGAATACCGCATGCTCAACCAGCTGCTGCGCTGCTCGCTTGGATACGATAACCTGGAATTTGCTTTCAAGCTCCGGCATGGCAGGTCTCCCGAATTGCCTGATCCATCATGGAAGCGACTTCATCTACCGAGTAGTCCGGTGCACCGTGTAAGCGGTCTTCCTCAACAGCAAGCAGTTCCTCGCGCAGCTTTAGCATTTTTTCGCGTTTTGTAAATGAATTGATATCCATTACAACGAGATCACCTTCGCCGTTCTTGGTCAGATAAACCGGCTCTCCGGTGGATCTGCACAGCTCGGCAATATCATTGTAATTCTGACGAATACTTGCACTCGGCTTGATATTCATAAAAGCACCTCCATATAGTAATATCATAATTATATTATACTCTAATAGTGCTATGATGCAATAGCTGTTATCTCGAATCTCAGGATAAAATACCGCCGGGTCTCCCAAATACGGGGAACCCGGCGGCTGCATGTTACTGATTTACTTTTTCAGTTTTTACTTGCTCATCTCGCAGAAGCGCATGAGGATTGCAGCAACCTCAGCACGGGTTGCGTTATTCTTCGGGTTCAGCTTGCCGTTCGAGCCGTTGACAATGCCGTTGGCAACCGCCCACTGCATTGCGTTTACAGCGTAGCTGCTGACAGTGCTTGCATCAGAGAAGTTATCCAGCGACCCGTTAGTAGCCGGAGAGCCAACGTAGCGGTACATCATGGTAACGAGCTGCTCACGGGTGATGTTGGCGTTCGGGTTCATACCATCGGACACGCCCTTAGCCTTTGCCCACTCCATACCCTTCTCGTACCAGGTAGCGCCGCCGGTAGTGTCTTCGCCCGCGTAGCGCGCGAGAACCGTCATCAGCATTGCACGGGTCGTGGTTGCGCTCGGCGCAAACTTGTCGCTGCCCGTGCCGCTCATCAGACCCTTGTCGGAAACGTACTTGACCGCGTCAGCGAACCAATCGGAGGAAGCAACGTCATCAAAGCCGTTCTTCGAGGGCTTGGTGTCCTCAATTTTGCTGAAGGTCGGCGTGATCGTTACCTTGCCCTCCGGCATGGTGAAGGTGTACTTGCCATCGGACTTCTTGGTGACGTCAACGGTTTTGCCCTTTGCGTCGGTGATAGTCAGCTTGTCGAGCTTGTAGCCGTCCTTGGCCTTTACGGTAACAGTAACCGTGCTGCCCTTGGAAGCCGAGGTCTTGTCGATCGAAACCGAACCGTTATCCGACTTGGAAGCGGAAACCGTGGTGCTCGAGCCGGAGGACGAGCCGCCGCCGCTGCTCGAATGATGCACAGTGAAGTTTGCGGTGATGGTGGTGTTGCCGTTGATGGTGAAGGTCTTCGTAGCGCCGCCCTCGACTGCCTCGCCGTTTACCGTCCAGCCGCTGAAGTCATAGCCGCTGTCTGCGGTCGCGGTGAGGGTGACAAGCGAATTTGCCTCCATCTGTGCGCCATTTTTCTTATCAGCAGTTACCGTGCCGTTTGCACCGGCAGAATAGTTCAGCGTATAGAAGCTGTTGACCGGAATCTCAGCGTAGGTTTCGGCGTTCTGGAACGTATAACCGTAATTCTCGGAACAAGAAGCCATATTCGGGTCATAGGTAAACAGAACCAGTGCCAGCTTGTGGCCTGCCTTGACCGTATAGTGGGTCGGCTGGAGATACAGAGTATAATCATAATACTTGCCGTCCTGCAGTTCAACCTTGTTTGCCGCAGAAGCGGAGTCAAAGCCTGCATCCGGGTTTGCAAGGTCCATCCAGCCCTGTGCAATTACTTTATATTTAGAATTGCTTGTTACAAAGTTAATGACCTCATAATCCTGTGCACCACTGCCGAACCAGTTGATTTCACCCGTTTTCTGCTTAGTAACGCTAGTGGGATAGGTCGTGAATTCAGTATCAGACATATCAACCAGCATTGCGCTCATCATCAGCGCATCGCGGCTGCCGCTGTCCGCGCTCATAACGGCAATATCAGAGTCGTCATTATTCGCGCGCTTAAGCGGATTCATAGCTTCCTCATGGTTAACACCACGCGGAGCAACTGCCCTCGTATTCTCATCAGAAGCTACAGCAGCCTGCTGAGTCAAATGCTGAATCGGGGTTGCCCTTACATGAACCTTAGTCGTGCCAACAATAACAGTGTCAGTATCCACATCCATCGTGTAAATAGCACGTGCCGAAGTCGAATCCGTGTTATCGAGGAAATGTCCATAATCGGCATAGCTATAATTGCTGTCAACGGTGGTTTTGCCATCGTCGCCGCAAGCAAGACGCAGGGTTTCGGTATTTCCATCCCAATCGCTAAGAGTAGTCCAACTGCCGTCCGTATTGTTCTGAACCGTAACAGCCGCCATGTTCTCAGCACCGTTGTTCTGGTCATACAGATAATGGCTGAACCACTTGTTCAGAATACCGTTATAGGATTCTCCATCAATCAGCAGAGAGACCTTGTAAGAGTCATAGTCCGGGGTGATATGTGCGCCCTGATGGAGCAGCAGCTTAACATTCTGGCCTGCATTCTTAAATGCATCATACATCAGCTGGAACTGCTTAGTGCGAACGTTCGTATCGTTCAGACCATGAACAATCAGCGCCGGGCAATTAAAGTTGTTGTACTTCGAGGTAGATGCAGTGCCTGCCTTGCCCTCATTGCCCGCGGTGTAGTCACGGGTTGCCCAGTGCGTGCCATAGTCACCGTTCAGCGTCTTCTGATCGTTGTAAATACGGTTGAGATATGCCGGGTAAATATCCTTGATGGGTTCCCATTCCGTATCATTCGCATACACACCAGCGTTAATATAGCGGCCTGCGCAGAAGAACGCCAGATGATCACTATATGCTACACCGCCGGTGGCAATACCCTGCGAATTGGTGTACTCGTACCAGCTTGCAATGCCTGCAACCGGAACGATGGTCTTAAGGCCCTTAACACCGGTGGAAGCGACTGCGAAGTCAGTCGTGCCGCCGTAGGAACGGCCGGTCATGGCAACATTGCCGTTCGACCAGTCAGCTTTAATTGCAATATTGCTGGTTCTGTCGGTATAAGCAGCACGGTCACCGGTGAGCCACTCAATAACGCACTTGAATGCGTCGGTCTCAACGTCAGCGCCGCAAGTCTCCAGACCCTCAGAGCCGAGCGTGCCCAGACCGCCTACCTCAATCGCTGCATAGCCGCGAACGAGGAAGTAGTCGTACCAGTCGAGGTCCTCGTAATCGTAGAACGGGTATTTAGGAGAGCTTTCATATGGACTGAGATAGTACCACTCGTCTGCCGTTGCTTTATTAGCAGTGTCCATAGTATTTGCCGTGCCTTTAGCCTCGCGTGCAGCAGGCTGCGCGTACAGCTTGTTCAAGTTATATCCCTGATCGCCCTTGGTATAATCGATGCCGCGAGCCTCGCCGTTATCCGTGCAGCCGGTGATGTACGGACGTGCATCATAGATGGCTGCAGCCTTGTACTTGCCCTCAGCGGCAGCACGGGGAAGCTGCACCAGCGCCTTTACGAGGTCGAGCTTGCCATCGCCGTCGGTGTCGTAGTTGGTCTCAACGTAAACCGAGTAGCGGATGATGTCGCTGTTATCGTTGCTGTAGCCGTCCTTGGTCGGAACACCGCTCGTGTACGGAAAAATCGGCTGTGCCACACCGTCTACGAACAGCGGAGTGCCGTTCTTTACTGCATTGCGCAGGTTAACAGCTGCCGTGCTGTTTGCCATCGTGTACAGCTCTTCCAGCGAGCAGGCTGCGGAACCGTCGAACTTGTCATCTGCGATGCCTACGCTCTTCGCCATAGCGATGTAGTCGCTGTCGCCGCTCGGGAACTGCGTTTCCTTCATGCCGCAATCCAGCAGAATGTACTTGACCGCATTCAGCTTGGTCAAGCCGCCGCTCTGTGCCGAAGCTTCGAGCGCCGCATAGGTCGATACCTGCTGTCCGTCATCGCCGCTGTTTGCATCAACAGCGCCCGCCTGACAGGTGAACGACAGGATCATGGAAAGCACCAGCGCGAGGCTGGCCGCTCTCTTCTTCATGTGTACTCCCTCTTTCGTGGTAAATATAGGATTTTTGCACCTGCCTTTATCATTCAAAGATGGATATTTTACCACTCCTTCGAATTTTAATACAAATGCTTTTTAAGCATACTCGTTTACTATGGAAAAGTCAAGGAATTTTGAACAGAACAGGTGAAAAATGTCTAAAAATTTCGCCCAGAAAACCAAAACAAGAGCCGACAGAAAATCCATCAGCTCTTGCAAGAGGATAAATGTAAGCGTATCCGGCAATGACTCAATCAGTCGTTGTAGAAATCCAGACGGTCGGTCAGCGGAACAGCCTCAATCAGGCCGGACTTCTGGCTCTTCAGGCAGGAGTCCGTAGTAACAGCTGCACAGTAGCCGTCCCAAGCAGAAGCAGCAGCCTTGCAGTGAATTCCCTGCTCACGGCATCAATTCGTCAATTTTCTTCAGCAGAATGTCGCGTGCGCCCTTTATCAATCGCTGCTGGATAATCGTTTCCATCAACACACTGTACAATTCGTCAGAATTCATCTCACGAGTCAACCAGTGTTCGCCGTTCTTGCTCTGCGCGTTCCATTTCTCCATCCACGCATCGATATTCTTTCTTCCGTTGTTTTCTGCTGCTTTCAGGCAGATCTCTTTCATATGCGTTACATCTGGACATCCAGAGTCCCACTCTTTTAAGTATTCTGCTATCGTTTCGTCTGAAATACGAATTTGTCTCGATTCACCACTAATATACCGTGCAAAATCTGCATTATTCATCATTGCCCAGAAACCATCAATATGTACGGGGGAAGCCGCCTCGCAGCAATATAATTCGCTCGGATCGAATTGCAGGCATTGCTGAGCATTTTCGTAATACCTCCACGCGAGGCTCACCGGATTATCCATTAGCCCGTACTTTTCAAGCGCCGTTCTCCAGAGTTCTGCCTCTTCCTCAGACAGAATTCTGTAGCCGTGCAATTTAAGAAAATACAGAAGATTGTCTCGCACCGTTTCTCCATCGTCATGGAAGAATTCACAAACGTCGAGTAGCAGCAGCAGCCGTGCTTTCCGTTGTTTTTCCGCGCTTGGTTTCTCTTGATATACGTTTTCAGGAAATGGCACTTCATCCAGGCTAAAATCTCGTTTCCCATCTTTACGAGCAGCAATACAGTCTCTCTTTTGAATGCAGATCAGCATAAACACGAACGCAGTGTGCTTGGCAGCATTTCGAGCAAGCTGCAGCGCCTCTTTTATATTCTCCATATCCGGAACATTTTTACCTCGTGTCGCCTTAAGATAAGCTGTCACGCTCTTTTTCAGATACTCAGCATCACAAACGTTACTGCAATCACTCCATTCACCTATAACCTCGAACGTAGTTTTGCTGTGGCTGTTCCATTCTGTGCAGAATTCTCGGTATTTGTTCAGACATTTCCGGCGTTCCAGATACTGCTTCAGCGCTTCTGCGTCGCGCTTCATATATTGACCCTCGAATTTTTTATGATCCTCTTTCAAACGTCGGTGCTCCCGATAAGCGCTCATAAACGCCGAAAAGTAGCGCACATAGAAATCCACGGCCCGGTTTTCCGTCAACACAGCATCCGGAACCCACTGCTTAATCTGCGCTGTAAGCGCCTGCGCCTCCTGTCCGTCGGGCGCGTTCTCGTTGGCATTATGCAGCTCTCGCGCATAATACTGCATGCCGTTCCGCGTCGCGCGAGCATATTCCGCCAGCGCTTTCAGCGTGCTTTCATACATTGGACGAACCATCTGCTCCAGTTTGTCGATTTGTTCCTGTTTCTTTGCGCTGCAATATTTGTCCCAAGCTCGCTCGACACAAACAGCATATGCCTGCTGCGTACCTTCTCCATACTGCCTCAACAGCTCATGCAAATGCGAACGATTGACCCGGTTGTCTTCATAGTTACTGCTAAAGAGTGTGCTGCGATCCGCAAGCAGTGCATCCACGGTTTTCATATCCGTAATGTTTTCCTCATAGCTGTTGATGAAAGCCGCCTTGTGCCCCAGTACCCGATATACCTCGTTGGGTCGGCTGTGCGGCAAACCGCATGCTGCGGCAAACGCAGTGCGCGCGTCATTGATGGCGTCTGCCTGCTCCACACTCGCGCAGCTCATATCGTTCGCCAGAATTTTCCTTTTCTCCAACGTGTACTGTCTTTGGCTGCCCCTTGGCCTGATTTCAACGAAATGATTGTCTTTTTGCATTCTCATATTCCCCTCTCATCGGCTATTTTCGATGAATTGCGTGCTCCGTTGTATGCTTCATCGAATATTTCCGAACTTTTCTTCCTTCTAAATCTATATTTTCCTCGTAACTACTATAATTTGCATTAAAACGACGTCTGAATAGCGACTTTTATTTTCCACCCTTATACTATGATCAACAACTGAATTTTACGTGCAGCAATGCGCGGAACAGAGATATTTCCGGGGACAATCCCCGGGAATAAGCGAAATATAAGGAGAATACACCTATGAATCATCTCAAACATTACAATCGTTGGTCAGACCCACCGCATGACGGCAAGAAGGCTGCGCGCCGCCGCGATGTCGGCAACATCAACCTTTTCATTGTCCCCTCCCTGCATCCGAAGCAGGAGCCGGACAAGACCGCCGTCGAGGCGCCGCCCGATGTGATCGCTGCTGACACCGCAATGGAGGAGCTGACCGAGCGCCCGGCGCTTCCGGCATCCGCTGAGGACGAGGCAGCAGGCTGGGACTGGAACGAAACCAATATCGACGAATTCGAGGAGGACTAACAAATGGATGTTTATAGCATTGACTACACGCTGTATGTTCAGGACGGCGAGCACGAGCCCAAGCAGATGACTAACTTCACCCCGGTGATTGAAACCGCGTACTATCCTCTGGAGGGTTCACAGGACGACATCCCGGCATACCTGGGTATCCAGCTGATTTTAGAGGACGGTTCCGTGCGCAGCCTTACCCTGCCCATGACCTCAAATCTGGCACGCACAATTGTCGCCGAAGAGCCGCGCGCTGTGCTCCTCAAGACCGGTTATGCACCTCTCGTCCAGAAGTACATCGTCGACCAGCTTTCCAAAACTGGGCGCCCCGGTGAGTGCCAGCGCGGCGTTTACCTGCCGGGCAACGGCACCTACCGTCTGGCGGATGGTCAGCATGTCACCGTGTGGAACGGACGTGTCGCAGGTTCGACCAAGCTCGAGGTTCCGTATATGATCAAGCCGACCAACACCTATCGCATTACGAATAGTATCGACAGACCGGTGCCGACTCTGGTCAGGACGTTGCTTGAGAACGATGCAGCTCTGATTTTGCCGGTTGCATATGCCTTTCTTGTCTCGCGCCGCGATGTCCTGACTGCCGAGCAGCATCCGCTGCAGGGCGGTCTATACATAACCGGTATTCAGTCGAGCGGCAAGACGACGCTTGCCCGTCGTGTCTTCGGATACACCGAACGCATCGGAACCCCAGGTAAACCGGCACTTATGCTGGAGGCGGTGAGCACAGAAGCATCCGTGCGCGACACGCTTTCGGAGAACCCGGGATGTGTGGTCATCATCGACGACCTCGCCCATTCCTCCTCGCGTACCATCGAAGCGCATCGCAAGAAGCTCGGCGGAGCGATGCTCCGTCTGGCTGCCAACGAAGGCGACTCTACCAAGAAGGGTAAAACCGGCAAGACCGATCATCGCGACTGTACCGCCGGAATTGCTCTGACGGCTGAGTTTGTTCTGGACGGCGTTTCAGAGCTCACGCGCAGTATTTTCGTGTACCTTGACAAAAAGTTACATCTGACCGAGGACGTCCGTCCTGCCCTGATTGGAGCGGTCCTCGAGGAGTTCGCCGACTGGTTCGCGGACAACTACGGCCGCGCCATTGAACTGCTTCACGAAATCACCAATTCTCCGGATATTTTGAAAAATATCCGTGTCAACGGTGCAGATGAGTTCGCTGAGCTGCTCATGCGTGAGCGTCGCATTCAAGACAACCTCGCTTTGCTACAGTGGGCATTCGTGTGCATGGTCGAGATGATCCAAGAGCGCATAGATCTGCCGGACGACATCGAGCATGCTCTCCACAGGAAATTCTGGGAGGCCGTTCACTGCTCTGTTCGCAAACAGGTAGAGGAATTTGCCAATATCCAGTCGCAGCTCAAGGAGGGCAATATCGCCCATCTGCTGTGCGAGGCAATCGACTGCGACGAGTTTAAGCTATGCCGCAAAAAGTCGAACCTCTTCAAGCGAAACGGCATCGTCTGGAAGGATGACAAGCGCGGAAGGCCTGTCGAGGTCGGTATCAAACCGACCGCACTTGTTCAGTTTATCCGTAATCAGAACGGCTATCAGAGATACTCCAGTCGAAAAATCACCGACTATCTGAGATCGGA
>OLSQ01002622.1_pt1 | contig 12778 bp, 9 predicted proteins | sample 1672561 | NCBI WGS metagenome assembly OLSQ01 (sample SAMEA3136699, study PRJEB25190) | human gut metagenome | biome: human gut; feature: human-associated habitat; material: faeces | place: Austria | collected 2013 | reverse complement strand
CCCCACTGTCAGTTGATGCGCACCAGGGTGGCACCGTATCCGTATTCGCGGAAAGAGGCATCCTGCACGGTGCACTGCTTGTAGCGGTACTTGAGTTCCTGCAGAATGTTCTTGCGCAAGACGCCTTCGCCCTTGCCGTGGATGAAGACGATGCGCTGTCCTTTCTTCTTTGCGTTCTCGTCCATCACACGCCTGAACTCCTTCATCTGCGCCATCAGGATGTCGCCGCTGCTCAGTCCGCTGGTGTCATCGAGTAGTTCCTCGGCATGCAGGTCGATGACAAGTTCGCCGGGCTGGCCGCTTGGCTTCGACTGACGGGGCTTCTGCTCGGCCGGTTTCTGCTCCTTGGTAGGTGCCGCCCCAAGCAGTGCCTCGCGCATCTGTTCTGCATCGGCAAAGACACTGCGCACGGGTCGGTCGTCGCGCACAACGCTCACCGTCCAGCAAGGCTCGCGGAAGAACTCGTCGGGCTGGAAGGTGTGCAGCTTGTAGAACTTGGTACAGTCGAGCCTCAGTTCGGTAGAGAGTGCCGGCTTCAGCATGAAGGTCTTGTCCTGCTTCCACGCCAGAGTCTGTATGCACAGCCGCTCGAGCGAAGCCAGCTGGCTGCGTTCGATGTCGGCCACAAAGAGTTTGCTGTTGGGCTCCACCACAGCATTGAACACCGCGCTCCATGCCACGCCGTCGGTCTTCATGATGAGCGTCTGCACGTAATAGTTGCTGTCGTTCACCACATAAGCCTCAAAGGTGGTGGAGGAAATCTCCTTCACATTGGCAGGCAGGAAACTCAGGTACAGGTTGAGCTGGTCTCCTCCCTTGCGCTCCTGCGCCTTGGGCTTGAAGGTGATGGGCTTGTCGGCAGGTTCCCATTCGGGTTCCTCGTGGGGTGCCTGCCGCTTGGGCTGCCTGGCTCCCTTGTCGGCAGCCGTGCGTGTGCCCGTATTCACCTTGCCTATATCGTAGTCGCTGTCGTCCACCAGCACCACTTCTTTCCTGAGCATGGGGATTTCGAATCCGTCCTCATCCTCGACCAGCACAATGTCCTTGCCCTGGAATCCGCTCACGCGACCGCCTCCCACTTCGGAGAGGAAGCGCACCTTGTCACCTATCTTCATATCTTATTTGTCCTTTCTTACTTCTCAAAACACAAATTTAGGGGTTTTCTGCGAAACGAAGATGCTTTCTCCCCCCGAATTGCAGTAACTTTGCACCCAAAGAAAAGAATATGATGAAGACAAAGGAAATACAGATAAGCGACTACAACTACCCGCTGCCCGACGAGCGCATAGCCAAATTCCCGCTCCCCGAACGCGACAGCAGCAAACTGCTCATCTATGAGCACGGACAGGTGAGTCACACCGGATTCCGCTCCCTGCCCTCGCTCCTGCCCCAGGGTGCACTGATGGTGTTCAACAATACCAGGGTCATACAGGCACGCCTGCACTTCCGCAAGGACAGTGCCAGCGGACAGGCACAGGGTGCGCTCATCGAAGTGTTCCTGCTCGAACCCGCGCAGCCCATCGAGTACCAGGAGAATTTCTCGTCGCGCGGACACTGCCAGTGGCACTGCATGATAGGCAATCTGAAGAAATGGAAGGAGGGTGCGCTGCACCGCACCATACGCATCGGCGATGAGGAAATCGTGCTGTCGGCCACCCGGCACACGCAGGCCAGCGGCACCTCACACCTGGTGGATTTCCAGTGGAGCGGACAGGCCACTTGGGCCGAACTGCTTGATGCGATAGGCGAACTGCCCATTCCACCCTACCTCAACCGCAAGACGGAGGCGTCGGACCTGGTCACCTACCAGACGGTATATAGCCGCATCAAGGGCAGCGTGGCGGCTCCCACGGCCGGTCTGCACTTCACCGAGCGCGTGCTGGCCGACATCGACGCGCGTGGCATTGAGCGTCAGGAGGTGACGCTGCACGTGGGCGCAGGCACCTTCAAGCCGGTGAAGAGCGAAAACATAGGCGGTCATGACATGCACACAGAGCACATCTCGGTGAACCGCAGCGTGGTGCAGGCGCTCATACGCCACCAGGCAGAGGCCATAGCAGTGGGTACCACATCGGTGCGCACGCTGGAGAGCCTCTACTACATGGGCATACGCGCCCACCAGCTCATGCAGGAGCATCAGGATACGGGCGACGGCGAGGAACTGCACGTACAGCAGTGGACACCCTATGAAAGCGGAGACCATGAGCCAGCCGCCACCGATGCCATCGCCTGGCTGGCCGAATATATGGACGCCCACGGGCTGGACGTGCTGCACTCGAGCACGCAGATCATCATTGCCCCAGGCTACCACTACCACATAGTGAAGCGCATGGTGACCAACTTCCACCAGCCTCAGAGCACCCTGCTCTTGCTGGTGAGCGCCTTTGTGAAGGGCGACTGGCGCAGCATATACGACTATGCTCTGGCCCATGACTTCCGCTTTCTCAGTTACGGCGATTCCTCATTGCTCATACCATGATAGCCATAGGAAGGGACAACGCAGAGGAGATGTTCCCCATCGTAGATGAGGAGGGGAACATCACGGGAGCGGCTACACGAGGCGAGTGCCACGGCGGCAGCATGCTGCTTCACCCTGTGGTACACCTGCATGTGTTCAATGCGCAGGGCGACATATACCTGCAGCACAGGCCGCAATGGAAGGACATACAGCCCGGCAAGTGGGATACGGCAGTAGGCGGACACGTAGATCTGGGCGAAAGCGTGCAGCAGGCACTCCTGCGCGAGGCGGGTGAGGAGCTTGGACTTGACCTCTCGTCGCTGCAAGTAGAGCCGCTGGGGCACTACGTGTTCCAGTCTGCCCGCGAGCGCGAACTGGTCTTCCCTCACCGCGTCACCTATGACGACGAACTGAAGCCAAGCGCCGAGACCGACGGCGGACGCTTCTGGACGATGGAGGAACTGCGGGCTTCAATGGGCAAGGAGGTATTCACGCCCAACTTCGAAAGCGAGTTCAAGAGACTGTTTGAGAAGGAATAGAGACATAGGCCACCACGCTGCAAGTACCCACACAGCGCACTGCAACGGCCATCGCAGCGCACTGCATTGACGATTGCAGTGCGCTGCGTTTTTTGGAGCAATATTCCGAAAGAATTATGGAAGAACGGTGAGAGGCCAAGTGGGATATGGTATGGCGTATGGCGAAAGGCGGCACAGGAAACGAAGAGGCTTCCCGCGCATTTCCTCCCAATCCATCAAACGGCGGAAAGGAGCACACCGGCTCTCTCACTCTCAACCTATAAATCACAAGCAGAACATGGCCTCTGCCACAGCCTCTGACCTATAAACGGCAAGCCGCACCTTATCAGGTGTCAGACTACACATTATTATATATACGCGCGCGAGGGGACTGCCCGGCGCATGCCGGCGCATGGGTCAGTCGAGCACAAGCTCCACCGGGCAATGGTCACTGCCCATGATGTCGGTAAGGATGTTGGCCTCGCGCACCCTGGGAAGCAGGCGGGTGGAGGTGAGGAAGTAGTCGATACGCCACCCGGTGTTCTTCTCGCGGGCATGGAAACGGTAGCTCCACCAGGAGTAGATGCCCTCCTGAGTGGGATGCAAGTGGCGGAACGTGTCGGCAAAACCAGCCTCCAGCAGAGCCGTCATCTGGTTGCGCTCCTCGTCGGTGAAGCCCGCATTCTGTCGGTTAGTCTTGGGATTCTTGAGGTCTATCTCCTTGTGTGCCACATTCATATCGCCACACACCACCACAGGCTTGCGGCTGTCCAGCCCCTGCAGATAAGCCCTGAAGTCATTCTCCCACTGCATGCGGTAGTCAAGACGGCGCAGTCCGTCCTGGCTGTTGGGCGTATAGACACACACGAGGAAGAAGTCGTCCATCTCCAGTGTAATCACTCTGCCCTCGTGGTCATGCTCGTCGATGCCCATCCCGTAGGTGACTGCCAGAGGTTCCATGCGGCTGTAGATGGCCGTTCCGCTGTAGCCCTTCTTGTCGGCGAAGTTCCACCACGAGCGGTATCCAGGGAATTGCAAGTCCAGTTGACCCGCCTGCATCTTGGTCTCCTGCAGGCAGAAGAAGTCGGCATCAAGCGACTGGAAGACTTCACGGAAATTCTTCCCCACTACGGCACGCAGGCCATTCACGTTCCAGCTAATCAGTTTCATATCCTTTTCTTAGAGTTCTTATATTGATGTGCACAGCGGCAGGACGGCACCGCAATGCCTCATTGTCCCAAGCCCGCAACGCCCCGGCCGGCCTCTTCCGCCCCACTGCCAGGCGCTCCACAGAGCCGCCGCTGCGCGAAGGCAAAGTTAACCATTCTTGCCCACTTGGCAAAGTCTGCCCCCAGGCAATACACCTCCAGAGCACGAGAAAGGCGGCAGAGCGGAGGCCAGAACCTCATCGGCGGCAGGCAGGAAGCGCGGCAAGACACCCCACGAAGCAGGCCGACCGCCACGGCACAGCATCCAGTCCCATTCATCCAACTGTATTACACCTATTTCCCCAAAAAGGTTCAATTTCCCGCACATACCTTTGTCATATCGGGAGAAATGCGTACTTTTGCACGGTTTAAGCATAAATGTGCAATTGTTATACACACTTCATATAGAATAGAAATATGAGTTTCAAGATTGTAGTACTTGCTAAGCAAGTACCCGACACGCGCAACGTGGGACCAGATGCCATGACCCCCGAAGGCACCGTAAACCGTAGCGCCCTGCCTGCAATATTCAATCCCGAGGACTTGAATGCACTGGAGCAGGCTCTCAGACTGAAAGACCAGAACCCCGGAACCACGGTGACTGTAGTGACCATGGGCCCCGGACGTGCCGCTGAAGTGATTCGCGAGGCTATGTATCGCGGCGCAGACGGCGGTTACCTGCTTACCGACCGCGCCTTCGCAGGTGCCGACACCCTGGCCACCAGCTACGCTCTGGCCACTGCCATCAAGCATGTGCAGCCCGACGTAGATCTTATCATCGGCGGCCGACAGGCCATCGACGGCGACACGGCACAGGTTGGCCCCCAGGTGGCAGAGAAGTTGGGACTCAACCAGATTACCTACACCGAGGAGATTCTGGCCTGTGAGAACGGCATCATACGCGTGAAGCGCCACATCGACGGCGGCGTGGAAACCGTGGAGAGCGCTCTTCCCTGCGTGCTCACAGTGAACGGCAGCGCCGCTCCCTGCCGCCCCCGCAACGTGAAGAGGGTGATGAAGTTCAAGCGCGCAAAGGCTCCCATGGAGCTCGCTCCCGGCACTACATGGGCCGACCAGCCCTATGCCGACCAGTATGAGAAGAAGCCCTACCTGAAGCTGGGCCAGCTCAACTGCGCCGACGTGAACGCTGACCTGCAGCAGTGCGGCCTGGCAGGTTCGCCCACCAAGGTGAAGAACGTGGAGAACATAGTGTTCAAGGCCAAGGAGAGCAAGGTGCTCACTGGCAGCGACGAGGATATTAACTCACTGGTACAGGAGCTCCTGGCCAACCATACCATTGGATAAAAAGGAGGATAGGACACATGAACAACGTATTCGTATATTGCGAGATAGAAGGCACAAAGGTGGCTGAGGTGAGCCAGGAACTGCTTACCAAGGGCCGCAAACTGGCCGACACGCTGGGCGTGCAACTGGAGGCCGTAGCCGCAGGAAGCGGCATCACAGGACAGGTGGAAGAGCAAATCCTCCCCTACGGAGTGGATTGCCTGCACATCTTTGATGCACCTGGACTGGCACCCTATACCTCCAAGCCCCACACTGCCGTGCTGGTAAACCTGTTCAAGCAGGAGCAACCACAGATATGCCTGATGGGTGCCGATGTGGTGGGACGCGACCTTGGCCCACGTGTGAGCTCGGCTTTGCACAGCGGTCTGACCGCCGACTGCACCGCACTGGAGATTGGTCCCCACGACGACAAGAAGCTGGGCAAGCACTACGACAACCTGCTCTACCAGATTCGTCCTGCCTTTGGCGGAAACATCGTAGCAACCATCGTCAACCCCGAAAACCGTCCTCAGATGGCCACCGTGCGCAGTGGCGTGATGAAGGCTGAGGTGCTCGACCCCAACTACCAGGGCAAAGTCATCATCGAGGATGTGGCCAAATTCGTGCCCGAGACCGAGTATGTAACCCGAGTGCTCGACCGTCATGTGGAGGCTGCAAAGAACAACCTGAAGGGTGCACCCATCATCGTGGCCGGCGGCTACGGCGTTGGCTCACGCGAAGGATTCGGCCTGCTCTATGAATTGGCTCACGTGCTGCATGCCGAGGTGGGCGCCAGCCGTGCTGCCGTAGATGCCGGCTTCTGCGACCACGACCTGCAGATAGGCCAGACCGGCGTGACCGTACGCCCAAAGGTGTACATTGCGTGCGGCATCAGTGGCGCCATCCAGCACGTGGCAGGCATGAAGGAGAGCGGCATCATCATCAGCATCAACAGCGATGAGAACGCTCCCATCAACCAGATTGCCGACTACGTCATCAACGGCACAGTGGAGGAAGTGCTGCCCAAACTGATAAAGTATTACAAACAGAACAGCAAATAAGGATTACGGTCGGGGCTGCCAGGGAGGACGCACCGCCGTGAGGGGACCAGGCCAACAGGCTGTCCCGCCACACCGAGGGTGCTCCGCCAGGCCGCAGACAAGCAAGACCGGAATCCACAAAACCACATAGAAAGATGGCTAATTACTATAGCGACAGGAAAGAAATCAAGTTCGAGCTGGAGAACAGTCCGCTGATGCAGCGCATCGTGGAGCTCAAGGAGCGTTCCTATGAGGATAAAGACCAGTATGACGAGGCACCTCAGGACTTTGCAGATGCCATGGACAACTATGAGCGAGTGCTCGATGTGGTGGGCGACATCACTGCCAATGTGATTGCGCCTAACGCTGAGGATGTAGATGCAGAAGGCCCTCACTGCGAGAACGGCCGCGTGCGCTACGCCAGCAAGACCTATGAGAACCTCGGTTCAATGGTGCAGGCAGGCATGAACGGCATGACGATGCCACGCCGCTACGGCGGTCTGAACCTGCCCGTGACAGTCTATACCGCTGCCAACGAGATAGTATCCACAGGCGACGCAGGCTTTGAGAACATCTGGTCACTGCAGGACTGCATCGAGACACTCTTCTGCTTCGGCAGTGAGGAGCAGCGTCAGAAGTACATCCCACGAGTATGTGCAGGCGAGACCATGTCGATGGACCTCACCGAGCCAGACGCAGGTTCCGACCTGCAGAGCGTGATGCTCAAGGCCACCTACGACGAAGAGAATCAGTGCTGGAGGCTTAACGGCTCGAAGCGCTTTATCACTAACGGCGACTCGGATATCCACTTGGTGCTGGCCCGCTCTGAGGCAGGCACACGCGACGGACGCGGTCTGAGCATGTTCATATACGACAAGCGCGACGGTGGCGTGGATGTGCGCCGCATCGAGAACAAGCTTGGCATCCATGGTTCACCAACGTGTGAGCTGGTATATAAGAACGCCAAGTGTGAGATTTGTGGCGACCGCAAGCTGGGACTCATCAAGTATGTGATGTCTCTGATGAACGGTGCCCGACTGGGTATAGCAGCCCAGAGCGTGGGTCTGTCACAGGCTGCCTACGACGAAGCAGTGGCTTATGCACGCGACCGCAAGCAGTTCGGACGCGCCATCATAGAATTCCCCGCAGTGGCCGAAATGATAAGCAACATCAAGGCCAAGCTGGATGCAGGCCGTGCGCTGCTCTATCAGACTGCCCGCTACGTGGATATCTACAAGGCTCTGGAGGACATTGCACGCGAGCGCAAACTGACTCCCGAGGAGCGTGCCGAGATGAAGAAGTATAGCAAGCTGGCCGATGCGTTCACTCCCCTGGCCAAGGGCATGAACAGCGAATACGCCAACCAGAACGGCTACGACTGCATTCAGGTGCACGGCGGTAGCGGCTTCATGCTCGAGTATGCCTGCCAGCGCATCTACCGCGATGCACGCATCACCAGCATCTATGAGGGCACCACACAGCTGCAGACCGTAGCAGCCATCCGTTATGTGACCAATGGCTTCTACTCTTCAGTGATTGAGGACTATGCCCAGATGCCTGTGGCTCAGGAGCTGGAGGGCATCAAGAGCCGCGTGGCAGCCATGGCCGAGAAGTTCAACGCCAGCGTAGCCAAGGTGAAGGAAGCCGAGAACCAGGAGCTGCATGACCTGTGCGCACGTCACCTCTACGAGATGGCAGCCGACGTGATCATGTGTCAGTTGCTGATGCAGAACGCATCCAAGGCACCGGAAATCTTCGTGCATTCGCTGGAGGTGTATGCCAACCATGCCGAGGCAGAGGTGGCCAAGCACGCCACTTTGGTGGAGCGCATGACAGTGGAGCAGCTTGACAACTACCGTCAGGCATAAAGCCCCACTCACAGAAGACAGATAATCAGGGAAAGGGAGTCTGATGAAGGCTCCCTTTTACTTTATCTCCCCCGACCTGCCAAACGACCATATCTGTCCTGCCAAGCAAATGCTACGGGAGGAGGAAAAGCCCCGCCCGACTGCTTCGGAAGGGAAAGGCGGGAAGCGGGATGAGGCTCAAGACTCTCACCAGAAGTCTGAAGACACTTCGCCAAAGGTACAAGTTGGGATATCCAGCGGCATCAGTCACACAAATGAGAAGCGTCCCTCGCCGACAGGAAAGCGGGCACAGAGGACGGAGAGCGGTGTCAGTCGCCACCAGCCTGCAATCTCCGGCAAATGACGCACTGCGCTGCATCAGCCATTGCAGCACGCTGCATCGGTCTGCGCAGCACGCTGCGTTGGCCATTGCACCGCACTGCATCCGACACAGGTCCCTTCTCCCAGCCCCACCGCTTCAGTCTCCTTGGGAAAAACCGCCTCACTGGCCTGCCCCTGTCAAATCGCGTCGAGCCTCCCTCCTGACCACGGCAACATGCAGAGGAAAACGCCTCCACCATCTCCCCTGCCTATTGCAGGAAGAAAAGATACAAACCGCCCCACTCCACCTGCCTCAATGCTACGAAAAGCAAAGAACCACGTGCAAAATGACAAGGGCGAATGGAAATTAACATAAAAAGTGCAAGTATATTCCCCGCAACGTTAAACCAAGCCCAAGGCGGGGAGTCACACTTTCGGAAACAAGAACATCGCTTATCAATGGAAAGAAGATTCATGCTGGCAGCCATTCTGCTGCTCATGCCGTTGCTGGCCTTTGCCCAGCGCATCGCACTCACCGGCACCGTCACCGACAACGCCGATGGAGGACCGCTGCCAGGCACATCGGTAGTGCTGCTCAACCCTAAGGACAGCACACAGGTGACCGGTATGTCCACCGACGAAAACGGCAAGTTCCGCATCCCCTCCGTGAAGGCAGGCAAGTACATCATGCGTCTCACCTTCGTGGGATACGTCACCCAGTGGAAGAACATCACACTGGAGAAAGGCAAGAAAGAGATAGACCTGGGTACCATAGCGCTGAAGGAGAATGCCAGCATGATGAAGGAAGCCGAGGTGGTGGCCTCTGTGGCACAGGTGGAAATGAAGGCCGATACCTTTGTCTATAACGCTGACGCCTACCGCCTGCCCGAAGGATCGGCCCTGGAAGAGCTGGTGAAGAAGCTACCCGGCGCAGAGGTGAGCGACGACGGAACCATCAAGATCAACGGCAAAACGGTGTCGAAGGTGATGGTAGAGGGCAAGGAGTTCTTCGAGAACGACACCAAGATGGCCATGAAGAACCTGCCCACCAAGATGGTGAAGAAGATAAAGGCATACGACAAGAAGAGTGACTATACCCGCATCACCGGCATCGATGACGGCGAGGAGGAGACTGTGCTCGACCTCACAGTGAAGAAGGATATGAAGCAGGGCTGGATAGCCAACGTGGATGTGGGCTATGGCACCGAAGACAGATACACGGCCAAAGCCAACATCAACCGCTTCCTCGACCACCGCCAGTTCTCTCTTATCCTGAGCCGGAACAATGTCAACGACAACGGATTCGGCTGGGGAGGCCCACGCTGGGGAGGAGGCGGAGGCATCACCACAAGTACCATGGCAGGAGCAAACTTCTGGTGGGACAACGGCAAGCCAGACCACACGGCCGGACTATTCAAAGCAGGAGGAAACATATTCTACACCCACTCGAAGAGCAGTTCGCTGACCAAGTCGAACAGCGAGACTTTCCTCGATGACGTACACTCCACCTTCAGCAACCAGATGAGCCAGAGCAGCAACACCAACAGCAATGTACGGGTGGGGCTAAGGCTGGAATGGATGCCCGACAGCATGACCAACATCTTCTTCCGGCCCAGATTCTCGCACTCGCAGTCCAGCCGGCGAAGCTACAGCCAGAGCGTGACATTCAACGATGACCCCTATGCCACCTACAACGGAGTCACGATGAGCGACCCGCTCAAGGAGTACAACCTGGAGGAGAACCGCATGATACGCGACAGCATAGCAGTCAACGACAACCTGCGCGGAAGCCTGGGCGACAGCCACTCCAACGAAGTGGAGGGCCGCCTACAGCTCAACAGACGGCTGCACAAGGCTGGGCGCAACGTGACGCTCAACCTTGGCGGTTCCTACCGAGACAGCGAGAGCGAGTCGTTCAGCCGCTCGGAAATCAACTACTACCAGCGTAAGACGAGCGACTTTAACAACCAATATACCACTTCTCCCAGCACTTCGTACGACTTCCGCACCCGTCTGAGCTACAGCGAACCCATCATCGGCGCACTCAACTTGCAGATGAGTTACCAGTTCCAGTACCGTTACAGCGACAACGACCGCAGCATGTACAGCATCGACAGCCTGCTCACCAAGTTCGGCGGATACTATACACAGGAGCAGCTCTACCTTGGCTACATCCCCGGACTGGACTCCCTCAACTACTGCTACAATGCAGAGAACAGCCAGTACGCCACTTACCGCGAGTACAATCACGAGGCCAACATCATGTTCAGGTACAAGCAAGGGGAGAACCGCCTCAATGTGGGAGTAAGCCTACAGCCACAGACCACCCACATGGACTATGCGAAGAACATGCTCGACACCACTGTGGTGCGCAACACATTCAATTGGTCACCACGCATCGACTACCGATGGAAGATAAGCGAAACCAGTGAACTGCGTGTCAGATTCAATGGCGACATGAACCAACCCAGCATGACCGACCTGCTGGAGGTCACCGACAGCAGCGACCCGCTGCACATCAGCACCGGTAACAGCGGACTGCGCAGCAGCTGGCGAAACAACTTCAACTTCTTCTACAATGCATACGTGCCCACCAAGCAGCGCGGATGGATGGTGAACGCATACTACAGCCAGACACGCAACAGCATCAGCAGCGCCACCATATACAACACCGAGACGGGTGCCAGATACACCCGACCCATGAACATCAACGGCAACTGGAACTCAGGCGGCTCGCTTATGTTCAACACGGCAATGGGCGAGAAGAAGTACTTCAACATCAACACCTTCACCAACATCAACTATGGCAACAACGTGGGATACCTGAGCAGCAACAGCGACGGCAGCAACTGGGACAATATCTACCTGCCCAACGGCAACGTGAACATGGACTATATCTTCACCCACACACCGCTGCAGAAGGCAACCACCAAGACTACCAACATCAACGAGAACCTGCGTCTCAACTTCCGCAACGACCTGCTGGAGGTGGGTGTAAACGGTGGAGTGAACTACCAGCACGCACGCTCGGCCCTGCAGAAGAATGCCAATATGGACAACTGGAGCTACAACTATGGCGGAAACATCACTATCAATGCACCCTGGGGAACCAGCCTCAGCACCGACATCAATGAGCAGTGCCGACGCGGCTACGAGGATGCAAGCATGAACACCAACGAGCTGATATGGAACGCACAGGTGAGCCAGACGTTCCTCAAGAACCGTGCTGCCACCATCAGCGTGCAGTGGTACGACATCCTGAGGGAGCGCAGCAGCATCAGCCGAAGCATCAGCGCCACCATGCGAAGCGACTCCTGGTCCAATGCCATCCACTCCTACGTGATGGTGCACCTCATCTATAAGCTCAACCTCATGGGCGCCAAGGGCTCACGCACGCAGGGCTTCGGCGGGCACGGAGGCCCAGGAGGAGGTCGTGGAGGCCGAGGCGGTGGTCCGGGACGTTTCTAAGCACCAGCCTCCCACCTGCAAGCAAAGTGCAAAGTGAAGAACTGCGAATGCCTGGCAAAGCGCCATTCCAATCTGGCGCAACCTGCAGGCTGGACAAAAAAAAGAGTATAGGTTACTTGGCAAAGTATCCTTGGATACTTGCCCGTTTATCCTTGGATACATTGCCAAGTATCCTTGGATACTTTTTAGGGGCAGTTTTCTGCCAACGAGAGGGGAAGAATGTTTCCCTCAATCTCAAGCAGGCGCTGTTTGGCCATAAGGCCACCTGCATAGCCCGTGAGCGACTGGTCCTTGCCAATGACACGGTGGCATGGGAGGAAGATGTTCAGAGGATTGGTTGCTATGACTCGGGCTACTTCCCTCACAGGGGCGCTGGCTCTCAGGCGTTGGGCAATGGTGCTGTAGGAGACGGTATGGCCGTATGGGATGTCCTTCAGCACTTGCCATAGGCGCATCTGGAACGGAGTGCCCGACGTGAGAATGGGTATTGTGAAACTGGTGCGTGTGCCTGCGAAATATTCGTCAAGCTGCTCCATGGCTGTTGTCAGCAGGCTGGTGGGCTGCTCCAGCGTCTCTCTGTCAAACCATCTGAGAGTGCGCTCCATCACTTTCTTGCCGGCGGGTGTTTCGCTCC
>OLSQ01002620.1_pt1 | contig 12783 bp, 6 predicted proteins | sample 1672561 | NCBI WGS metagenome assembly OLSQ01 (sample SAMEA3136699, study PRJEB25190) | human gut metagenome | biome: human gut; feature: human-associated habitat; material: faeces | place: Austria | collected 2013 | reverse complement strand
AAGTGACGGCGCTGGACACCCTACTGAAAAACGATACGTCCCGCAATATATTCCTAAAGGGACTGAATGGCTCGGGTCCGGCGATGACGATCGCCTCTCTTTTTACGAAAGGAAGGGGAAGTTATGTGTGCGTGTTGAACGACCAAGAGGAAGCCGGCTATTTCTATCACGACTTGATGCAGCTTACCGCCAGCAATGAGGTATACTTCTTCCCATCCGCTTACCGGAGGGCCATCAAGTACGGGCATGTCGATCCGGCGAACGAGATCCTGCGCACCGAGGTACTCAGCCGGTTGCAAGACCCGGACGCCTCTTTCGTGATCGTCACGTATCCGGACGCCTTGGCGGAACGAGTCGTGGCCCGGGAGGTATTGAAGGAGAATACCTTAAAAATCAGCGTGGGCGAGAAGCTGGATAATATGTTTGTCTCCGACGTGCTGGACGAGTATGGCTTCGAGCAGGTCGACTATGTATATGAGCCGGGGCAGTACGCCCTCCGTGGCAGTATCCTCGACGTTTTCTCTTTCTCCAACGAGTTTCCCTACCGTATCGACTTTTTCGGCGACGAGGTGGAGACCATCCGTACGTTCGACGTGGAGACGCAGCTCAGCAAGGAGAAACTGGACAGCATCTATATCGTACCGGAGATGAGCAAGAACGCCAAGGATAGTACTTCCTTGCTAGGCTCCCTTCCCCGGAACACCTGCATAGCGGCGAGAGATCTCGCATGGTGCAAGGAGCGCATCGGAAGCGTATGGAACGACGATCCGGTGGTAGCCGACGAGGAATCCTTCGCCGATATCGACCAGATGCGGAAGAAATTAGTCCGGGGCGAGGACTTCCTACGGGAGGTCTTGGATTTCCGTCGCATCCATTTCGGGGCACGGCCGATGGGAACGGCGGACGCTACCATCCATTTCTCTACGCAAACGCAGCCGATCTATCATAAGAATTTCGACCGGGTGAGCGAGTCGTTCCATAAATACCTCGATGAGGGCTATACATTATATATATTGAGCGATCAAGAGAAACAAGCCAACCGTATCCGGATGATTTTCGAGGATAGGGGCGACAATATCCCTTTCACCGCCGTAAACCGCACGATACACGAGGGATTCGCCGACGATACGCTACGCATCTGCTTTTTCACCGACCATCAATTGTTCGACCGCTTCCACAAGTTCAACTTGAAGAGCGATAAGGCACGAAGCGGAAAGATCACCCTTTCGCTCAAGGAGCTGAACCAGTTCTCGCAGGGGGATTATATCGTACATATCGACCATGGCGTAGGACAGTTCGGGGGATTGGTACGCACCGAGGTGAACGGTAAGATGCAAGAGGCCATCAAATTGATTTATCAGAATAACGATATTATATTCGTCAGCATCCATTCCCTACATAAATTATCGAAATACAAGGGGAAAGAGAGCGGCGAGCCGCCTAAGTTGAGCAAGCTCGGCACAGGCGCTTGGGAAAAGATGAAGGAACGTACCAAGGCGAAGGTGAAGGATATCGCCCGGGACTTGATCCTCCTCTATTCCAAACGCAAGCAAGAGACGGGTTTCGCCTACACGCCGGACAGCTTCATGCAGCATGAGCTGGAAGCCAGCTTCATCTATGAGGACACGCCGGACCAGATGAAGGCTACCGCCGAGGTCAAGGCGGATATGGAAAGTACCCGTCCGATGGACCGGTTGATTTGTGGAGACGTTGGTTTCGGAAAGACCGAGGTGGCTATCCGTGCGGCATTCAAGGCGGTATCGGACAATAAGCAGGTGGCCGTGTTGGTACCCACCACCGTACTGGCTTTCCAGCATTACCAGACGTTTTGTGAGCGCTTGAAGGATTTCCCTTGCAAGATCGATTATATCAGCCGGGCCCGTACGGCCGCACAAATCAAGGCTACCTTGAAAGAGCTGAAAGAGGGCGAGGTGAATATCTTGATCGGCACCCACCGGATCGTCGGCAAGGATGTACGTTTCAAGGATCTGGGCTTGCTTATCATCGACGAGGAGCAGAAGTTCGGGGTATCCGTCAAGGAGAAGCTTCGGCAGCTGAAAGTGAACGTGGACACCTTGACAATGACGGCCACCCCGATCCCCCGTACCTTACAGTTCTCCTTGATGGGGGCCCGGGACCTTTCCAGCATCACCACGCCACCGCCCAACCGTTATCCCGTGCAGACGGAGGTGGAGCGTTTCAACCCCGATATCATCCGGGAAGCGATCAATTTCGAGATGAGCCGGAACGGGCAGGTGTTCTTCATCAACAACCGTATCCAGAACATTTACGAGATGGAAGCCTTGGTACGGCGAGAAGTCCCCGACGCACGGGTAGCCGTGGGGCACGGGCAGATGGAGCCGGAGAAGCTGGAAAAGATCATCCTCGATTTCGTGAATTATGAGTATGACGTATTGATAGCCACCAGTATCGTGGAGAGCGGCATCGACGTGCCCAACGCCAATACGATCATCATCAACAACGCCCAGCAATTCGGGCTTAGCGACCTCCATCAGCTACGCGGACGTGTAGGACGAAGCAACCGGAAAGCCTTCTGCTACCTCCTTTCCCCGCCCCTCACCTCGCTGACACAGGAGGCACGACGCAGGTTGCAGGCGATCGAGAACTTCTCCGAGCTGGGTAGCGGTATCCATATCGCCATGCAAGACCTCGATATCCGGGGAGCCGGGAATATGCTAGGCGCCGAGCAAAGCGGTTTCATAGCGGATCTGGGTTACGAGACGTACCAGAAGATCTTGGAGGAGGCGGTAGACGAGTTGAAAAGCGAGGAATTCGCCGATCTTTACGCCGATAACACCGAAGGGCACCGGGATACGGGCAGCGAGTACGTCCGGGAGACCTATATCGAGAGCGATCTAGAATTGATGTTCCCTCCCACCTACATCCCCAACGACTCGGAACGTATTTCCCTATACCGGGAGTTGGATAATATGGAGGAGGAACGTGACATCCTCGCCTTTACGGAGCGCCTGAAAGACCGCTTCGGCAAGATACCGAAGGAGGGCAAGGAGTTGATCCGGATCGTGCGCCTCCGTCGCATGGCCAAGAAACTGGGTATGGAGAAGGTGATCCTGAAGAAAGGGCAGATGAGCCTCTTCTTGGTGAATAACCCGGATAGCCCGTATTACCAAAGCGAGGCGTTCGGCAAGCTGCTGGGCTTCATCCAAAAGCATCCCCGTGAGTGTAACCTCCGGGAGCAGAACGGCAAGCGAAGTATCGTGATCAAGAACGTCCCTACGGTGGAAGCGGCATGCGGCTACCTGCAAGAGATGGAAAAAATAAACTCAACCAACTTTTGACACATCCTCTTACAAACACGAAAAGATATGGAAAAGAAAACGATTATAGACCTTTTTGAGAGTTCAGCCAAGCGATTCCCGAGTAATCCTTTTTTATGGGAGAAGACGGGCAAGCGATTCGAGCCAACCACTTACGCCGAGGTTCGCGACCTCGTCTATGAGGAAGGCGCGGGCCTCATATCGCTGGGTGTGCGAAAGGGGGATAATATGGCTTTACTGAGCGAAGGGCGCAACGCGTGGATCATCGGAGAACTGGCCATGTTCTACGCCGGGGCGACGAACGTGCCCCTATCCATCAAGCTGGAGGAGGCGAACGACCTCCTGTTCCGTCTCGTCCACGCCGACGTGAAATATATCATGGTATCGGGCCAGCAACTCAAGAAAATCCGGGCGATCAAGGATAAGCTCCCCGCCGTACGGAAGATCATCGTACTCGACGAGCAAGCGGAATACCAAGACCGTGAGATGCCGCTGTCCGAGATACGCCGGATGGGGAAGGTCTATCTGGGTATTCATCTGCTAGAGGAGTTCTTGGCGATCGGGCAATCGCTGGGCAACGATGATTACGCCACCATCACCTATACCTCCGGCACGACCGCCGATCCGAAAGGCGTGATCCTCACCCACCGCAACTATACGGCGAACGTGGAGCAAGCGCTCACTTGCGTGGATATAGACGATACGTGGCGTACGTTGGTGATCCTCCCGCTGGACCATTGCTTCGCCCACGTGGTAGGATTCTACATCTTCATGTCGAAGGGAGCCTCGGTAGCTACCGTGCAGGTAGGGCGTACCGGTATGGAGACCTTGAAGAATATCCCTATCAATATAAAGGAGTTCAAGCCGTACCTGATACTGAGCGTCCCCGCCTTGGCGAAGAACTTCAAGAAGAATATCGAGCAAGGTATCCGAGCGCGAGGCAAGAACGCCGTCCGCCTTTTCAACCTAGCCTTACGGATCGGTTATATCTATAACGGGGATAGCGACGAGGAGGAAGGAAAAGGTTTCCGCGTCCTCTTGAAGCCACTGGTCCGTTTGTTCGACAAGCTATTGTTCGCGAAAGTCCGTGAGAACTTCGGGGGCGAGCTGAAGTTCTTTATCGGAGGGGGCGCCTTGCTGGATAAGGACTTGCAGAAGTTCTATTACGCCTTGGGAATCCCGATGTACCAAGGATACGGGCTGAGCGAGGCGACACCGATCATCTCGACCAACGGCCCCCGCCGCCATACCTTCGGCAGTAGCGGCGTATTGGTGCGGCCCCTCGACCTAAAGATCTGCGACATGGACGGCAACGTACTTCCTCCGGGGGAGAAAGGCGAGATCGTCATCCGGGGAGAGAACGTGATGGCCGGCTACTGGAAGAACCCGGCATCGACGGCCGATACCGTAAAGGAGGGTTGGCTGTACACCGGGGATATGGGATATATGCGTGACGGGCTTCTTTATGTGTTGGGGCGTTTCAAGAGCCTGCTGATCGGAAGCGACGGGGAGAAATACAGTCCGGAGGGTATAGAGGAAGCCTTGGTAGAGCATTCCTCTTGCATCGACCAGCTGATCCTGTACAATAACCAGAGTCCGTACACGACCGCCCTGTTGGTCCCTAACAAAGAACGGTTGAGGAAGCATCTGGCCCACCAGAATCTGGACCTCACGAGCGATCAAGGCCGGGAAGAGACCATCCGTATCATCCAGCGCCAGATCGACCGTTTCCGCAAGGGAGGCGACCTGTCTAGTATGTTCCCGGACCGTTGGTTGCCGACCACCTTCGCCATCCTCCCCGAACCTTTCACCGAGCAAAACGGCATGGTAAACAGCACCATGAAGATCGTCCGGGGCAAGGTAGAGAAAGCCTACGCCGCCCGTATCGCCCAGCTCTATACCCCCGAGGGGAAGAACCCGCTGAACAAGTGGAACAAGGAGGCGTTGTAGAGACGCGGCGTGCTCGCCTACTCCATGCCCCCCCGAGAAGGTTCCCTAAGCACGAAGCAGTATTACAACCCGGAATATTATCCGTTCTTGGTTCCTACATTAGATGACAATGGCAAGCAGATCGGGGATCTGGTACAGCCCGAGGGCGGCACGCATATCATCGTGATCAAGAAGAAATGATTTATCGGCGAGGCCCAACCTTGGTGGCCGGGCCTCGCATTTTTTACAGATTTGACCTCGCGCCCGATATAAGTCCCATTTCAAATTTGAAATTCCACCTCGCACCCGATGTAAGCCCAGTCTCAAAATTGAAATTCCGTTTCACACCCAATGTAAGCCCCATTTCAAATTTGAAATTCCACCTCGCGTCCAATGCAAGCCCAGTTTCAAAATTGAAATTCCGTTTCGCACCCAATGTAGGCCCCATTTCAAAATTGAAATTCCATTTCATGCCCGATGTAAGCCCGAATATATGAAAAATGCGATAGGTTTTGGTGGCTGGATCCCAAAATTATCATACCTTTAGCACTGTAAAACGGATCTAGCGATCCTCCTAAAATTTTCAGATATGGAAAAAATAACCAAGGTGAATATTATTTATTTACAGAGATTGAACAACGCCGAGTACCGAACCTTCATGGCCCGCTACGGGAACCTGCTCGCGGGTGGCGGAGGCGACTCGGAATCTCCCGACGAGATCAGCTTCGACCCGAACGACCCGCTGGGCATCCCCCAAGAACTTCGTACGGCCTTCGCCACCGATTTCGCCCTGTTGACCGACGCCGTGAACCAATCCTCGGCCAGCGAGGAGACCGCGCAGATGTCCGCCCTCGACAAGGAGAGGGATGATCTCTTGATCTTCATTACTTCCACTATTACCCAAATGACGAAAAGCCCGCTGGCGGCGCAACGCACGGCGGCCGAGAAGCTATACCTTCCCGTGAAGCCCTACATCGGAGCCGCACGCCTCGCCAACTTGCAGGAGACGGCCGCCATCGAGGGCTTGCTGGTAGACCTCGACAAGGCCGGGATGCCCGAGGCGCTGGCGGCGATCAACCTCACCGAAGTAGTAGCAGCGCTGAAAGAGAAGAACAAGCAATACGCCACGCTCACCGAGCAACGCGCCAACGCCAAGGCGGACGACCCCGTAGAGAGCGCCAAGAAAATCCGCCTACGCATGGACGAGGAATACGACGAGATGTCCACCTACGCCTTCGCGCAAAGCGTGGTGAAGCCCACTCAAGAGACCGCCGCCTTCATCAGCCGCCTCAACGCGCTGGTCGACGAGACGAACGCCCTCTACAACCAACGCATAGCGCAGGCGAGGGCCGCAGCCGCCAAGAAACAAGAAGGCGACAAGCCCGCTACCGACAGCGACTCGCCATCAGAGATATAAAATAATGAAGATCTTTTTCGTTAAATAATGAAGCTCGCGTTTTCTACCGCCGGGTTTCCCATCGAGCGGTGGGAAACCCGGTGATTAATGATTATTAATAGCCTCTCCCCCCTCCCTCCCACGAAAAAAACATACCTTTGCCAACAGTATTATCCGTGAAGGAATAACGAGACATTTACATGATAAGATCTATTCGCTATATCACTTTGCTAGTCCTGTTACAATTCGTGACCGGCATTTCCGTCCTATACGCCCAGAGCATAACTTCCGCGTCCGGAATCGTGAGAGACTCCGTAAGCGGGGAACCCCTATCCTACGTATCCGTCATGTTCGAGAACTCGACGATCGGGGCGATGACCGACGATGACGGGGCTTTCAGCCTCCAGAATGACAAAGGGCTTACCCGGCTGGTCGTATCCTCGCTTGGATATGACAATAAGGTCGTAAACCTAAAGGCGGGGCAAAAGAACAACGCCCTCAACGTGCTCCTCCGGCCTACCTCGTTCGAGATTGCCGAGGTAGTCGTCAAGCCTAAACGTGAGAAATATTCCCGCAAGGACAACCCCGCCGTGGAACTGATCAAGAAAGTCATAGAGCATAAGAACGACAACCGCATCGAGGCGAAGGACGAGTACCAAAGCGAGGTGTACGAGAAGCTCAGCATGTCGCTGGACGACTTCAACCCCAATCTCGAGAAGAATAAGTTCCTGAAGAAATTCAAGTTCATCAAGAACTATCTGGATACCTCGGAGTTCAACGGGAAACCGATCCTGACGATCTCCGTCCGTGAGACGATCTCCGACCAATACTACCGCAAACATCCCAAGGCGGAGAAGACGATCACCAAGGCCAAGCGCCAGCAGGGTATCGACAAGACCTTGGACGATGGAGGCGCCATCACCGCCAACCTTGAAGAGATATTCAAGGGCGTCAATATCTTCGACAACAATATCAATATCTTGTTGAACCGTTTCGTGAGCCCGTTATCTTCCACGCTGGCCGTCTCCTATTACAAATATTATATCATGGATACAGTGGACGTTGCCGGAGATAAATGTGTGGATCTCGCCTTCGTGCCCGTAAACAGCCAGAGTTACGGCTTCACGGGCCGCTTGTACATCACGCTGGACGGTAATTACGCCGTCAAGAAATTCCTCTTGAACACCCCGGCGAACATCAACCTCAACTGGGTGGACAAGCTCCGGATCGAACAAGAGTTCAAGCGGATGCCGGATAGTACTTGGGTGCTCGCCAACGAGAATACCTACGTTAATTTCTATATCGTAAAAGGGGCGCAACAGCTCTACGCCCACCAGCTAAGGAATTTCGATAAGTATCAGTTCGACGTGCAGAACGCCGACTCGATCTTCGGCCTTCTCGGTCCGATCCATGAGCTGCCCGAAGCCACCGCCCAGACCGACACCTTCTGGATACACAACCGCCATGTCCCCTTGAAAGAGAAAGAGAGCGCCTTGGATGATCTGTTGGCGCAACTCCGCAAGGTACCGGCTTTCAACGTGATCATCAAGACCGCCGAGATATTGATCACCGGTTATATCCCGACCACGGCGGACAAGGATAAGAGCAAGTTCGATTTCGGACCGATGAATACCACGTTCAGCGCCAACCATCTGGAGGGCTTCCGCATGCGTGTGGGAGGTATGACGACGGCAAACCTCAACCCGCACTGGTTCGGTAGCGGTTATCTGGCCTATGGCGTAAACGACCGTAAGCTAAAGTATAACGCCAAGCTGACGTATAGCGTGAACAAGAAGAAATATCACGAGGGAGAAAGCCCGGTGAACAACATCTCCGCGATCCAAGAGTACGACGTATATACGCCCGGTCAGGACTTCCTCTTCACCAGCAAGGATAATATGTTCGTGGCATGGAAGGTGGGCGAGCCCGTCACCATGATGCAATACATCCGCAAGACCATGCTCCAGTACCAGAAGGAATGGCTGAATGGCCTGACCCTTACCACTTGGGCACGTAACGAGAACAACGAGGCGGCCGGAACGCTCCGCTACGACCGTTACAACGCCGACGGGACATTGACGAACCTAAAGAGTTTCACCAACACGGAGCTAGGGGCCCAGCTTCGTTTCGCCCCGGGCGAGCGTGCCTATAACGGACGAGAGGGTAAGAACTCTCTTTTCAACCTCTCAAAAGACGCTCCCGTATTCAAGCTATCCCATCAGATGGGATTGAAGAACGTGTTGGGGGGCGACTTCAACTACAACCATACGGAGATCAGCGCCGAGAAACGGATCTGGCTCTCTTCCTTCGGACATATCGACGCCTTGGTGACGGCGGGCAAGGTATGGGACAAGGTTCCTTTCCCCTTGCTCATCATGCCGAATACCAACCAGTCCATCACGATCCAGCCGCAAGCCTTCAACATGATGCGTGCGCTGGAGTTCGTAAGCGACCAGTATGTTTCGTTCTACTTCACGTATTATATGAAGGGATGGATCTTAAACCGTATTCCCGGCGTGAAGTGGCTACGTTTGCGTGAGGTGATATCGTTCAGCGGTTTCTACGGAGGACTGACCGATAAGAATAACCCGGCCTTGGACCCGACGGGACTATACCGCTTCCCCGAGGGAACCTCGCCGATGGGCCGTACGCCTTACCTGGAGGCCAGCGTAGGTCTGGAGAACATCTTCAAGATATTACGGATCGATTATTACCGCCGGTTGACGTATCTGGACCAACCGAATATCAAGAAGGGGGGCGTGCGTATAGCGCTGCGGTTCTCCTTCTAAGAGAAGGGACGTAGAGAATTGACAGTTGACAGTTAATTTAAGAGAGATAAGAAAAAATGGGGGAGTTGGAACGCAGACCGAACGCTTGGGCGTTGACACCGCTGGTGGTATTCTTATTGACTTATTTGGTGGTATCTATCGTGGCGGGAGATTTCTATAAGATGCCGATAACGGTAGCCTTCGTCATCTCCTCGATCGTAGCGATAGCGATCTCCAAGGGAGGCAAATTAAGCAACCGTATCGAGCAGTTCTGCCGGGGGGCGGCCAATAGCAATATCATGCTGATGGTATTGATCTTCATCCTCGCCGGGGCCTTCGCGCAGACCGCCAAGGCGATGGGTGCCGTAGACGCTACCGTGAATCTGGCGATGTCCATCCTGCCCGGTAACCTGTTGGCGGCCGGAATCTTCTTGGCCGCTTGTTTCATATCCATCTCGGTAGGTACGTCGGTGGGCACGATCGTGGCCTTGGCCCCGGTAGCTGTCGGTATAGCGGACAAGACGGGGATGCCGGACGCCCTTATGCTGGGTGTCGTGGTGAGCGGCGCCATGTTCGGCGATAACCTGTCGTTCATATCCGATACGACTATCGTAGCTACCCGCACGCAGGGGTGCCAGATGTCCGATAAGTTCAAGGTGAATATCCGTATCGCCCTCCCGATAGCGATCCTGACCGGATTGGTATACGTGCTGGTGGGAAGCGGCGTGGAGAACGCTTACGCCCCCGCCCCGATCGAATGGGTCAAGGTGATCCCTTATCTGGTGGTATTGGTAACCGCCGTTTGCGGGATCAATGTCATGCTGGTGCTATTCATCGGGATCGTCCTGTCCGGTATCGTAGGTCTGTGGACCGGCAGCTTCGATATCTGGGGCTGGAACGCCTCCATGGGATTAGGTATCACGAATATGGGCGAGCTGATTATCGTGACGCTTCTGGCAGGAGGCATGTTGGAGATGATCCGCTATAACGGGGGTATCGACTGGATCATCCGCAAGCTTACCTCCCGCATCCATTCCTCCAAGGGGGCCGAGATGAGCATAGCGGCCTTGGTGAGCTTCGCCAACCTTTGCACGGCCAACAATACGATCGCCCTCATCATGGCCGGCCCGATCGCCAAGGATATAGCGGCCCGGTTCAAGATAGATCCCCGCCGCAGCGCCAGCCTATTGGATATCTTCTCTTGCTTCATACAGGGAATCATCCCCTACGGCGCCCAGATGTTGATGGCCGCCGGACTCGGGCATGTCTCCCCTATCGAGATCATGCAATATCTTTACTACCCGTATCTATTGGGAGCAGGCGCCTTATTGGCGATCTTATTCAATTATCCGAGGAAATATACACTCGTATAGACTGCCCGTCCTTACGAAAAAACACAATAGTATTCAAAGCAAAAAGACTATTGTGTCCGGGATTGAATACTATTGTGTTCGCTGATGAATATTACTGTGTTCAAGTAGAAACACTGTAGTGCTTGGGAGCGATGGGAATACCGCTGTCGGATTAGCCGAACAAATCCAGCGTAAGCTGTTTCTTCGCGGCTTCCAGTTTACGAAGATGCCGCTTGCCTTGAGGGGTGACGATCTCCATCTTATCGAAACGGGTACGTATCACCGTAGTCACGGTATAGCTCACGTTGACCACCTCTCCTAGCTCCGACAGACGGCGGGCGATCTCCAAGACGCAATCGATGCACATACCGCTCGTGAACGAGATCTTGTCCTCGAACATCTGTTTCTTGAAATCCTCATCTTGCATATAGAAATCGATCGTCTCGCCTCCCTTGTTGTAGATACCTTTCCACCGATACTTACTATCTTTCAGTACCGGCGAGATGATCTCTATCGTGGCCTTATTATCCTTGACCGTAGGCAGATCGTCGCTACGCAAGATAAAATAATCGAACTGGTCCCGTTTCACCTCCAGCGAACCGGAACGGTTGCGATCCTTCTCGTTCAACTCACGTACCGAGATTTTCGTCACCTTCGGATACCCTTTCAAAGCCTCGTAGAAATTAGACTTACACTTACAGAAACGGGGCGAGGCGTTCAACAGGTCGATCAAGCGGTGTGAAGGCGTAGCCCCCGGAGTCTTCAGCCGTAGTTCACGGCGTAACTTGAACAGCTCACGCTGCATCTCCTCCTCGTCCGCCGGCGTACGATCCATCAGCGGTTGTCCACCTACCGACAAGGAAGGACGGGTCAATATCTGCATCACCAAGTTCAACACGATAGAGATAGAGCGGCTACTCTCCCCAGCCACGCCCAGCTTCTCACGGAAACCACCCTCCTTATCGTAAGGCTCGTTGTAAACCGTCAGCTTCACGTCCAGCATATCCGCCAAGGAACGTATCAGCGTAAGAATCTCCTTCTCACACCGGTGCTTGGTCATGGCATCCATATAATTGGATTTATTATTAAAGGAATAACGTATCTCCAGCTTATTCGCGAATTTTAGAATAGAGTCACTCATTTGTTTCTAGTTTTTCGGTTCTTCTTTCGGTTTACGATCAAAAAACGGATTCTTCGACGAGGCGCTGACCGGTATCGCCATCACGCATTTACAGTCTCCCAACAGCCCCAATCGCTGGGCCGCCAAGCCGGCGCTGAACATGACACGAGTATCCACACGCAGGTCCGCCGCCGTAGCGCAAGCCGAGCCGATAGCGATACCCAGATCGACGGAATTAATAGCGCACGGAACCAAGTCCGGCTTCTCCACGCAGGTATCGAAACCACAATGGGCGCAGTTCAAGCCTTGTACTTTCTGGGAGGTACCGATAATCACCACGGCGTCGGCACTCTTTATATTCTCGGCGTCACGGAGCAGGAACTTGAATCCGGTCTCGGCCGCTATCTGGATCATCTCATCGGACAAGCGCAAGATATCCCCATCCGTCACCATCGCTATCTCTATGATATCAATACCCTTGCCTTTAGGAGCCGTGCGAGCGGCTGTCATCATACGGCGTGCGGCCTGTAACACAAGCTCATGCCTGATTTCTCTTTCGTTCTGTATCATATCCTTCTAAATTCAGTGAAACAAAATTAAGCAAAATATACGAAACCAAGGCAAACATATGAGGATAGAATTCATAATTCAAGATTAGTCATTCGGTCCGTGGCCTTAAAGGGATAAGCCGGGTATTCATAAATACTGAAGCGAGGCTCCGTCTCTCCCTCGCAATAATTCCAGATCGTACGGTACTCATTGACATCCTCGCCTATCTCCTTCAATTGCCTAAGGTAAGCGGCCACGGATTTATTCTCCACGATATAAACCTCACCCATTTGATCGATAATCGGGCTATGCCGACGGCTCCCGTCATGATCGAACTTGAGGATTCGTTTTCCTTCGGAAGTTAAGCCTA
>OLSQ01002617.1_pt1 | contig 12791 bp, 6 predicted proteins | sample 1672561 | NCBI WGS metagenome assembly OLSQ01 (sample SAMEA3136699, study PRJEB25190) | human gut metagenome | biome: human gut; feature: human-associated habitat; material: faeces | place: Austria | collected 2013 | reverse complement strand
TCGGAAGCCGTCAGAGGGAATACGATGGAGGGTTTCAGATACCACATCTGCCGGCCCGCCTTGTAGCGTCTCTCCCCGCCTCCGGTCACGTTCAGCATGACGACATCCTCCCTGCCTACCTTGCCCTGCTTCACGGCTTGTATCAGCGAATCCACCGCCACCGCAGCGGCATGGTGTATGTCGATGCCCTCCGTCTGCTCGAAAAGTTTGGACGCCCGGCGAAGGGCCGCATTGGTCGAAACGAAGAAATCGCCGCCGCTCTCTTTCAAGGCATCGTACAGTCCGCCCGCCAGACCGTAAGGGGGACGGCGGTTGGATAGCACCTTGGCATCGATGATACCCGCATCGCGGCGCGCGCGGTGGTCGTCGTAAGGCAACATGTGCCGCGAGTCGGCCCGCCACGCATCGTACATCGGAACGAAGGGAGCGTTCTGCGAAACCATGAGCTTCATGCGGTTGGGGCCGAAGCGACCGTCCGCCTCCAGGCGCATGGCCGCTTCCCATGCGGCGATGGCGCCCGTTCCACTGCCCACGGCCTGGAAATAGTAGTCCGGGATACGCCCGATGAAGGCCGCCGCAGAAAGCACCGTGGTCGCCATACCGTCGCGGCGCGCCACATTCTTGGCACCTCCTTCGGCGATGAAACGCCCCGATTTGAGCGCCACATTGCTCAGATGAATGGCATCGAAATAATCGCCACCCTTCTGGGCGGCTATCAGCTTCACGCAGTCGTTGAGCGGTTCCTCGAACCACAGCGCATCGAGATTGTCCTCCGGTACGCTCAGCAGCAGCGGAATGCTGTCTGTCTTCAGCGTCTGACGCCATGCGGGAGCCTCTGTCTCGCCTGCGTTGAGCAGATGGCAAACCTTACCGGAAGCCAGTTCTTCGGTGCTCACCTCCAGGATGACATCGGTAAGGAACTCGCCCCACCACAGAGGAGTACCCGATACCAGCACGCTGGGGTCGCTGGTCTTGAGGTAATACATGTTGCCTCCTTCCACATAGCATCCTGCATCACCTGCGGTGCCCACGGTGCCGTTGCACTTCACGCGGAAGAAGTAGGCACACTGCTCACCCTCGACTTCGCCGATGCTCAGACAGTTGTCGGCATATATCCTGTTGGTGGAAGACCATCCCACGTAACCGCCACCGCCATTGTTGCTCGCTTTCACCTTGCCTGAGAAGAGGCAGTTATTGAAGCGCTGGGGACCATTGAAAGCCGCGCCGGCAAAGCCGCCTACGTCTTGGTAGCCTTCGATGTTGAGGTTGCTCTCCACATTCTCGATGTTCGTCTTGCCGTCGATACGTCCTATCAGACCCGTGTTATTCTTGCCGATGATGGTTCCGGTGAACTTGGTGTTGCGGATAGTGGCGTTGCCTGTGTGGCCGAACACACCTGTCATGGCGTGGTCGGGCAGTTCGATGGTCACGTTCAGTGTGTGTCCCTGGCCGTCGAAGATGCCATTGTAGAGGCGGTCGGTGCCCAGCATATCGCCACCTATCATGATGAAACTCTCGTTGGCAGTGACATCATTGGTCAGTGCAGCGTTCAGTTCGGTCATTCCTGCCGAAACCATTGCTCCGAACACAGCCAGTGACTTGGCATCGCCAATCTGCATGAAGCCGTCCTCGTTCATGGTGGGATAGAAGCTGATGTTCTTCAGATCGCCGCCGTTGGCAGCCTCTTCGTTGGAATAAGTGCCGTCGAGATATCCGCCCTGCGTCTTGCTGATGAGTGTGAAGGCATCATCGGCCTCCTTTTCAGTGATGGTCTCGGATGTTTGCAGCGTCTCGCAAGCCGCAGCCATAGCATCTGCACTGCTCACCAGAATGGCATAGTTGGACTGGCATACGTATATCTGTTCGAAGGTTTCACCCATTTCGCCTACCCAGTCATACTTCTCCTGAGCGCTTGCCAGTGTGGCGGCCTTGGCCACCATGTCGGCCAGCTTCTGCTTCAGAGCCTTGCTGTAGTTGGGATAGATGCGGCAGTCGTTCTCGTTGAAGGTAGAGTTGATGATGCTGTTGGCCCTCTCGCACATGTTGGTGATAGTGCCGTCCATACGCTCGGCAGCCTCCTCCATGGCGCCCAGATAGGTGAGTTTCAGGTTGCCGATACAAGCCCACTCATAATCATTATATATAGCGTGAGCGTTGCGCACACCCAGTGTGAGGGTTCCGTCAGTCACGTTCACCAGCAGCTTGTTGGTGTATCTTCCCGAAGCGAAGGCGCATGCGGCACCCTGGGTACTGTTGGTGATATAGCCGGTCAGTTCGCCATCCTTCATGATGGGCATATCTGCAGCACCGCCGGTAATCCAGCAGTTCTCGCCATCCACAGCCTCGTCGGCAGCGATGAACCCTTCCATAGCGCTGGCCAGGAACGTCTTGTGTCCGTTCAGATAGAGCATGGCAGCGTGCATGTTAGATGACTTGGCATCGCCATTCTGGTGGTAGATGCCGCCCAGTGAAAGCTCATAGATACCGTTCTCGGGCAATGTGATGGTCTGGTGCATGTCAAATGCAGCCTTGGTCCAGCTCTCTGCCACTCTCATGCCATTCTTCTCGCCTACGGCTCTTCCGTTCATCTTCACGCCTTCCCAGCCGTTGAACTCATCGCTGAAATCGGCGTTGACAATGAATGATGTAGCGTCTGCTCCGGGGTTCAGACCCTCGTTGAGGGCGTCTGCCAGCATCTGGCTGATGAAGGCTATCTCGGCTTCTATGCCAGCCTCGTCCAGCTGCAGGTGCTCGGCATCCATGATGTAGGTGTATGAGCCATTGGGGAACTCCTCCTCATCAGGGTCGGTCATGTCGTCGCTCAGGTAGCTCTCCAACTTCTGGAAGGCCGGTCCGCCCTTGAAGTCGTCGGCATTGTTGGCGATGTAGTCGCGGGTTTCGTTCACCTTGCTGGTGAGTTTTGCATAGGCCTTCATGCTGTTGGTCACTGCTACGCGCTTCTCTGCGATGGCGGGGTAGTAGGCTGCCACCAGTTCGTCAAAGGAATTGGTACCAGTGAGAGACTCCAGTGCCTGTTTGAAGTCATCCACCAGACTCTTCTGTGCAGGCTGCTTTGTTGGGTCGGTATATTCGTTGCCCTCCTCGATGAGGTCGTTTGCTATCTCGGCATATTCGTCCTTGCTGTGCGAGGTAAAGCCTTCGGTGTTGCGATATACCACGTTGTGTGTGGCGTTGAGCACGGGATAGTCATCGGAGCCGATGCTCTGATACCATACGGGATGCTCGAAGCTGAAGCCGTTGGCAGCATAGCACAGCGAACCGTCAGATGCGTTCTCGCATGCCACGGGGCTGTTGTCCATCTCGGCATTAGAGCCGTTGATGTAATTGATACCCTCTATGGGAACGTAGGCGCAGTTCTCTGTCTTCACGCTGCAAGTAGAGCGCACACGCAGCATCATGCCGGGGGTGGTGCCGGTACCCAGGTCTATCTGGCCGGCCATGATGCAGTTCTTCAGTTCAAACTTGGTATCGTAAGCCCAACCGCAGAAACCTCCGATTCCGTTCTTGTTGGCTGGACCTACATACTTCACCTTGCCTGCAAACATCACGTTGTTCATTCTGCAGATGCCGGCATTGTTGTTGCCATTGCCCAGAATGCCGCCCACGTTGATGTTTCCTTCTATATCCAGGTTCACGATGAGGTTCTCCAGGAGGGTGTTTGCACCGCTAAGGTTACCGATGAAACCAGCCTGTGCAGCATTGCGTACAGTGCCTTCGACGGTCATGTTCTTGATTGTAGCGCTGCCCACATTGGCGAACATGCCGCCGTCGATGCCGTTGGCATCTACACCCAGGTTCAGTGTGTGGCCCTGTCCGTCGATTGTACCGTTGAAGGGGATGGTGATGCCTATCATCGGGCAGTCGCTTCCCTTGCCTCCCATATTGGCGCTCACATCGTCGGTCAGGATGGCAGAGATGGTGTTGTCACCGTTGTTCACAGCCTTGGCAAATGCGCCCAATGTACGCTCGTCATTGATTTCGAACACACCGTCAGCGTTCATCTTCAGCTTTCCACAGTAGTCGCACACCCCATTCACGTAGTCGTGTTCGTCTATTGTAGTGGTTCCTTCGGTGTTGGAATAGGTCACTCCATCGTAGTCAGAGCCGTCGCAGTGCTTGTGCCCGTTGGCATATACCTGTCCGTGAGTGCTGTCGGGCACCGGCATCTTGTCTTTGCCGATGGTTTGGAAGAGTGATATCTTGGTCTGGTCACCGTTGAGCAGATAGCAGAGTGCACCGCTTTCCACGGCAGAGCGGTCTATTTCTGTTGCTATGACAGCCATCTCCACGCCGTTACCTGACAGTATGGTAGGTGTGCAGGGAACGTAGTAGCAGTTGGTCATGGTCACTTTGCAGTCGGTGTGTCGTATGCGTAGGAACAGCGCGGAGTTGCCTGTGTTGATGGTCACATCGCCTATCATTGCACAGTTCTCCATGTCGATGGTCTGTGCGGCAGCCCATCCTACGAATCCTCCAGCATCCTTGCCTGCCTTTACTGTAGCGGCAGAGATGCAGTTGCGCAGTGTCAGGACGTTGTTGGCTTGGCCTATGAAGCCTGCACAGTTGCCGTTGTTCGTGTTGGTCTGCGTGACTGTCACCTTCGAGATGACGTTCTCCACGAGCACGGGCTGGTTGGTGATGCTGGCCAGGGGAGCTGTATTGCCTTCGCCCCAAACCTCTCCCTCGAGCACGAGGTTGCGGATGGTAGCGCCATAGATAGAGCCCAGGAGAGAATGTCTGCCGGTTTCTGCACCTATGTGCATAGTGATGGTATGTCCCTGTCCGTCCAGTGTTCCGCAGTAGCCATCGGCCAGCCCTTCGTTCTGCTCCACGTCGCAGAACAGGCGCACATTTATATTAGGTGTGCCCGCATTGTGCTTCTTTACGAAATAGTCCCAGCCCTTCTGGCTCTTGATAAGCAGATATCCGTCGGCCTCTTCGGGGCTACCGCAGTAGGAGCACAGCCCATCTACAAAGTCGTGGCTGTCTTGTGTGGTCGTTCCACTCTCGTTGTTGTAGGTCACACCCTCGTAGTCAGAGCCGTCGCAATGCTTTCTGCCCGAGCAGAACACCTGCTTGTGGGTGCTGTCAAGCGTGGGAGCAGCGTCGCTGTTCAGTGTCTGGTAGAAGCCGATAGAGCTTTGGTCTCCGTCCAGACTATAGCAGAGAGCGCCCGAGGAGAGGCTTTCGCTGCTTGCCATATTGAACCCGCTCATGTTGTTCACCGTGAGTTCCGTGGTCGGGGTCAGGTAACAGTTGGTGGTCGAAGTGTTGCTGCCCATCGTTTTCCATGTGCCGCACCCCATGATGATACAGTTTTCCTGCGTTATCCACACGTGCTCCTGGTTGCTCTTCCACCGCTTGCAGGTACCGTTCATGAGGCATCCTTTCATTATATAAGAACTTTTGTCCGTGTTGGGACTGCCTATGAAACCGCCCACGCGCTCCGATCCGTTCTCCTGGGAGATGCTTCCCGACATCTCGCAAAAGTTCATCTCGCAGTCGGCCACCATGGTGGAGGTGTTTGTGCTGACGAATGCACCGGCTCTCCAACCGGCCAGAATCTCTATTCCACCCGTGAAGGCACAGCGGTCGAACTTGAATGAACTCTCGCCTGACATACTGCTGATGAAGCCGGAGATATCCACCGAAGCGTTGGAGGTGCTCTTTATGTGACCGCTGAAAGTGCAGTCTTTCATGCTGAGCTGCGACTTGTTATATACCACAAAGCCGCTCAGGGGATAGCCGCTGGCATTGATGTCGGCGCTCACCTGCACGTTTTCGATGGTGGTGGGGCCGTTTACCTCCACTGCCACAGCGGCAAAGGGCTGTGTGCTTGTCACCTTGCCGCTGACTGTGAAGTTGCGTATCACTGCCCCTTCACCTGTGCTGCTGAAGAGCGCAAACTTGCTCTTGGCGGCCAGTCCGTCCATACTGATTACGTGTCCTTGGCCGTCGAAGGTGCCGGTGAAGGCCGCTGGGAAGGCTTTGTCAACACTGATGTCGGCATCCAGGGTGATGCTGCCATTGGCATACGCATCGGGACTGGAGCAGAACGTTGCCCAGTCTTCTGCCGACTTGATAGCCAGATCGTCGGCCCATGCAGTGCCGAACAATGCCATCAGAACCATTGAGAGGAAATACTTCTTCATCGTTGATGCTTGTTGTTTAGTTAATTGTTTTTGTTTAATGATAATTCTCGGTTTGATGTCACAACGCGCTTGTTGTTTCCCACAAATTTAGTAATAAAAAGGAATAAGTCTGTTACATTTGGATGAAAAATCGTCTTTAGGAACAAATTTGTCGTTTTTTCTGGCATCCAGCATGCTTGTTCTTCTGTAAATCCTTAACTTTGTAAGACATCTGTAACAAACCCTTGTATGAATTGCTATTATTTCAAGAGAACAATTGCTGTCTGCTTCTTGCTGGCGGCAAATGCTGTGTGTGCGCTGGCGCAGCAGTGGCTTACGGCAGGACCATATCTGCAGGAACTCACCAGCGACGGTGTGACGGTGGTCTTCGAGCACGGCATCCCATCCCTGTCATGGATAGAGGTCAGGGAGGCGGGAAGCACCGAGACCACCAATTATTACCAGACCGTAGATGGGCAGATACAGGTGCAGAGGCAGATACTGGACGCCAACTCTGTGGCTCCAGTGCAGAACTTCGCCATCAGAGCCGAGGGGCTGAAGCCTAACACCACTTATCAGTATCGTGTGCGTGGGCGTAAGATAAACAATCTGAATGCCAATGGCGCTACGATGAGCATGGGTGTGGCCGACAACTACAGCTCTGGCTGGAACGACTTCACCACCATCGACCCCAACAGGAGCGAGCATCACCTGTTCATCACAAGCGACATGCACAACCGGCCCGACACGCTGGCTGCCCTGCTGCGGCATCTTGACTATAAGACCATAGACCATTTCTTCTACAATGGAGACATGACCAATTATGTGCAGGTGGGTGCCAACGCCGAAGACCCATACCGTGGCTACATCAACACCAGCGTGGAGCTCTTTGCACGGCACAAGCCTTTTGAGATGGTGCGAGGCAACCACGATACCCGTGGCAACATCTCCCGCCACTTCAAGGACTATTTTCCCCGCAGGAACGGAAAGATATACAGCGCCTCACGCTGGGGTGATCTGGAGGTCATCATGCTGGATAGCGGAGAGGACAAAGTGGATGACCACGCCGAGTACTTCGGGCTGGCTGCCTTCTACAAGTATCGTGAGGAACAGGCCGAATGGCTCAAACAGGTCATCAAGAGTGAGGAGTTCCGCACAGCCAAGTACCGCATCGTCATCTGCCACTTCCCCATTCTGGTGGGCAACAAGCGTAATGACGAGTTCGACGGACAACCCCACCTGAGCAGCCTCATTCTGCCTCTGCTCAAGCAGTGCGACATTGACCTCTACGTCTCTGGCCACTATCATCCTGCCACTTACCAGTATTTCGGGGAGAACTATAACGGTCAGGGCAACAAGTTCGATGAGTACATTGTGGGCGCGCACACCGCTATGCGCATCGATATAGAAGGCGGCAACATCCGCCTCAGAGTGGTAGATCATCAGGGTAACGTGCTTTTGGACAAAGGCGTGAAGGACCCCAAGGCAGACCAGAAGACAGTCTTCATCACCACTAAAGAGTAAGAGAGAACCAAGCCCCCTTCCTGCCTCGCTCCGATGAGGGGAATGAGCGACACCGCAGAGAAGCCCTTGTGCTTCAGCCGGAGGCGCTTCAGCGGGTGGGGAGGAAAACTTAAAAGACAGTAGGAGAAAGTTGCCCGAATCATTCCTCTCCCCTTGAGGAACCGGACAAGAATTCTCCCTTCAACCAAACAAACGATTATGAAAACCAAATATCTCCTGTGGGCATTGCCCTTCATGGCCTCCTCTCTGTGCGCCCAGCGTGCGGTGGAGATTGCCGAGGGCTATTACACGATGTCTCCATTTGAGAAGAGTAGCCAGAGCTATGTGTATAGCTATGATACCGATGCTCTGCGTGCACCCTATGGCAACGCTGCCGACTATGACCACCCCTGCGGTCGAAACGGCGAGGTGGCCTACCTCTACTGTGTGCCCACCACCAGTGTGGCTCTCGCCAACAGTGCTTACTATTTCAAGCCATTGGCCAGTGGTGGCTATTCGGTGCAGAGTCTGTCGGGCCAGGCATATTCCTATCTGGGTATGGCAGGCTATGACCGGCATCTGATTATCCACACTCCTATGCCCACCCGCCCCTTCTATACCCGCATGAGCGGTGATGATGGAGGCGCAGGTTGGCCTGCTGACGAACGTGTGGTACAGCCGTTCCGCGATGCAGCTCTGTGTGATTCCATGATAGCAGCAGCCCACAGCCTGTCATCTATGATAGTGCTCACACGGGTGGATTCATCGCGCATCACCCCTGCCATGAGCCTGCGTCGGGCCTTGAGTGATGCCCGTGGGGCAATGGCAGTCTATAGGGTGGGCGACAATCCGGGCGAGGTATCCCCGCTGGTGGCACATGCATTGCAGCAGGCGGTGGATGAGGCTCTGGTGATGGTGGAAGACAAGAACACCACCCAGCCTCAGGCCGATGCGATGACAGCCACACTGCAGGAGGCCACTGCATCCTATCTGCAGTCGGCTCCATCGGTGCAGACTCCACTGAGTGACGGCTACTATTTCGTGGTCAATGCCTACCGCGCATTCATGGCCAGGCAGAACAAGGAGAAAGTTCTCACAGCCAGCCCTGCCGACGATGGGCGCATGCTCACTTGGGGCGACATCAATGTCAACAGCGGTTCGGTGGCCTTCCATCTCACCGCTGTCAATGGCAATCTCTGTCAGATGAAGAGCTATGACCAGAGTCTGGATATGGGCGAAGTGAAGGTGCAGTATGACTCCGAGGGTACTTGGACACTGGCCCGTTCATCGGCTCCAGAAGCATTGATGACCGCTGCCAACCACTCAACAGGCACCAACGGACTCTATGCCAAGAACACCACGGGCAGCATCACCTTCGACCCTCAGGGACATCTTTATTCTGGCTATACGGCATCGTGGTACTTGCAAAGAGCCTATCACCAGCTCACGGTTCCTTCTTCGGGATGGGCTGTGCTGGGCTGCTCCTTCCCCGTAGAACTGCCCGAAGGGGTGGAGGCTTATTCTGTGGTGAGCCGCGAGGGCAATCTCTACTTGCGCCCTTATGCAGCAGCTGTGATACCCGCTTGTACTGCGGTGGTCATACGAGCCGCACGTGGCACCTACACCTTCCCCAGTGTGACACAAGATGCACCTGCCATCCCCGACAATGTACTGCTGCCTGTGTGTGAAGCCCGCAAGGGTATCCCGGCTGGCACTATGCGCACCTTGAAGGTGAAGAATGGCGTGGCAGGTTTTGCGCGCGTTTCTTCCACCTCGGCCAATGCAGGTTCGGCCTACGTACCTTGCGTGGAGGGTGAACCGGACTTCCTGCCTCTGTCCGACCTGGAAGATGCCATACAGTCGCTTCCCGCCGCACAGCAGAGCACAGGCGATGCCTATGACCTGCAGGGCCGAAAGGCTCCCGCTGACCATCAGAGGGCAGGTGATATATACATTATAAATAATAAGAAGATTCTGAAAAGATGATGAGAACACTATCCATAGCCACTATGGTGGCACTCGCACTCTCCCTGACGGGCAGTACAACCTATGCGCAGGACTGGCTCAAGGCTGGTCCCTATCTGCAGGAACTCGCCTCCGACGCAGTGACTGTAGTCTTTGAAAACAGCATTCCTTCCTTTTCGTGGGTGGAGGTGAGGCTCAAGGGCGGTGCTCCTACGGGCATTCCGTACTACGAGGACCGTGACGGACAGCACCAGATATACAGCGAGGTGCAGGCTCCCAAGGTGGCTGCACCGGTGCAGAACTTCGCCGTGCGGGTGGATGGACTGCGGTCGGATGTGGAGTACGAATACCGTGTGTGCACCCAGCAGGTGATTTCATTTAAGTCATACAGCTGTGTGCGCGGTGAAACCCAGACCGGCGACTGGCACACCTTCCGCACCTCCAATCCCGATGCCACCGAGCATCATCTGGTGGTGGTGAGCGACATGCACCGCCGTCCCGAGGTGCTGGAGCAGACGCTCAAGGCGCTTGACTACCAGAGTGCAGACCGCATCATCTATGCGGGCGATATGATGAACAACATGCAGCTGACGGCCAACACGGTCATGCCTGTCGAGGAGCCTTACGCGTCCTTCCTCAATAAGAGCGTGGAGCTGTTTGCCAGCGAGAAGCCTTTCTACATGCTGCGCGGCGAGGGCGAAACGCGTGGCGACATCTCACGACGCTTCCGCGACTACTTCCCCACCCGGTCGGGCCGACTGTACAATGCCTATCGCTGGGGCGACCTGATGGTGGTGATGCTCGATGGAGGCGAGTCGAAGGCCGACGGCAGCCCTACGGCACGTGTCACCAATCTGGGCATGTTTGACCAGTACAGAGAGCAGGAGGCGCGCTGGCTGGAGGCTTTGATAAAGACCGAAGAGTACCAGACGGCCAAGTACCGTATCGTCTTCAGCCACTTCCCAGTGACCAACGAGCCCCTTGATGATGCCGAAGCCGGTGCAGCACATTTCGCTCAGGTGATGCTCCCGGTGCTCAACCGCGGCAATGTGGATTTGCTTGTGGCTGGCCATCGCCATCCTGAGAGCCATACCATGATAGCCAAGGGCAGCCGGGGCAATGAATTCCCCGTGCTGGTGCAGGGCTACAACTTTGGTGCCCGAGTGGATATCGTGGATGGAAACATCTCGGTGAAGACGGCAGGCGAGGGTGTCAAGACGAAAGTGAAGAAGCTGAAGCGCTGACCTCGTAGCCGACTGCTTCCGAAAGCGCAGAGCGGTGCATGTGCATATGCAGCGCGCTCCGATGGCCGATGCACCGCATTGCGTTGGCCATCGCAGCGCGCTGCGTTTTTCTGCCCGCATTGTTGCCCTGCTCCTTCCTTCCCTCTTCGGCAGGGGCAGGGGAGTGCTTCTCCGCCTCTGACCGAACTGAAGGAGGAAATTCGTCCTATGGCAAAGGTTCAAATTACGGATACCATCCTGCGCGACGGCCACCAGTCTCAGGCCGCGACCCGGATGCGTACCGATGAGATGCTGCCTGCCTGCGAAATGCTGGACAAGGTTGGCTACTACTCTCTGGAGTGCTGGGGCGGCGCGACCTACGACGCGTGCCTGCGCTTCCTGAACGAAGACCCGTGGGAGCGGCTGCGCAAGCTGCGCAAGGCGCTGCCCAACACCAAGCTGCAGATGCTGCTGCGCGGCCAGAACCTGCTGGGCTACCGTCCCTACGCGGACGACGTGGTGGATTTCTTTGTCAAGAAGGCCGTCGAAAACGGCATTGACATCATCCGCTGCTTCGACGCGCTGAACGACCTGCGCAACATGCAGACCGCCGTCAAGGCGACGAAGAAGTACGGCGGCACGGCGGAAATCGAGTGGACGGACTTTGCCGCTGCGCTCGTCAATGACCCGCAGGTGTGCGAGGAAGCTGCTCGGGTCGTGGACGAGCTGCTCGGAGAAGGACACGTTGTCACAGACCGTGAGCTGTCGCTCAGCGGCGATAATTTTGCCGAGTTTGAGCTGTATAAGCCGGGCGCATATGCGTATCTCGGCACCGGCAATCCGGATTTGCCGCACACGATGATCACCAACCATAACGGCGGCTTCGATGTGGACGAGAATGCACTTGTGACCGGTGCCGGTCTGTATGTCGGCTACACAGTCGCGCGGCTTGGATAAAGAAAGCGAAACGCTCAGCTATCATTTGGTAGCTGAGCGTTTTGCTTTTGAAATTACAGTTTTGAACTTACATCCCGCACTCAAGTCCGTTATACCGTGTCACCACAAACGGATAGCTGAGTGTTTCAGGCTGGATGCCAAGCTGCCGCAGACCGGCGCACAAATCCTCGACAACCTGCATATCGTGGTCGCGCTGCGCGACGGACAGTTTCATTTTATCTCCATACGACGAGATCAGCAGCGCAAACGGCTGCACAGCGCACGGCAGGATTGCGCCGTAATCGAGTACATACGGACGGCAGCTTTCCGGCAGGGCGAACCGGCCGACATTGGTAATGAGAAAGCTGTCCTCGAGCACAAAATCAGTCGTGACCTTCTGTGCCGCCTGCATTTTCTCCGCGAGCGGCATGTCTGCCTCATGCAGCGATTCACAGCGGTCTGCGGCGGCTTTTGCACGATAGAGCAGCTGTTCGCGCTGCATCTGATCCTTCAAAAATGCCTTCGTGCGCCGGAACACCTCGTCATTCGGCAGATCGCGGTACTCCGGAAAATACGGCAGATCGATAAAGCAAATAAAATACCGCGTGGTAAGCGTCGGCAGCAGCGGACGCAGATCGAGCATTACCTCGAACGGCTGACGCCGCGTTACCGGACGCTGATCGTCATGCGCTTCTTCGACGAATACTCCTACGAGGAGATCGCCGTCAAGCTGTCGCTGCCGCTCGGCACGGTCAAGACGCAGATCCACCGCGCCCGCGAACGCATGTGCCGCCTGATCGTCGAAAACGACAACCGATAACCCCGACCGCAACATGGACTCCGTTTTCCGCTATTTTCCCGACCTCACGCCGCGCCAGCGCGAACAGTTCGCCGCGCTCGGGCCGCTCTACGCCGAGTGGAACGCCCGCATCAACGTCGTCTCGCGCAAGGATTTCGACCAGCTCTACCTGCGTCACGTGCTCCACTCGCTGGCCATCGCCCGCGTCTGCGC
>OLSQ01002612.1_pt1 | contig 12816 bp, 12 predicted proteins | sample 1672561 | NCBI WGS metagenome assembly OLSQ01 (sample SAMEA3136699, study PRJEB25190) | human gut metagenome | biome: human gut; feature: human-associated habitat; material: faeces | place: Austria | collected 2013 | reverse complement strand
TCCGGAGACCTTACATCGAGACATGTGTATCGCATGCTCCGGGAGTTCGTCTGGTTTAAGGCTCCCTCCGCTACGAACCATGCCTATTCATAAGATTGTCAGCAAGGAACGCTGTCAATCTTATTTCATAGACGGCTGTCGCCGTATAAAAATAGAGTGAACCAGCCTCGCTTGTGCGCAAGCGCCCATCGAGGTGTTCCACTCTATTTTTGCATGGCTCGTAGCTATGCTACATATAAATACATAAAAATGAAATGACATACGCTTCCGCCCATGACGAAGAGGTGGAACACTTCGTGGGAGCCAAAGAACTTATGTTTCGCATTGAAGATCGGCAGCTTCAGGGCATAGATGACACCGCCCACGGTGTAGATGATGCCGCCGGCCAACAGCCAGAGAAAAGCGGGCGTGGACAGAGTTTTCAGCAGAGGCCCGAATACCAGGACACATACCCAGCCCATGGCAATGTAGATCACAGAGGAAAACCACTTGGGACAGGTGATCCAGCAGGCTTTTACGATCATGCCGACAGCGGCAATGCCCCAGACAAGAGCCAGCAGCGTATATCCCAGCTTACCGCCCAACACAATGAGACACACCGGTGTGTAAGAACCGGCGATCAATACAAAGATCATCATATGATCCAGCTTCCGGAAGACCCGGAGACTTTTACCGGTGAGGTCCACGGAATGATAAGTGGCGCTGGCACCGTATAACAGGATCATGCTGCCCATGAAAATGGCCATGGCCAGGAAATTCTCCTGCCCGGACTGTACACCGGCTTTCACTAACAGTGGCACAGCTGCGAACACTGCCATCATCATGGCAATGAAATGGGTAATGGCACTTCCCGGCTCTCTTATGGTAATCTGCATAATAACTCCTCCTTTTCCCGACAGCAGCTGCCGTCTGCAAATCGAATCTATTTAAGATCATTTTATCCGACAATAGTATTTACTATTCCAAATAACAACACGTATTCTAAAATACTTTTATATGTAGTTTTCAAAACTACATCTGACAATGCAAATACTACTGCACAAAAAAGGAAAAGTCAATAGTCATTCAGATATTTGGGAGAAAAGTATCAATAAGGATTGGCAGGAAGTCTATAGATCAACAGCCCTTCATCATCAACCAGTAACTCCGCATTCTCTACCAGACGGGCATTTACTTCCGGATTTGTTGCAATGTAGCCTTCAGAACCTTTATCCCATACAATATATTCAGGCACTTTGTCCGGATAGAGCGTCCAGTATTGGAATAAGCGCTCATCGATGGTCGGAGTGCTGATGGTGGAATAGTTGCAGATCACGTAATCCTCCTGAAGATACATAATGCTCTTATGGCTGGCAATCAGTACTTTGCTGCCCCGGGGAATGAATTCGTCTAACAGACGTCCTCGGATATTATACTCGTAGCCATCGGAATACCGGCCGTAGATTCCTGCCATGGGGCCCTCTTCCGCTTTCTGCCGTGTGACGAAAATGGTGTCGTGACCGTAAATATTATACAACAGAAATCCTTTGTGAATGACGGCAAGTCCCACAAACAGCAGGACAAAAGATTTCCAGAAAACGGGAGATTCCGATGTTTCCCGCTCTGCATAGCATAAAGAAACCAACATACCGATAGCCATATAATCGGCAGACTCGTAGAGCATTGTATTGCTGGCTGTAAAAGCGGCAAGGAGCAAAAACAGAGAAGTAATACTTCCAAACCAGAACAATGCCTTATAAACAGGGGCCAATTCGCCAGAAGACTTTTTACGGCGGAAATAACAATAAATGCCCCACAGCGGGAATAGAAGATAGACGAACCCGGGATACTCGATATGCTTTTGCAACCGATACCATACAAAAAGCTGTTCCAGAATCAGGGAAATAATCAACAACAGGAAGAAACGCCGAGGCAGGAAAGGTTATCTTTTAATTTCCCAAGCAGTCCGACATCGTGGGAGCCGTCGGTCAGCATTTCTGACAAGCCATCCAGAAACTGCCGGAAAGACATATGACACAAAAAGTAGGCCAACCAACCCAGACCGCAGACACCACAGGTCCCGAGATAAATCAGAAGATTTTTCAGACGGTTTCCGGCAGCAGATAACAGCCAGATACCGATACATCCGGGAAGTACCACGAAAATACAGGTGGGATAAGAAAGCACAAGAAGGGAAGTGCTTACTCCGGCGGCAATCAGGAAAAAGGCAGGACGGCGTGCGGAGGTACCGCGATTCAGACTAAATTCCAGAAAGCTTAAGAAGACCAGAGTACTGAACCACAGAAGCATATTGGAAAAATCGGGAACGGTACTGTTCTTGGGAATGATATTGTAGTAAAAAACAGCAATGACAAAAGCAGTATTCTCAGTTACAAACTTACGGAAAGTCCGGTAGGTCAGAATACTGATGAGCAACTGTGTAACGACACCTACGATTCGCAGAAAGAGCACGGAGTATTTTAAGGTGTGAAACAACTGCATATACAGCCATAAAAAGGCAGCAGAAAAGAACGCGGAAGTCTGATGAGGCTCCCACATTTCCAGAAACATTCTGTCTCCCTGTACCAGACGGTAAGCCATAGATACGGCATACTGCTCGTCAATGTCGAATCCGAAGAAAATAATCTTGACGGTAGCAACTATAGATGCGGCAAGCAACAGATATTTCCACAGATTATGCAGCAATGCGGTTGCAAAATTTTTCTCTTGTGCGGAATAATTGCTGTTCATCTTAATCCTCCTCAATGATCTGGATCTCCAGATAGTCAAAATCGATGGACTCTACAAAACTGTCCTGGGTAAAACGGGTCTTGTTGTGACGTTTAAAGTCTGTAATATTCATATCCAGCCAGATGGGCGTACCGAGATCAAACTGATGGCAGACTTCGTCCAGAGAGTGAAAAACTTTATGGGTACGGGTATCGTCACTGCCGTCCTCGATGCAGGTGTCTTTCAGCATATGATTATTTTTAAAAATTTTGGCCCACATACGGAACATAGAAAATCTCCTTACGCAAAAAATCAGACATATTGGTCGTTAATAATAAATTATAATAGGAAGAGGTTTCCCCTGCAAGCAAAAAAAGTCACACAACCATCAGATCCATCTTATATTGTATATGGGATAGCTTTCGTCCGCCGAATCGGCACGTTTGCGAAAGCGTACTATAAAACTGCCCAATCAATCTTAAAAAATAATAAAGGTTTTGTTAAAATTATACATTTTTAAAAGGAGGTATGCTATAATTATCATAAATATCAACGTGCAAATGCAGAATTTCCGTAACGAAAAAGCGTCTACGGAAGTAACAAATATGAAAAATGGTCGCAGAGCCTTCTGTGACAGAAGAGATTGAGAGGTAATATGGAGTTTAAGGTAGAAAACGGGGATGGAATCGACAGCTGGAAGGAGGTCACGCTGGTATACAGCGCCGCACTGCGTCAGATGGAGACTAAGATGCAGATTCTGAACGACGAGTTTCAGCATGTACACCAGTACAATCCCATCGAACACATCAAGGCACGGATCAAGACCCCGGAAAGCATTGTGAAAAAGCTCAAACGCTACGGGCAGGAATCCACCATAGATAACATGGTAAAATACATAAACGATATTGCTGGCATCCGCATCATCTGTTCCTTTACATCGGACATTTACCGCATTGCGGATATGATCCGGGATCAGAAGGATATTCAGGTGATCGCGGTGAAGGATTACATTACGTATCCCAAAGCCAGTGGCTATAAAAGCTATCATATGATCGTCAGTATTCCGGTCTATCTGTCGGACCGCACGGTGGATACGAAGGTGGAGATACAGATCCGGACGGTTGCCATGGACTTCTGGGCCAGCCTGGAGCATAAGATCCATTACAAGTTCGAGGGCGATGCTCCGGAGAGCATTAAAAATGAACTGGTGGAGTGTGCGAGAATGGTGTCTGATCTGGATGCGAGGATGCTGTCTCTGAACGAAGAGATACTAGCCATCAGCCAAAAGAGAGAAGAGGAAAAACAATTAAATAGCGTAACATCCAAATAATCCAAAAGCTTCTGCCGGTGTAATACAAACGACAGAAGCTTTTTTAATTCATAGGAAATTTCTTCCTATGAATTAAAAATGCTCCGCAGGGATCGCACTGCGGCGGTTATGAAATATGTCGCAAAAGCGACCCGTCGCAGGCGGAGAATCTCGCAAGCGAGATTCTTTTTTATGGTCAAAACAGTAATGGGATGACAGGAAAATCCCCATAAAATGAGGAGTGCCCAGACACCTTTCGGCGCCTGGGCTATTATGAAAAAATTTATCTTATATGCTTTGTTATCCGGAAGTCTTATCTCTTCCTTGACTGTATCTAAAGTATACCAACCAATTATGAACAAATTATGAACATGATGTGAAAACTTGGTGAATTTTACGAAAAAGTACAGAAACCAAAAAAGAAACTGTACAAATTGCATAAAAATGCGCAAACCATGAAAACACAGTATTCATGGGGTTTTGGTTGTAACGGGGGAATAAACATGGTAAAATAGGGACAGTTGAAAAGGGAAACTGTTAACATGAGGGACGAAATATGTTTGGAGGAAGATGGATGGATACTTTTATGGATAAACTTGCACAAAAGCTGAATGCCCAGGAAATGATCAAGGCGAATTCCGCGGCTGATGCCGAAGAGATGGATCAGCTGAAAAGCCAGCTGCGGGAATACGACGAGTGCCTGGCACAGATGCAGCAGGTCAATAAGGAACTGAAAGCGATCAATCAGGAGATGGAGAAGCTGATGTCCGAGACCATTGCTCCGGAAGTGACGAAGCTTTCCGAGGAAGGCGTGGCTGCCCTGCAGAAGCTGCAGCAGGAGAACACAGAGAAGCTGGAAGCTCTGGGACAGCAGTATACTGCCAAACTGGAAGAACTGCAGCAGAGTACCGAGGTGTTGGACGAGCTTCAGAAGCATGTGGATGAGAAACTGAGCACTACGGAGGAGAATGTACATAAGGAATGCGTAAAGGTATACCGTAATGTACAGGCGGTTGTGGTAGAAGAGAACGAGAAGCAGACCGAAGCCATCGCAGCAAAAGTAAAGGAAAACCTTGGCGGTAAATTGAACGGTGTGCTGGGAGTATCCATTGCGGCAGTAGTTCTGACGGTTGCGGATATTGTTCTTCATGTATTGAGCATTTTGCACATTTTCTAAAAAGGCAGATAAAGTATTCATTTAAGAATGCTGAAATTGATAAGAAAGTAACGGAAATGAGGTTTTACGGAAATGGGAAAACAACTTTGGAAGCCGGGAAATATGCTGTATCCCCTGCCGGTGGTCATGGTGAGCCTGGCTGACCGGGACGGCCGCCCCAATATTATCACGCTGGCCTGGGTAGGAACCGTATGTACCAATCCGCCCATGGTGTCGATCTCCGTACGCCCCGAGAGATATTCCTATCCGATCCTGAAGGAGACCGGAGAATTCGTGATCAATCTGACCACGAAGGAGCTGGCATTTGCCACAGATTACTGTGGCGTGAAAAGCGGACGGGACGTGGATAAATTCAAAGAAATGGGACTGACTCCCATTCCGGCATCTGAGGTGAAAGCACCGATGATAAAAGAGAGTCCGGTGAACATTGAATGTAAGGTGCGACAGATCCTGCCGCTGGGATCCCATGATATGTTCCTGGCGGATGTGGTGGCAGTACATGCCGATGAAAAATATATGGATGAGAAGCACAAATTCCACCTGGAGCAGGCGGAACCCATCATCTATTCCCACGGTTCCTATTTCGGCTGTGGCGAATTGCTGGGAACCTTCGGATATAGTGTAAAGAAGCGATGAGTAACACAGGTAAAAAATTACTTGACGTTTGCCCTCCGTTTCGGTATCATAAGTCATAAATAAGAACATGGTAAATTTTACTACGAAGAAGTAGCATCAGACGGGAGTCTGATGCTTTTTTTATGCGGTGGCGGGAAAATATCTGCCGGGTACCGCAATCATGGGAAAGTCCGGGTGAAGCATATGACACAGATCGATAAAAACATAGCATTCAATCTGAAGAGAATCCGCAAATCCAAAAATATGAGTCTGGATATGCTGGCGGAGCGTACCGGTGTCAGCAAAAGCATGCTGGGACAGATCGAGAGAGGAGAATCCAATCCCACGGTGTCCACTATCGGGAAGATCGTGGAGGGATTGAAGGTACCTTTTGAACAGTTGATTTATAATAGGAAAGAAATCATGGTGGTGCCGTCTCCGGAAGAGGCTCCGGTATGGAAGGCAAAGGAAGGGGAATACCGGATCTATGTGATGCTGCCCTACGATGCCGGAAGAAATTTCGAGATCTATCAGGGCGAGCTGACCAGAAATGCCCGGATGGAAAGCGAATCCCACGGGGAGCAGACCTGGGAATACCTGACGGTGGTATCCGGGGAGGTCGAACTGATTCTGGAAGATTCCAGTTTTCTGGTGAAGACAGGTGGTTCTCTCTATTTTGCCTGTGACAGGAAACATGTCTATCACAATGTGGGTGAGACCAAGGCGGTACTCAACATGATCATTACCACGCAGCGTTAGAGAAAACGCCCCCGCTTGATGGCATCCTTGCCATATTTTGCCCGGATATTATCCAGTGCGGCATCCAGCTTCTGCTGTTTCTCGGAACGGGGAGCCGGAAAATCAAACAGGCTGAGCTGAACCGGTTCGTCTTCCGGCACCAGCTTGGAAGTGCGGATCCCCAGAAGCCGTATGGGAGTGGAATCCCATAATTCGTCGAATAATGCACAGGCATCTTCGTACAGGAGATTCACGGAAGCCGTGGGAATGTCTATCGGCATTTGGTGAGAAACGTTCCGGAAATCACTGTACCGGATCTCCGTGCAGATCTGTCCTGCCAACTGGTGGGAGGCCCGTAGACGCCTGCCCACGGATTCACACAGAGACAGCAATACTTTACAGGCTTCCTCTTTGGTGGTGGCATCGCTGCTTAAAGTGGTGGAGTTGCCGATCCCTTTTGCCTTGGAAGGAGCCAGGACTACTGTGGAATCGTCGATGCCGTTGGCATACTGCCACAGACAACGACCGTGACTTTTTAAATGTGCTTCCAGGATCGCAGGATCCGTCTTTGCCAGATCCCCGATCGTGAGAATACCTAATTTGTGGAGAGTCTCCGCACTGGAATGTCCGCAGGTGAACAGGGCGGAAACAGGCAGCGGCCACATTTTCTGCGCTATTTCCCGCTGATACAAGGTGTGAGTCTTATCCGGTTTCTCAAAATCAGAGGCCATCTTAGCCAGAACCTTTCGATCCGAAATTCCCACATTTACCGTAAATTTAAATTTTTCAAAAACAGAGTGACGAATGAAAGCAGCGGCTTCCTCGGGAGAGACGTAGTTCGCCGCAATGGGCGTATAGTCCATATAACATTCATCGATGCTGACCTGTTCGATGTCGGGGCAGATACCCGCCAGATGTTCCATAAGCATCTGGCTTTTCAGACGGTACATATTATGATCCGGAGAAGCCATGACCAGATGCGGACATTTGCGCAGGGCATTGACCACCGGTTCACCGGTAGTGATGCCGAAAGCCTTGGCGGGAATGGATTTGGCCAGCACCACACCGTGTCTGGTGGAGGTGTCACCGCCTACGATGGAAGGGATCGTGCGCAGATCCACAGGATCCCCCTGTTCCAGACGGGCCAGCGCCGTCCAGCTTAAAAAAGCGGAATTGACATCAATATGAAAAATGACCGGTTCTCTCATGGCGTCTCCTTTCCGGATCAGACCGTTTTATTTACCTCCAGTATAGCATAGATCGGTTCGGGAGAAAACAAAAAAATCGAACAGACATTCTTTCTTTACAAGGCATATAAATGCTGATAGAATCTATATGTTACAAAGTTATTACAGTAAGACAGGTATACAGAATGCCCGAAGGGGGCATACTGTTTTCAGATACGATAGATCGAGAAGGAATTCATGAAGAAACTGACATCTTACTCGAAAAGAGTAAAATATACATATGTGAAAACAACGCTGGCCACTCTTTTTGTGAGCCTCTTTTTCCTCAAAGGGTATGCAGCGTTTGAAAAGACCGGAGAGAATTACTTCCACGTGTTCTTGAACGGCAATGAGATCGGAACGGTGGGCGAAGCAGACAGAGCGGAGCAGCTTCTGCAGGAAGCCAGAAGGAATATCGCTTCCCAGAGTGATGATATGATCTTTATGGACGCAGATTTAAAGCTGGTCGGTGAAGAAGTGCTGTGGGGAACACTGGACAAAGAGGACAATCTGCTGGCGGCCATGGAACGGGAATTGGAGAGCAGTATTCGTGAGACTTCCCACAGATCCTATACAATGAAAGTAAATGAATATATGGTCAACCTGTCCAGCGTGGAGGATGTGGAGTCTCTGCTGCAGGCAGCAGTGGACAAATACGACAGTGAAGACAAATTCAGCGTGGAACTGACTCACGATGCACAGAAGGAATTCAATGTTCTTACCACCGAGGTAGTCAATAAACAGGAACTGACCGCTCAGGAAGAACAGAAGGAAGAATCCATCTATGCAGGCGGTGTACAGTCCGTACTGGATCAGGCGGGCTCCCAGGCAGACCAGCAGGGGGAAAAAGATTTCGAAGACTATGATCTTGGGCTGATGACCATGGACTTTGCGGAAAAGGTGGAAATCGTAGAGACCTATCTTCCGGAAAGCATGCTGACTCCGCTGGATCAGGCAATCGAGGATGTGATCAAGGATCAGGAGACCCCCGGAGAATATGAAGTAGTCAGCGGAGATACCCTGTCGGAGATTTCGATTAAAGTAAATATTCCGATGGATCAGATCATCGCCATGAACAGCGAGACACTGACCGATGAAAATTCTACGATCCGCGTAGGGGACAAGCTGATCATTACCGTGCCGCAGCCGGAACTGTCCGTGGAGCGCATGGAGCAGAATTATTATGAAGAAATCTATGATGCAGATGTAATTTATGTGGACAACGATTCCTGGTATACGACCCAGACCAAGATTTTGCAGCAGCCCTCCGCCGGTTTCCGTCGGGTAGTGGCGGATGTATCTTATCTGAATGACAGAGAGGTCACCAGGGATATTCTGAAGGAAGAAGTGGTCATGGAGGCAGTTCCCAAGATTGTGGAACGAGGCACCAAGATTCCTCCGACCTATATCAAGCCTATTTCCGGTGGACGTCTGAGTTCCAATTTCGGACGCAGAAAGTCACCTACCAAGGGTGCCAGCAGCTATCATAAGGGTGTGGACTGGTCGGTTCCTACCGGAACTGCGGTATTTGCATCCTGCGGCGGTACAGTGGCCAGAGCCGGATGGGGAAGTGGATACGGTTATTGTGTCTATATCAACCATGAAGACGGCAGACAGACCCGATACGGACATCTGAGCAAGGTGCTCGTCAAGGTCGGCCAGACGGTAAAACAGGGAGAACGTATTGCACTGAGCGGTAATACCGGCGTAAGTACGGGACCTCATCTTCACTTTGAGATCCTCATTAATGGCAGCCAGGTGAACCCGTTGAAGTACCTGAATTAGGGCGTTGTATTTACAAATGCGCGAAAATGTGGTATAAGTGCATAAGAAGGTTTTTCTGATCTGAGAATGACAGAGGTAAGAAACAATGGAACAATACGCAATTAAAGGCGGTAATCCATTAGTCGGTGAAGTTGAAATAGGAGGTGCCAAGAATGCGGCACTTCCTATTCTTGCTGCTTCCGTGATGACGGATGAGACTGTTTATATAGAAAATATGCCGGATGTAAGAGATACGAATGTCCTTTTGAGCGCCATGAAGAACATCGGCGTGATCGTAAAGAGAACCGACCGTCACAAAGTGACTCTCAATGCATCCAACATCAGTGAACTTGTAGTAGAAGATGAAAATATCAAGAAGATCAGAGCGTCCTACTATCTGATCGGTGCTTTGTTAGGTAAATACAAGCATGCGGAAGTGGCACTTCCCGGTGGCTGTGATATCGGCTGCCGTGCCATCGACCAGCATATTAAGGGCTTCCGTGCTCTGGGCGCGGACGTGAAGATCGAGCATGGCCTGATCAAGACACAGGCGGAGCATCTGCGCGGCAGCCATATTTATATGGATGTGGTCAGTGTCGGCGCTACCATCAATATCATGATGGCTGCGGTAATGGCGGAAGGCACCACGATTATCGAGAACTCTGCCAAAGAGCCTCATGTGGTGGATCTGGCGAACTTCCTGAACAGCATGGGAGCCAATATCAAGGGTGCCGGTACGGATGTGATCCGTATCAAGGGTGTTTCCCATCTGCATGGCACAGAGTATGCCGTGATTCCCGATCAGATCGAAGCCGGTACGTTTATGTTCGCAGCGGCAGTGACCAAGGGCGATGTGACGGTGAAAAATGTGATTCCGAAGCATCTGGAGTCTATTACGGCAAAACTTCTGGAGATTGGCTGTGAAGTAGAGGAAGCGGATGACTGTATCCGTGTGGTAGCGTCCAAGCCTCTGCAGCATACCCAGGTGAAGACCCTGCCTTATCCCGGATTTCCTACGGATATGCAGCCCCAGATGACCACCGTCCTCACCCTTGCTCAAGGGACCAGTCTGGTGACCGAGGGTGTCTGGAGCAGCCGCTACCGCTATGTGGATGAACTCAAACGCATGGGTGCCCGTATTCAGGTGGATGACAAGACCGCCGTGGTAGAGGGCGTGGAAAAGCTCACCGGCGCACCGATCCAGGCTTATGACCTGCGGGCCGGCGCGGCTCTGGTCATCGCCGCTTTGGCGGCAGAGGGCGAGAGCGAGATCTCCAACGTGCAGTATATCGAGCGGGGCTATGAGGACATCATCGGCAAGCTCCGGGCTCTGGGCGCGGACATCCGCGCCGTGGAGGAGCCGGACGAGGATGTCCTTTCCACTGCGCAAATCAGCTGAACTTCACGTCCGTCAGGGAGTGTGTCGGCCTTGACCGGCCCGTTCCCCGGCGGACGTTTTTCAAAAGAGAGGTATTTTCTTGACCACCGTACATACGCTTGCCAGCGGCTCCTCCGGAAACGCCGCTGTGCTCTCCTGCGGAGACACCCATCTGCTGATCGACGCCGGGATCTCCTGCCGCCGGATCACTGCGGCCTTGAAAGAACTGGGACTGATTCCGGCAGACCTGACGGCTATTCTGATCACCCACACCCATTCTGACCATATCTCCGGGTTGAATACCCTTCTGAAAAAGACAGCCTGCCCGCTTCTTGCCACCCCCCGGACCTGCCGGGAGCTCAGCTGCCGGGTAGAGGGGATCGACCCCCGGCTCATGGGACTGGACAGCCCCATCACCTTGGGAGAGATCGATATGCAGCCCATCCCCACCTCCCATGACGCCCCCGGCTCCTGCGGCTGGCGGCTGGACACAGAGAGCGGCAGTGTGGGTTTTCTCACCGACACCGGCTACGTCACCGACGAGGCGCTGGATCTGCTGCCCGGCGTGGACTTTGTCATTTTAGAGTCCAACCATGATGTAGAGTCTCTTTGCTCCGGCCCCTATCCCTATTACCTGAAGCAGCGTATTTTAGGTTTGCAGGGTCACCTGTGCAACGAGGACGCCGCCCAGTTCGCCGTCACGCTGGCGGAAAACGGCGCCAGTGATATCGTTCTGGCCCACCTGAGCCGTGATAACAACACCCCCGCTATGGCGCTGAACGCCGTAGCCACCGCGCTGGACGGTGCCGGACTGGCTCCGGAACTGTCCGTAGCGCCCCGGGACACCGTCGGCCCGTGCCACATCGTCAGAAGGAGGGCCTTATGCAAAAGGTGACCATTCTCTGCACCGGCAAGCTGAAGGAAAAATTCTATCTGGACGCTGTTGCGGAATACGTCAAGCGGCTGAGCCGGTTCTGTAAATTAGAGATCATCGAGCTGCCGGAGGAACGGCTGCCGGAGGATCCCTCCCCCGCCCAGATCGAGGCGGCCCTCTCCAAGGAGGCCGACGCTGTCCGGGCCAAGCTGCCCAACGGCTGTCTGGTGATCGCCATGTGTGTGGAGGGGCGGGAGCGCTCCAGCGAGGAGCTGGCCCGCTATCTGGCGGACAGCGCCGCCCAAGGCGCCAGCCACATCGTCTTTCTCATCGGCAGCTCCTACGGGATGCACGCCTCCCTGAAGCGGCAGGCCGCCCTGCGGCTGTCCATGTCCCCCATGACCTTTCCCCACCACCTGCTGCGGGTCATGCTGCTGGAACAGATCTACCGCGCCTATCAGATCAACGCCGGAAGCAAATATCACAAATAACCATATCATAACAGGAGGTACTCACAGATGGATTTCATGCAGGAATATGAAAAGTGGCTTCACAGCCCCGCCCTCTCCCCTGCGGAGCACGCCGAGCTGGAGGCCATCAGGAACGATCCCAAGGAAATCGAAAGCCGGTTCTTCGGCCCTCTGGAGTTCGGCACCGCTGGTCTGCGGGGAACCATGTACACAGGCCTTCACAATATGAACATCCATGTCATCCGCTGGGCGACCCAGGGCTTTGCCGACGTCATTGCCGCCGAGGGTGCGGAGGGCAAGCGCAGAGGCGTTGCCATCTGCATGGACTGCCGCAACCACTCGACGGAATTCGCGCGCGAGGCAGCCTGCGTCATGGCGGGCAACGGCATCGCCGTCAGGCTCTTTGAGTCGCTGCGCCCCACGCCCGAGCTTTCGTTTGCCGTGCGCGAATACGGCTGCACCGCGGGCATCAACGTCACCGCCTCGCACAACCCCAAGGAATACAACGGCTACAAGGTCTACTGGTCGGACGGCGCGCAGCTGCCGCCCCAGCACG
>OLSQ01002596.1_pt1 | contig 12887 bp, 16 predicted proteins | sample 1672561 | NCBI WGS metagenome assembly OLSQ01 (sample SAMEA3136699, study PRJEB25190) | human gut metagenome | biome: human gut; feature: human-associated habitat; material: faeces | place: Austria | collected 2013 | reverse complement strand
TCAGGGCGTTGGGCGACGCCTTGCCGGCGCGTACGTTCAGCAACTCTTCTTCGAGGTGGTCGATGGCCTTTTGCATGCGGCCTGTGGCATCGTTGAGAATCGTTTGTGTATCCATGGCGTTTGGGGTTTAATTTTCGAGTGTCTTTTCAATGGTGCGGATCAGGGCGTCGAACTCCTCTTCGTCGTAACCTACCGTGGCGAGGATCACTTTGCCCGTTTTGTCGATGAGGAAGTTGCGCGGGATGTAGTTCGAGGCGTAGCGGTCGTAGACGGTCCGTGCCGAGTCGAGGCCCATCGGGAAGGTGTAGCCGGTCTTCTCGCGGAAGGCTTCCACCGTTTCGCGCTTCTCGCCGCGCGAGACGGGCAGGAAGACGAACTCTTTGCCGGCGAAGCGGTCGATGATGTCTTTCTGCACGCGGGTCAACTCCTGGCGGCAGGGCGGGCACCACGTGGCCCAGAAGTTGAGCAGCACGACCTTTCCGCGCAGCTCGTTAAGCGACAGCTGGCTGCCGTCGGTCAGTTCGACCGTGAAGTCGGGGGCCGTCTCCCCGGCCCTGACGAGCGTGGTCGATTCGGTCTCCGCTTCGGCGCCCTTCTTGGCGTTGCGGTTCCCGCACGAGGGGAGCAGCAGGATGACGGCAATGATGGCGACGATCAGTGCCAGCATCAGCCACAGCGATTTATTGCTTTTCTTTTTGGCCATAGTCTTATGGTTTTACGAGCGTTCCGATCTGCTCTCCGGCAAGTACCTTGCCCAAATTGCCTTCGGTGTCCATGTCGAAGACCTCGATCGGCATCCGGTTCTCCTTGCAGAGCGTGAAGGCGGTCAGATCCATGACTTTCAGGCCGCGGCTGTATACCTCGTCGAACGAGATCGCGTCGAACTTCTCCGCCGTGGGGTCTTTCTCCGGATCGGCCGTGTAGACGCCGTCCACGCGGGTTCCTTTGAGCAGGACGTCGGCTTCGATCTCCACGGCGCGCAGCGCCGCCGCCGAATCGGTCGTGAAGAAGGGATTCGACGTCCCGCCGCCGATGATGACCACCTCGCCTGCCGCGAGGTACTCCAAAGCGCGTGCCTTGGCGTAGTATTCGCCGATAGGCTCCATGCGGATCGACGTCAGCACGCGGGCCCGCACGCCGTCGTTTTCGAGCGCCGATTGCAGGGCCAGCGAATTGATGATCGTGGCCAGCATGCCCATCTGGTCGCCCTTCACGCGGTCGAATCCCCGCCCGGCGCCTTGCAGGCCGCGGAAGATGTTGCCGCCGCCGATCACGACGGCGACCTGGACGCCCGCTTCGACCACCTGTCGGATCTGTGCGGCGTAGGAGTGGAGAACGTCGGTCGAAAGACCGTAGCCTTGTGCGCCCTGCAACGATTCGCCGCTGAGTTTCAGAAGGATTCGGTTGTATTTCATGGTGTTGCCTGTTTTTACAAGTTATCCGTTAGGCGAAGGTACGAAAAAATCCGGAATTATCCTTCGCCGGCCGCGATCTTTCCTGTCGGATCGTGCGGGCGGGGCGTGTCGTCGCCACGGAGGAGTGTCGTTGCCGGAGGAATTTTCGGGGAACCCTTTCACTTTACCGCAGAAAGTGCTACCTTTGTAGTTCATGGAAAAGCGGGAATACAACTGGCTCGATCGAGTGGATTCGCCGCGGGATCTCAAACGGCTCTCGCTCGACGAATTGCGTCTCTATTGCGACGAGTTGCGGCACTATATCATCGAACAGTGCGCGGTCAACCCCGGCCATCTGGCGTCGAGCCTCGGTGCGGTGGAGCTGGCTGCGGCGATCCATTACGTTTTCGACACGCCCGACGACCGGCTGGTGTGGGACGTCGGCCATCAGGCCTATGCGCACAAGATCATCACGGGGCGCCGCGAGGCGTTCCGCACCAACCGCAAGCTGGGGGGCATCAGCGGCTTTCCGCGCATCGCCGAGAGTCCCTACGACGCTTTCGGAGGGGGCCATTCGTCGGTCTCGATCTCGGCCGCTTTCGGCATGGCCAAGGCCGCCGAGCTGCGCGGCGAGAAGCGGCAGGTGATCGCCGTGATCGGCGACGGCGCCATGACGGGCGGCCTGGCTTTCGAGGGGATGAACAACGCCGGGGCGAGCCGCAAGACCAACATGCTGGTCGTTCTCAACGACAACAACATGGCTATCGACCAGGCTACCGGCGCCCTGAAAAGCTACCTGCTGCACATCTCCACGTCGAAGCGGTACAATGCGTTCAAGAACCGGTTGTGGCGCTGGTTCGCCCACGTGCCGCCGCTGCTGACGCTCTGCCGCCGCGCGGGAAATGCGGTCAAGCACGGCCTGTTGCAGAAGAGCAATCTCTTCGAGAGTTTCAACTTCCGTTATTTCGGGCCGGTGGACGGTCACGACGTGCGGGCGCTGGTCACGGTGCTCCGTGCGCTGAAAGAGATTGACGGTCCGAAGCTGCTGCACGTGATGACGGTCAAGGGCAAGGGTTATTCTCCCGCCGAGCATAACCAGTGCGAGTGGCATGCGCCCGGTCGGTTCAATCCCGAGACCGGCGAGCGGATCGCCTCGGCCGACGGCCGCGACCGTTATCAGGATGTCTTCGGGCAGACGCTCGTCGACCTGGCGCGGCTCGACCGGCGCGTGGTGGGGATTACGCCCGCGATGCCTTCGGGCTGTTCGATGAACCTGCTGCTGCGTACGATGCCGGAGCGCTGTTTCGACGTCGGGATCGCCGAAGGACATGCCGTGACCTTCTCGGCCGGACTGGCCGCCGCGGGGATCGTCCCCTTCTGCAATATCTATTCGACCTTCATGCAGCGGGCTTACGACAATGTGATCCACGACGTCGCCATTCAGGACCTTCCGGTGGTGATGTGTCTCGACCGGGGCGGTCTGGTCGGCGAGGACGGCGTGACGAATGAAAACAGCCCGGAAACCGATTCAAAGAAGGCCTGGGGCGGCGACATCGTGCTCAAGCTTCAGACCGAAAAGCCGGACACCTTTACCTTTAAGCTGATCTCCTCGCTGGATCTGGACGTGCTGAAGGCCGTATACGGCGACGGCAATGTGTCCGGAACGCTGGCGGACGGGATCACCGTTACCGCCACCGGCGAGGAGCTGCCCGAAAAGCAGTGGGTGATCGACATGGTGATGCGCGATAACGCCGTGAAGCGCATCTACATTCCCTCCGGCTCCATCAGCGAGATCGGCGAGATCGTCTATAAGGACGACGAGGAGGTCGGCTACGAGCTTACGATCATGGCTATGCCCGGTTCCGACGGCGCTACGCATAAGGAATTCATCAAACGGGCCGCGGGCACCGGAGGCGGCTGATGACGAAGAAGCTCACGACGCCCAGAGGCGCGGCGCTGGAGATCGAGCTGACGAAGCTGGACGATATGCGGCTTTTTGACGCGCTGGTCGCTCTGCAGGACGGCGATCCCCTTCAAATGCCGCGGATCATGAATCTGATCCTGACGCCTGAGCAGAAGGCCGCCGTTTACGAGGCGTGCAGAGACGAGAACGGGCGTGTCCCTATCGAGGCGGTCAATGATGAGATCCTTGCCATCTTCAACGCCTTCACCGAATCAAAAAACTCCTGATCCTCGCCGCCATGGCGGCCAGAGACGAAGACGCTCTGGTGTGCGACATGGCTGAGACCTACCACATCTTCGATTACCGAGCCTTGCCGCTGTTTCTCGCCGCAAGGCTCGCATGCGGATTGCGGGAAAACAGCCGGAGCAAAATGCGGCTCGCCGGAAACCGGATCGAGCTGAGAGACGCGCTCCTCGCTGCCATTCTCGACCGTGTGAGCTTTTTGGCATGGGCGCAGACCCGCGACGGGCAGAAAAACCGAAACCGCCCTGCGAGCATTCTGGACCGTCTGATGCACGAGCCGGACGAACGTGAGACGCCTGTCGTTTATGCCGGCGGCGAGGAGTTTGAAAAAGCAAGAAAACAGATCCTGCAAAGGATCCTCGGGGAGGCAAAAGCCAATGGCTGATATCGCAACCGCATTTGTAAAAATTATGCCGTCCGCGCAGGGGATCAGGGAGCAGCTGGGAAGGCAGTTCGAGGGCGAAGGAGAATCCAGCGGAAAGAGCTTTGGGAAGGGCTTTGGCGGATTGCTGAAAAAGGTCCTTACCGGCGCGGCTGTCGCCAAATCACTGAAGGCCTTCGGCAGCATCGTCCGGCAGGGCGTCGACGCCTACGCAAACTATGAGCAGCTCGTCGGCGGCGTCGAGACGCTGTTCGGTACCGGCGGGCAGGGCCTGCGGGAGTACGCCGCCAGCATAGGAAAATCCGTGGCGGATGCTGCCGGCGAATGGAAGGCGTACAAGGCCGCCCAGAATACCGTGCTGCAGAACGCCTCCAACGCTTACGCCACAGCCGGACTCAGCGCCAATGCCTACATGGAGACCGTCACCGGCTTTGCCGCTTCTCTGAAGCAGAGCTTTGACGGAACGGCAGCCGGGGCGCAGGCTGCGGCCATCGCGGCGGATATGGCAGTTACAGACATTGCCGACAACGCCAACAAGATGGGCACGCCGATGGAGAGAATAACGGATGCATATCAGGGGTTTGCGAAGCAGAACTACACCATGCTCGACAACCTCAAGCTCGGCTACGGCGGCACGAAGACCGAGATGGAACGGCTTCTCGCCGACGCGCAGAAGCTGACCGGAGTGAAATACGATATCAACAACCTTGCCGACGTTTATTCCGCCATTCATGTGATCCAGGGCGAGCTCGGCATTACCGGGACGACCGCCAAAGAGGCCATGAGCACGATCCAGGGCTCGCTGAACATGACAAAGGCGGCATGGGAGAACGTGCTCACCGCGCTCGGCGGCGGCGGAGAGCTCGACGGTGCAGTAACGAACCTGATCACCTCGGCCGCGGCCTTCGCGGGAAATCTCCTGCCGGTCGTCAATACGGTACTGACCGGGATCGTTTCGGCGCTGCCGCAGCTTGTGACGGCGGCGGTCGGCTTTGTGCCGCAGCTTGCTACCACGCTGATCACGCTGGCTCCGGCGCTGCTGACGGCCGGGATCCAGCTGTTCACGGGGCTTGTGCAGGCGCTGCCGATGATCGTCCCGGCGCTGGTCTCGGCGCTGCCGGGGATGATCACACAGGTCACAACGGCGCTCGTGACGAATCTCCCGCTGCTGATCGGGGCGGGCATTCAGCTGTTTCTGGGGCTTGCTCAGGCGCTGCCGCAGGTGATCCCCGCCGTCGTTTCGGCCATTATGTCGGCCATTCCCGATATGGCCGGGGCAATTCTTGAGGGGATCCCGGACATGCTGTCGGCCGGTATCGATCTGATCAACGGTCTGGCGGCCGGCATCTGGCAGGGCATCCAGTCGCTGCTCAGCTCCGTCGGCGAGTGGTGCGGGCAGATCATCGCCAAGGTCAAGGGCGTTTTCGGCATCGCGTCGCCGTCGAAGGTATTCCGAGAGTTCGGCAAATACCTCGACGAGGGACTTGCGCTCGGCATCACCGGCAGCACGAGCATCGTGCAGCGGGCCGTAGGCGAGCTCGCCGGGAAGACCACCGACGGCTTCACCGCCGTCGGGGAGCTGCGGTCCGGCATCGGCACGCCGATGGGCGCGGTTTCTCCCGTGAAGCAGAATATTGTCAATCTCAACGTTTCCGCGAAGGAGCTCACGAAGAGCGATACGGATTATCTCGTGGAGACCGTCAACCGCAGGCTCGGAGGGTTCGCATGAACAGAAAAATCTACATTCAGAACGAATCCGGAGGCCGAATCGCGCTGAACGGTGAGACGGGGATCACGATCGTTGATTCCACCGGCTTCGGTGTGGACACCGCCGAAGAGTTTGCGGATATCGGCTTCGGGTTCTTCTCTCCTGTCAGCACAAGCAGCCACCCGCAGCAGAGCATTGCCGGAACGCTGTTCTTCAAGGGAGCCGACACGTTCGCCATGTACGAGACGTTCGCCGACTTCCTTATGAAGGCCGGCAGACTGTATGTCGTTGCGGAGCTCGTGAGCGGCGTCGGTGCTTACATGCGGGAGGTTCGGGTGAATTTCATCACGAAGGGCGAGCGGGAGCGCAACCATCTTCAGGTGCCCGTCAGCTTCCTTTCGCTTACCCCGTGGTTCAGAAACACAAAGCTGAACATCCGGCTGGATCGCGCTCCGGCGTCCGCCGCGCGGTTCGGCACCGAATTCTTCGGCTCCGCAGCGTTTACCGCGGCGTTTGATTCGGGCTTTACCGTCGAAATCCCGCCGGACGGGCAGCTGCCGGCCGTCCTGCAGCTCACGTTCACCGGCGCGGTGACCAATCCGCGCATCGAGTTGCGCGGCGTAGGCACGGGAACGCTGTACTGCCTGTGCGCCGTTTCCGTCAAGCTGAACGCCGGAGACCGGCTGGAATACTCCGCGAGCCCCGTCGATGCGTTCATCCGGAAGGTGAGCTCCGGCGGCGCTGTAACGGATCTCATGGATCGGGTCGACCCCTCCGCTGATCCGTTTGCGCTGATCCCCATCACCGAGCCTGTCCGTCTGACGTTCAGCGGAGACGCGGAGCCTGACGGCAGCGCAGAGGCGTCTGTCCGGTATTACTACAGGAGCATATAGAGCTATGATATGCAACATTCGCAGGCTGTCGACGTGGGAGCATCTCGCGTCGCTTACGGCTTTGGACTGGGAGCTGCCCCTCTGGGCGGAGGACGACGAGCAGGGGCGGGTTACCATTTTCGGCGAGCAGCCCGACTACAGCGGGCAATGGGCCTGCATCAACGGCGGGCTGTTCTTCATCTCGGGCTCCGCGCCCGATTCGGGCAGCACGAAGCTGACGCTCCGGCTTCCGCGGTACGCCTTTTCCCGAGAGCTTCCCTACAGCGGGACTGGCTCGGAGACATACGGCGAGTTTATCGCCGGGATCCTCACAGCGGAGTACATCGGGCAGGCGGACGCGGAATACGCGATGCCCTACCTTTCCGTTTCCAACACGGATAAAACGGCGTTCACGTTCCCCGTCGAGAGCGGGAAGCTGTACGCGCTTTCGGATATCTGGACGGCAGCAGAAAAGGCAGGCGTCCGGTTCGTGTTCTCGACGGCGCCAGAGGCTCTGACGCTTACGGTCGAGACGGGCGAGCCGAAAACAGTCAATCTGTTTTCCGGCAATGCCGGTGTGATCGTGTCCTCGCAGCAATGGTCCAGCTCCGTCGTCGCGAAGGTCACCGTGCGGCCGGAGGGCGGTACGCCGGAAGACTGGTATCTGCAGGAGGACGGCAGCGTGGCGCAGACCCCGCCGCAGGAGCGGCTCCATGGGCAGTGGACGACGGTTGAGATCAGCGGCGACAAGCTGCCGCAGGAGGCGGCGCAGGAGGCGATGGACAACAACACCGCCGGCTACAAGATCGAGCTTTATACAACGCGCACCGATCTGCATCTCGGCGACACGGCAATGCTGCGCTCCGGCGGACTGACGCGCAGCATAAAGCTTTCCGCCTGCATCGCATCAAGCGCGGATTCCCGCAGGAAGATCAAATGCGGCACGCTGGCGGCAACGCTCTCGGATGCGCTGCGGCAGGCGACGCAGGGCAGAAAATAGGAGGGTCATTATGGCTATTTTACCGTACAATTTTGAAAATCAGGCGATCACCGCCGCCGGGCTTGCGGCCGCGCTTCGGGCGCTTCTTGCGGACGGGCCGCTGCACGGCTGCGCAATCGGCTTTGACGGCGCAACGGTCAGCATCGCTCCCGGACGCATCATTATCGGCGGCTATGTTTTCCGCCTGTCCGCCGCGGCCGTCGTGGACGTTCCGACAACGGAGAGCACGGCCTCGGTCGTTGTGCGGCTTGACCTGAGCAAGCCAAGCACCGCCGGAAGCTTCGAGCAGATAGAGCTCCGTGCCGAGGCGGGCGATTACACGCCGGTCCGTTCCGATCTCGACGCGGGCACGGGGAACGTTTACGAGCTCGTCCTTGCGCGGGTCACCATTGCCGATGCAGCGATCACCGCCGTTTCGTATACGGCGCCCAGCGCTCACCGGGCCTCCCATATAGGCACCGCCGAGCCGGGCGCCGATCTCGGCGTGTACGGGGATATCTATCTCAAGTATGCAGAATGAGGTGAACGGAATGGGAACGTTCAGCACGGCAGAGCCAACGAATGTGGCGGGATGGAGCGAGGAAGTATCCGGCGAGATTGTTAGCATGTATAACCAAGGAAAGTACGGCTATGCCTACTATTCCAAATGCGCTGTTACGCGGCTTTCCGATAACTCTATCTGTGTGCGGATAAAGATGTACTCCAACGCAATCATGGGGTGGGGAGCGGCAAACAAAGCGGCGTACATCCCCTGGGGCAGCAACGGCATGGAAAACGAGTTCGGCCCGAGCGAAGCGTACAATTACGGCAGCGGCTATTATCTTGCCGCTACTTATTACTACACGCTTCCGTCAACGTATACCGGCGCGACGGTGACTGCCGGAATGACCAGCGGGCACAGACCGACTACGGCAAACAGCCCGGTCACTCTTGCCGTACCGGAGCCGGTCGGGGACGCGGTTTATCTCAAGACCGGCGGCGTCTGGAAGCACGCGCAGGTCAAGGTCAAGGTCGGCGGCGTCTGGAAGGACGCCGTGGCAAAAATCAAGGTCGGAGGGACATGGAAATGACAGAAAAAGAATTGAGACAGAAGGTCGTCTCTACGGCCGAGGCCTGGCTGGGGACGCGCGAGTACAGTGATAAGCATTACGAAATGCTCGACATCTACAACGCGCAGAGCCCTCTGCCGCGCGGCACGCGGATGCAGGCGACGTGGCCGTGGTGCGCGGCGTTCGTGTCTACCGTATCCTTGCAGTGCGGACTGCGCGGCATCATGCCGACGGAGTGCGGCTGCCCTGGCATGGTGCGGCTTTATCAGGAGCTGGGCCGCTGGGTGGAGGATGACGCCTATGTCCCCTCCCCGGGCGACGTGATCTTCTACGACTGGCAGGACAGCGGCGTCGGCGACAATGCCGGACAGCCCGACCACGTCGGCATCGTGGCGGCCTGTGACGGTCAGACGATGACCATTATCGAGGGCAATTGCGACAATGCCGTCAAGACGCGCGCGTTGGCCGTGAACGCCCGCTTCATCCGCGGTTACGGCTGCCCCGACTACGCGAGCAAGGCGGACGGCGCAGAGCCTCAGCCTGAACCGGCACCGGAACCGGAACCGCAGCCTGAACCCGAGAAACCCGCCGAGGAGACGACGGTTGACCCGTTCATCACGGCGAAGGCCCGCGAGGTCATCGCCGGAAAGTGGGGAAACGGACAGGCTCGCAAGGACGCGCTCGCCGCATGGTTCACGAAAGCCGTGCAGGACGAGGTGAACCGGATTCTCGGAGGCTGACAATGGAGGAAGTGACAATGGACAACGCGGTCAAGCTCGCGGAGGTTGACCAGCGGGCGCGCAGCAACACCCGGCGCATTGAGAAGCTCGAAGAGGTGCAGGACGAGATCCGTTCTCTCGCCACCTCCACGGCGGTCATGGCGCAGCGTCTCGGCGAGGTCGAGAGCCACGTCGATGAGATCAAGGCTTCCGTGAAGATTCTGGAGGCAAAGCCCGGCAAGCGCTGGGAATCGATCGTTGAAAAGCTGATCTGGCTGGTCGTCGGCGGCGTCATCGCCGCGGCGCTGGCTCAGGCAGGAATTATTTAAGGAGGATCATCAATGACCAAGAAAGACATTGTACGTAAGCTCACGAGCCGCAAGCTCTGGATGGCGGTCGCCGGTTTTGTGGCCGGTCTGATCGTTGCCTTCGGAAAGTCCGAAGCGACGGCGGAAACCGTTTCCGGCCTCATTATGTCCGGTGCGTCGGTGATCGGCTATCTGCTCGCCGAAGGCCTCGCAGACAGCGCAGGCAACAGCGGCGCTGACCCGCCCGAAGAGTAAACCCGCAACAAAAAAGTCGTGTCCAATTCGGACACGCAAGCAAAAGAAACGCCGCGCAAGCCCGGAAGGCTGCGATCCTCGCAGCCGTTCGATGCAGGACTTGCCCGGCGTTTTTCAATAGAATTGAGAGCGTTGGGGGTGTTTTGGGGGTGTCAGGCGTGGTGAGCGCAGTTTCCAAGAAAAGGAAAAAGCCTGAAACCATTGAGATTTCAGGCTTTTTGATGGTCGGAGTGGCGAGACTTGAACTCGCGGCCTCTTGGTCCCGAACCAAGCACGCTACCAACTGCGCTACACCCCGATACCGATATCAGCAAGATAGAATTATATTGTCTTTCGGCGGAATTGTCAAGTATTTTTCGGAAACTCTTTTTCTATTCTTGTAAAAAACTTCAGACTGTTATAGAATGTACGTACATTTTACGCACACTCTGTGCAGGAGCTTTGATGTATGGACAAGAAACTCTTTTTTCTTTGTAATCTGCTCTACTTCACAGTCTTCATAAATTATTACACCAAACTGTATGCAGGCATGATACAGCCCATTCACAACAGTCGCAGCCTGATTCGTATGCGGATAAACATAGCCATCTTTTTCCCGGTGCAAAATACCATATTTTTCAAACTCTGCAATCACGCATTTTGCAGACACCTCTGTCAAAAGATGAGAAATAAATTCCGAATTTCCATAATAACAATTCTCATTCATATGTAAATTGGTAAAATTGCATCTGCCATTTCCGGTTGCCGATAGTTTTTTACCAATTCGATGATTCTTTTCTAAAACTGTCACCTGCACGCCTTTCCTAGCAAGCATGACAGCACATAATAAACCAGAAGCTCCCCCACCTACAACAATCACATCACACTGTGTCTTCATGACATCCTCCGTCTCTTCCTTTTATCTTCTCTATTATACCTTAACTGGAAAAGTTTTCAAGGACGGAATACAGCTCTTTTTCTGTCCGCACGGCGTATCCGCCCTGCAAAATCTTTTTGTCCTGCTTGGATAAATTTTCTTCTTTCAGACCGGTTTTCTCAAACGGTTCTTTCTCGTCCTTTCGGTAGATAACCACTTCGCCATCCTTCAATCGTAAAATATATCCCTGCTCACTCGATTTGTTATATACCTTGCGAATAACAATTTTATCCTCCGAAAATGACTCCAGTGTAATTTTTACAAGACCTTCTTTTTCTTCCTCCCATGACTTATCTTTAATTTCTACAGTCAGCTGCTTTTCCAGTTCTTCCCTTGTAAGACCGGCATACTCCGGTGGCATGTCTCTTTCTTCTTTTACCAGTTCTTCGGATTCTTCTTCCCACTTTTCAATCACTAATTTTGTCTCGCTTGTAACCCGCTGCTCCTGCTTGGTGCTTGTCTGAGCTGCATTTTGCTGCGCCAGTTCCTTCTGTTCCTGCTTTTTTGCATACTCAAAACTTCCGTAACACAATAACGACAATACAAAAAACGCCACAAAAAAACTGCATATCACAATATATTTTCGATTCATGTTGTCCACCATCCATTCTTTTCAATCAGTCGTTGCTCTTAGGGACAGTATCGTCAAAAATATCTGCCTTTATACAAAAAAGCACAAAACAGCTGCGCGAACGCCTTTGCTTTGTGCTTTTAACATTTACTGTTTTATAAAACTAATTCATAACTCGTCCGATTTTAGCCGGATGACGATAATAAGCATTACTAATCTTAATACCATCACGAGGGTTGCTGGCATGAATTACCATACCACCGCCAATATACATCGCAACGTGGTTAATACGGCTTCCGTTGCTGTAGAAGAACAAATCGCCCGGTTTTGGTGACGAAACTTTTCTTGTGCAGCCAGCCTGTGCTGCAGCGTTATGCGGCAGGGAATGTCCATACTTCGCATACAGACTCATTGTAAATCCGGAACAGTCTGTTCCGTTTGTAAGACTTGCGCCTCCCCAAACATAACGGTTACCTAAGAACTGTTTTGCATATTCCACAATCGATGCCTGACTTGACGATACACCGCTTGATGAAGATGCTTTCACAGTGCTTACCTTTGTCGCACGTTTCAGCGTATACTGCTCTTTCACAAAATCTTTTGCAACAAATGCATAATCATCATCCACATAAATGCAGATAAAGTCTTTCAACTGTTCCTGCATTGCCTCATATCCGCCGGCTCTCTTAATCGCATCTTTGGATATTTTCTGTTTTTTCACAATTTTTTTCACATAATCTAAAGTTAGTTCGCCCTCTTTCATGGTGAACTCCTCACCTTCCGATACAACGGAATAAATCGGAGCAGAAGTCGATGGAAGAGCACGTACACGAAGTGAATCTGTCTGGATTTCTACACACTCACGGCCTACTTTCGTCGCCAGTTTTTCTGCTTTCTCATCCGTTGTCAGATAAGACGCCTTTACATAGCCTTTTACCTTACCGGAAACAATCTTAGCCCAGCCTTTTTTGATGTGGTATACATGACATCCGGCATTCTTTGTCATCTTTCCTACTATTTTTCCACTCTCTGATGGCTTCTTTCTAACATTCAAATAGGTATCCACTTTATTGGCAACACCTAGTCTTGAATAATTTAAATTCAGTTCTACATGCGTATCCTTGTCCGTTTCCTTTGCTGTATCTGCTGTCTGTTCTGATACTGGTGCTGCAGTCGGTACAGCTGTCACATTTGGCTCCGATGCTACTAATACTTCAGATGCCTTTGCATCTACAGTACCATTTGCCACATTGCTGCAATACTGCTCTAGCAATACGGTAGCACCCTCTACCTGCTCTTCTGAACCTACCATGGCAGCCTGCACGGAACATACACTGCCTACAATCAAACCACTCGCTAATGCAAGTGCAAAAAGTTTCTTCCCATATTTCTTCATCTTATTACCTTCTTCTTTACAAATTGTAATTGTTACAAAATTGTTACATTTGTTAAGAATTATAGCAACATCTATGTAATCTGTCAACCTTTCTTTCGCATTATTTCCTCA
>OLSQ01002595.1_pt1 | contig 12888 bp, 10 predicted proteins | sample 1672561 | NCBI WGS metagenome assembly OLSQ01 (sample SAMEA3136699, study PRJEB25190) | human gut metagenome | biome: human gut; feature: human-associated habitat; material: faeces | place: Austria | collected 2013 | reverse complement strand
GTGGGCTCAAATAATAGATTCGATATGCGTCTTTCCGACTTGAAGACAGGGCAGAGCGCCGTTATTCTCAAGGTGCTCGGCCATGGGGGATTCCGGCGCCGCATCATGGAGATGGGATTCGTGCGGGGCAAGCGGGTGGAGGTTTTGCAAAACGCTCCGCTGAAAGACCCTATCAAGTACAAGGTGATGGAGTACGAGGTTTCGCTGCGTCGCAGCGAAGCCCAGATGATAGAGGTGATTACGGAAGAAGAGGCCCGGGATATGGCGTTGCAGGCGGAAAGTATCCGCGGCACGTCTGCGGCCGAAGCGATGGAGCGGGCAGTGGACCGTTCCCGAAAGCGGATAAACGTGGCGTTGGTGGGCAACCCCAATAGCGGAAAGACCTCGCTGTTCAATATCGCGTCGGGCAGTCACGAACATGTGGGGAATTACAGCGGTGTCACCGTAGGCGCCAAACTGGGGCACATGCGTTACAAGGGATATGAGTTCAATATATACGACCTGCCCGGAACTTACGCGCTGTCGGCCTATACGCCGGAGGAGGTGTATGTCAGGCGCCAGCTTTTCGAACATACGCCGGATGTGGTGGTGAACGTCGTTACGGCTTCGAACCTTGAACGCAACCTCTACCTTACTACGGAATTGATTGATATCAACCTGCGGATGGTCGTGGCACTCAACATGTACGACGAACTGCAGAACGACAAGGCGGAGCTGGATTACCGGCTGCTCGGCGAACTGCTCGGCGTTCCGATGGTGCCGACCGTTTCGAAGACGGGCAAAGGAATCGACGAATTGTTCGATACGGTGATAGCGTTGTATGAAGACAACGGTCAGGACACCCTCTCGCACCATATACACATCAATCACGGGGCCTGTATCGAGGAGAGTGTCGGACGTCTCGCGGCCGGAATGAAGAAAGACTCCTCGCTGGCGAACTATCACACCCGCTACCTTGCGCTGAAGATGTTGGAACGTGACCGGGAGGTTGAGAGGCTGCTATCGTCACGGGCCGGTTATGCCGAGTGGGCCGGTTTGCGCGACCGGGAGGTGGAACGTATCGAGAAAGAGCTGGGAGAGGACATCGAGACGGCCATCGCCAATGAGAAATACGGTTTCATAGCGGGCGCCCTGAAGGAGACCTATACGCCGGGAACGCACGAGAAGGAGAAGACGACGAATATCATTGATACCATCGTCACCCATAAGGTGTGGGGATATCCGATATTTTTCTTCATCATGTGGGTGATGTTCGAGGCGACATTCGTGCTCGGCGCATACCCAATGGAGTGGATAGAGCATGGTGTCGGTGCGTTGGGAGCATGGCTAGGGAAGATTATGGCCGACGGCCCGCTGAAAGACCTCGTCGTGGACGGCATCATAGGCGGTGTGGGGGGAGTTATCGTCTTTCTGCCCAATATCCTTATCCTCTATCTGTTCATATCCCTCATGGAGGATTCCGGCTATATGGCCCGTGCGGCATTCATTATGGACAAGATAATGCACAAGATAGGCCTGCACGGCAAGTCGTTCATTCCGCTCGTCATGGGCTTCGGATGCAACGTACCGGCCATTATGGCCACGCGTACCATCGAGAGCAGAAGCAGCCGGTTGATTACCATTCTGATAAACCCCTTCATGTCGTGCAGCGCACGGCTGCCGGTCTTTGTGCTGTTGGCCGGCGTCTTCTTCCCGGCCCATGCCGGTACGGTGCTGTTCTGCCTTTATCTGTTGGGTATCGTAGTGGCTGTCATTACGGCGAAATTGCTGCGAAGATTCCTTTTCCGGAGAGATGATACGCCTTTCGTCATGGAATTGCCGCCTTACCGGGTTCCTACGTCGCGGAGCGTCCTGCGGCACATGTGGGAGCGGGTAGCCATGTACCTTCGGAAAATGGGCGGTCTTATCCTCGTGGCCTCCGTTTGTGTCTGGTTCCTGAGTTATTTTCCGCGTCATGACGACCCTGTGATACAGCAGGAGGATTCCTATATTGGTCGAGTAGGACGGTTCACCGAACCCCTCGTCGAACCGCTGGGACTCAATTGGAAAGCCAGCGTGGCGCTGCTGACGGGGGCTGTCGCCAAAGAGGTGACGGTGAGTACGCTCGGCGTGCTGTATGCCGGTACGGACGATGACGGCGATACGGCGGTGCTGTCACAGCGGTTGACCGAGGTGAATCCCCAAACCGGCGTATCCGATTTCAACAAGGCCAACGCCCTGTCGTTCCTTGTTTTCGTATTGCTCTATTTCCCCTGCCTCGCATCGCTCGTGGCGATAAAGCAGGAGGCCGGAGGATGGAAATGGGCGGCGTTCTCGTTCGTGTACAATACGGTGGTGGCGTGGATAATCGCCTTTGTCGTGTATCATATAGCGGTATTGTTGATATAGAAGGAGGTACGGAGATGTCTGGACAGATGATAATCGTCTATGTTATAGGTGTGGCGGTAGGGGCCTACCTTGTGTATAGGATATATAGAGCCGTGGCAGGGAAAAGACGGGGAGGAGGATGCCCCAATTGCTGCAGCGGGGGGAAAAACTGCTGCTGCGGGGAGTCTGAAAAGCGGGCCGGTGGAGCCGGCAGGGAGCGTTAGGTCCATCTTCGTCGAAACAGATTGAAAGGGCAGGAGCGTTTCCGCGCTCCTGCCCTTTTTGTCGGGATACGTTATGGAATGTGGCGCGTGGCGAATCAGTCGAACGACTGCATGCCGCTCTGTGCTATGCGTATCAGCCGGTGGTACTCGGCGGGAGAGAGCTCCATGAAAAAATAGTTGACGGGGTCAACAGGCTGGCCGTTGTAGATGACTTCGTAGTGGAGGTGCGGGGCGAGCGAGAGTCCGGAGTTGCCCGAAAGGGCGATGATGTCTCCCCGGTTTACTTTCTGTCCCCTCTTGACCGATGTCTTGCTGAGGTGTCCGTAGCGGGTTTGATAACCGTTGCCGTGGTCTATCGTTACGGTCAGTCCCGTAGAGGAGTTCCGTCGGGTAGCCTCCGTGACCGTACCGTCTGCCGTGGCAAAGACGCGGGAACCTTCCGGTACGGTGAAGTCGACGCCATTGTGTTGCGACAGGCTTTTGTAAAAGGGATGTATCCGCATTCCGAACGAAGCGGTCAACAGGGTGAGGTCGTTGTTGATGACGGGCTGTATCGCCGGTATGGCGTCTGCCGCGCCGTCGAGGGCCGATGCGTTCCCGCGGATACTGTCGAACGAGCGGGAGAGGTTGTCCAATCCCTCTTCGAGAAATGCCGTGTGTTCCAAAAGATGGGCACCGAGGCTGCTGTTGCTCATCGAGAGCAGTCGCTCCATCCTGTTCCAGCGTGAAGAGGCGTATTCGTCGAGAACGTAAGGTTCCGATTCGAATAGGATGCCGAAGACGTTCCGGTCCCGCTCCTCCACATTGTCGAGTACGGCCTCCACCTCTTCGAGGCGTTTTGAGAGTGCCTCGTATTCGCGCCGCATGGCTTCGGTCGATTTACGCATGCTGTACTCCTGCGGGGTATCGAAGAAGAAAGAGAATACCACATAATACAATACTCCGGCACCGAGCAGGACGAACAGGTTGATGAAGAGACGGAAAATCCTTCGCTTCACGACCGTGCGCCTCTCCTCCAGCGGAGGGAATATCTTATGCTGCCTGCCCATACCGTTATTCGAATATTTCGTATGTGGTCTCCCGTGCCGCCCGGATGATGCGTTCGAACTCCTCGTCGTCCATATCCCTGCGGAAGTAGTTGATGGGGTCTACCGTGTGTCCCATGTAGATTACCTCGTAATGGAGGTGCGGGCCGCCCGACGAACCGCTGTCGCCCGAGTAAGCCACCACGTCGCCCTGCTTCACGGGCCAGGTTCCGGGACCGAACCAGAGGTTCACGCCGTTCGAACGGCGTTCGTAACGCTCCCTGCGCACGTGCCGCTCGATGTCGTCGCGGAAACGCCGGAGGTGGCCGTAGACGACCGTCGTGCCGTTGCGGAGCGTGAGGTAGACGGCGCGCCCGTAGCCGCCCGCCTGCAATACCACGCGCGAAACGTAGCCGTCGGCCGCGGCCACGACCGGTTTGCCCTCCTCGGCGTCGGTCTTGATGTCCACGCCCGCATGGAAATGCCCGGGACGGATTTCGCCGAAATTGGCCGAGTAGAGCCGTTGTTTGAGCTCCCGCAGGGGGTAGATGTAGTCGTTGGGGTCGAGTTGCTGGCCTTGTGCCCCGAGGCAGGCCGTCGTAAGCAAAAAAAGTATTAGAAATCGTTGCATGTGTCCGTCTCCCTGACCATTGCCGAGGCTGCGTCCATGACGGCCTCGTAGTCGTATCCGAGCGAAAGCCCGTAGCGTATCAGTTTGGTTTTCAGTTCGTATTGCGAGGCGTATTTCACCGTCCGGGCCTTGCGTTCGAGCTGCTGCGCGAGCCGCTCGCCCATTGCCGGACGGTCGGCCTGCGACAACGCCGCGTCGATCCGTTCCTTCGAAACCCCCTTGCGTTGGAGCGCCGTGCGGATTTTGTACTCGCCCCAGCCGCTGAGCCGCAGTTTTTCGCGCACGAAGGCCTCGGCGTAGCGGCTGTCGTCGATAAAGCGGTCGCGCACCAGCCGGCCGAGCACCTGCTCGGCATCCTTTTCCGCCACTCCCCAGCCGCGCATCAGCCGCCGGGCGTCGCCCTCCGACTTTTCGGCGCGGGCGCAGAGGCGCATCAGCGCCGCGAGCGCCTCGTCGGGCGTTTTGTCGCGTTTTTTCCTTATTTCAGCCGGGTGCATACCATGCGCGGTTTTCCGAAGAGGTCCTCGCGGACCTCGGTGTCGGTGTATCCTTCGGCGCCGAGCATGCGGACGATCTCCGCCGCGGCGCGTTCGTAAATCTCGAACCAAAGACGTCCGCCGGGCGTCAGCATCTGCCGTCCCGCCCGGGCGATGGCGCGGTAGAAACGGATGGCGTCGTCGTCGGGGACGAACAGCGCCAGGCCGGGTTCGTGGTCGCGGACGTTGGGGTGCATCGCCGCGCGGTCGCTCTCGGGGACGTAGGGCGGATTCGATACGATCGCGTCGAACCGCTCCGGAAAAGCCTCCTCCAGCCCGTTCAGGGCATCGGCTTTGCGGAGCGTGACCGCCGCGCCGAGTTGTTGGAAATTCTCCGCCGCCACGGTCAGCGCGTCGTCCGAGATGTCGGCGGCGAAGACCTCCGTCCCGGGCATCCCCAGAGCCAGCGAAGCCGCGATGCAGCCGCTGCCCGTCCCTACGTCCAGCAGCCTCCGGGCTTCGCGCTCCCCGTGCAGGATTGCGTCGACCAGCTCTTCGGTTTCGGGCCGCGGGATCAGAACCCCTTCGCGTACGGCGAAGCGGCGGCCGTAAAATTCCGTGTGTCCGACGACGTATTGCAACGGCTCGCCCGCAGCCAGACGGGCTGCGGACTCTTCCAGCCCTTCGACGGCGAGTTCCGCTTCCGGGTCGGTCAGCAGGGCCGACGGCGAAAGCCCCGAAAGCTCCGCCACGGCGGCCAGCGCGATGCTGCGGGCTTCGCGTGCGTCGTAAAGTCCCGTGAGCCGTGCGGCCAGCGCGTCGATGCTCCCGCGGCGCGTCATTGGCGGATGAAGTTGGCCAGGGCGATGGCCACGGCGGCTTCGACGACCACCGCGCCGCGCAGGGCGACGCAGACGTCGTGGCGGCCGTGGATTTCCAGCGGTTCGACCCTGTTGGTCGCCAGGTTGTAGGTGATCTGTTCGCGGCCGATGCTCGGCGTGGGTTTCAGCGCCGCGCGCACCACGATCTCGTTGCCGTTGGTGATGCCTCCGTTGATGCCCCCGGCGTTGTTGGTCGCCGTCGTGCCGTCGCAGTCGGTGAAGCTGTCGTTGTTCTCCGAGCCGCGCAGACGCGCTCCGGCGAATCCGCTGCCGAATTCGACCCCCTTGACCGCCGGGACGGCGAACAGCAGGTGGGCGATCATGCTTTCGGCCGAGTCGAAGAAGGGCTGTCCCAGGCCGAGGGGCACGCCCTGCACGCGGCATTCGACGATGCCGCCCACGGAGTCGCGGTCGGCCGCCGCGGCATGCAGCACCTCGTTGAAACGTTCGGGGTCGGTGCAGCCGCCGATCTCGGTCAGCCGGGTCGCGAAGCGGATGCTTGCGGGCAGCATCTTTTTGGCCACGACGCCCGCGGCGACCAGCGCCACCGTGAGGCGCGCCGAGAAGTGTCCGCCGCCGCGCGGATCGTTGAATCCGGCGAATTTGTGGTAGGCCACCAGGCGGTAGTGGCGCATGACGGTCGAGTAGTCCTGCGAGTGGGTGTTGGTGTTGGCGAATTCGATGGTCAGCGGCGCGCCCGTCGTGTAGCCGTCGTAGACTCCCGACACGATCTGCGGTACGTCGGGTTCGCGCCTCGGCGTCGTGCCGGGCGCTCCGCTGCGGCGTCGCGCGAGGTCTTCGGCGAAGTCCTCCTCCGAGAGCGGGATGCCCGCCGGGACGCCGTCCAGCGAAATGCCTATCTGGTGTCCGTGCGACTCGCCCCAGATGGCGAGCCGGAAATTGTGTCCGAATTGGTTCATGGGCGGTTTGGTGTTTTAGACCCGAATATGTTCCAGGTCCTCGAAGAACCCGGGATAGCTTTTGGCGACGCTCTCGGCCCCCTCGATCTCCACGGCTTCGTCCGAGCGCAGGGCGGCGACGGCCAGCGACATGGCCATGCGGTGGTCGCCGTGGCTCTGCGTGCGTGCCGCGCGGACCTTTCCGCCGCGTATTTTCATCAGATCCTCCTCCGAGGTGTCGACCTCGATGCCCAGTTTGGCATACTCCTCGCGGATGGCCTCCGAGCGGTTGCATTCCTTGTATTCGAGGCGCGAGGTTCCCCGGATGACGCTCACTCCGTCGGCCGCGGCGGCCAGCGCGGCCAGCGCCGGGAACAGGTCGGGACAGTTCGTGGCGTCGAATTCGAAGGCCCGGAGTGGCCTGTGCAGGGCCGTCACCGAGTCCTCCTCGTTGATCACGGCGGCTCCTGCGCGCACCAGCGCGGTGCAGATGGCCGTGTCGGCCTGCTTCGAGAGCATCGAGACGTTGCGCACGGTGACCTCTCCGGCCGTGGCGCCCGCCACCAGCAGCATCGCCGCGGCGCTCCAGTCGCCCTCGATGCTGAAATAGGTCGAACGGTAGCGCTGCCGTCCGGGGATGTAGAACTCCTCGTAGTCGCGCTGGCTGATTTCGATGCCGAAGCGCGCGGCCGTGTCGAGAGTCATATCTAAATAAGGTGTCGAGACCGCTCCGCGTACGTGCAGCGAGGTGTCGCGCCTGGCCAGCGGCAGCGCGAGCAGCAGCCCCGTGATGAACTGCGACGAGACCGACCCGTCGACTTCGGCCTCTCCGCCCTGGATCGGGCCGCAGACCTCGATGGGGAGGAATCCCCCGTTGTCGCGGACCCGCACGCCCAGCCGGCGGAGCGGTTCGAACATCATCTGCATCGGGCGGCGCAGCAGCGAGCCGCGCCCCTCGATGGTGACGGGTGTGGGGCAGAGCGATGCCACGGGCGTGAAAAGACGTGTCGAGAGGCCCGATTCGCCGACGTTGAGCACGCAGCCCTTCGGGGACAGTCCGCCTTCGATCGAGAGCGATGTGGGGTCGACCCGGCGCACCCGCGCGCCGAGCGTCTCGATACATTGCAGGGCGGAACGCGTGTCGTCGCAGAATTCGATGTTGCGCAGCACCGAAACCTCCTCCGAGAGCAGTGCCGCTGCGAGGGCACGCTGTGCATAGCTTTTCGAACAGGGCGGCGTCAGCGTGCCTTTGACGCGGCCCGGCGGAACCGTTTTATCCATATTTACTCATTAACCTCCTGTCCCTTGCGGTTTTTCATCTCCTGCGTCAGCTGATGGCTCTTCTTCAGCTCGAAATGCTGCCCGAGGTAGACCTTGCGGACCATCGGGTCGGCGGCCAGCTCTTCGGCCGTACCCGTTTTCAGGATCTTGCCCTCGTAGAGCAGGTAGGTGCGGTCGGTGATGGCCAGCGTCTCGTCGACGTTGTGGTCGGTGATGATCACGCCGATGTTCTTGTGCTTGAGCGTCGCCACGATCGACTGGATGTCCTCCACGGCGATCGGGTCCACGCCGGCGAACGGTTCATCCAGCAGGATGAACGCCGGATTGATGGCCACGGCGCGCGCGATCTCCGTACGGCGGCGTTCGCCGCCCGAGAGCTGTATGCCGAGGCTTTTGCGCACCTTTTGCAGTCGGAACTCCTCGATCAGCGCCTCGACGCGTTCGTTCTGGTACTCCTTCGAGAAGGAGGTCATCTCCAGCACGGCCCGTATGTTGTCCTCCACCGACAGGCGGCGGAATACCGACGCCTCCTGCGCCAGATAGCCTACGCCGAGCTGGGCGCGGCGGTATACGGGCAGGTCCGTCAGTTCGGAGGCCTGGCCTTCGTCGCTTTCGAGGAAAATGCGCCCTTCGTTGGGCTTGATCAGTCCCACGATCATGTAGAAGGTCGTGGTCTTGCCGGCTCCGTTGGGACCCAGAAGGCCTACGATCTCTCCCTGGTTGACGTCGATCGACACGTGGTCGACGACGGTCCGGGCTTTGTATTTCTTGACGAGCTCGCTGGTGTAAAGACGCATTGCGTTTCGATAATTTTTTTACAAAGTTATGCTTTTTTCCGAAAAGTTTTTTATCTTTACATTGAATTTTATGATTTTTAAAGCATACTATCGGCGAAATGAAACAATTTGATTCTTCCCTGCTGCATGACAAGCTGAAGGAGTACTTCGGCTTTTCGTCGTTCAAGGGAAACCAGGAAGCGGTGATCCGCAATGTGCTGGAAGGCAAGGATACTTTCGTGCTGATGCCCACGGGCGGCGGCAAGTCTTTGTGCTACCAGTTGCCGGCCATGCTGATGGACGGCGTTGCGATCGTCATATCGCCGCTGATCGCCCTGATGAAGAATCAGGTCGACGCCATGCGCACCTTCTCGGCCGAGTCGGGGATCGCGCATTTCCTGAATTCGTCGCTCAACAAGACCGCCGTGGCGCAGGTTCGGCAGGACGTGCTCGACGGCAAGACCAAATTGCTCTATTTCGCACCCGAGTCGCTCACCAAGGAGGACAACGTGGCGTTCCTGCGCAAGATAAAGGTTTCGTTCTACGCCATCGACGAGGCGCACTGCATTTCGGAGTGGGGACACGACTTCCGCCCGGAGTACCGCCGCATCCGGCCGATCATCAACGAGATCGGCTCGGCGCCGCTGATCGCCCTGACGGCTACGGCCACGCCCAAGGTGCAGCTCGACATCCAGAAGAATCTGGGCATGTCCGACGCCTCGGTCTTCAAATCGTCGTTCAACCGCCCGAACCTCTACTACGAAATCCGGCCCAAGCACAACGTCGACCACGACATCATCCGTTTCATCAAGCAGAACGAGGGCAAGAGCGGCATCATCTACTGCCTGAGCCGCAAGAAGGTCGAGGAGCTGACCGAGTTGCTCGTGGCCAACGGCATCCGGGCGCTGGCCTACCACGCCGGGATGGATGCGTCGACGCGCGCCGCCAATCAGGACGACTTCCTGATGGAGCGCGTCGAGGTGATCGTGGCGACGATCGCTTTCGGCATGGGCATCGACAAACCCGACGTGCGCTATGTCATCCACTACGACATTCCCAAGTCGCTCGAAGGCTATTATCAGGAGACGGGCCGTGCCGGCCGCGACGGCGGCGAGGGCTACTGCCTGACCTTTTACAGTTACAAGGACATCCAGAAACTCGAGAAGTTCATGCAGGGCAAGCCCATCGCCGAACAGGAGATCGGCAAGCTGCTGCTGCTGGAGACGGTTTCCTACGCCGAGAGTTCGATGTGCCGCCGCAAGACGCTGCTGCACTATTTCGGCGAGGACTATACCGAGGACAACTGCGGCAACTGCGACAACTGCCGCAATCCCAAACCGAAGGTCGATGCCCGGGCTGCGCTCAAGATGGCGCTCGAAGCCCTGCGCGACATCGGAGACAAGTTCAAGGCCGACTATCTGGTCAACGTTCTGGTGGGCAAGACCACGGCCCTGATCAAGAGCTACGGGCACAACAAGTCGAAATGGTTCGGTGCGGGCGCCGAGCACGACGCCCGTTTCTGGGGCGCGGTGCTGCGTCAGGCTTTGATACTGGGCCTCATCGACAAGAATATCGAAAACTACGGGCTGATTTCGGTCAACAAGAAGGGCGAGGGCTATATCGCCCTGCCGTTCCCGGTGACCGTGACCCTCGACCACGACTACGACGAGGAGGAGAAGGAGTCCGAGTCCGTGGCTCCGATGGGCAAGGGCGGCGCGGCCGACGAGGAGCTGTTCTCGATGCTGAAGGACCTGCGCAAGAAGGTCGCCAAGCAGCACGGGCTGCCGCCGTTCGTCATTTTCCAGGACCCGTCGCTGGAGGACATGGCCGTGCAGTACCCGATCACGTTCGAAGAGATGCAGAACATCACGGGCGTCGGCGTGGGCAAGGCGCGCAAGTTCGGCGAGGAGTTCATCCGCCTGATCAAGGCCTATGTCGAGGAGAAGGAGATCATCCGTCCGCAGGACATGATCGTCAAGGGTGTGGCCAGCAAGTCGGGCAACAAGATCTTCATCATCCAGTCGATCGACCGCAAGATGGATTTCGAGGATATCGCCCGCGCGAAGAACCTCGATTTCGACGAACTGCTCACCGAGATCGAGGGGATCGTCAATTCCGGTACGCGGCTCGACATCTCCTATTATATCGATGAGTTCATGGACGAGGACAAGGCCGAGGACATCTACCTCTATTTCAAGGAGGATGCCGAGAGCGATTCGCTCGACGACGCGGTCGAGGAGCTGGGCGGCGACTACACGGAGGAGGAGATCCGGCTGGTGCGCATCAAGTTCATGTGCGAGCAGGGCAATTGATCCGCGCCGTTCCCGTGGGGAGCTTCGGCGGATTCCCGACGGTCGGGCGGCCGGAAGGAGACCGCTTCGAGCTGTTGACCGTATCGGACGGGGTGCCGTGCGGCGGATGCGGAGGCATTCATGCCGCCGGAGGCTGCGGACCGTACGACTCGCACACCTCCTCGGCGGTTTCTTCATGAATTCGAAAACGTTTGTCCCGAAACAGATATTCGGATGAAAAGATTGGTTGCTTTATGGTTGTGTGCGACGGTGTGGCTTTCAGTCGGAGGCCAGTCGCGGGATTGGGCGAATACGGGACGGTATGCGGCTGCCAATGCGGCGCTCGCAGTACGACCGAAGGTCGTCTTCATCGGGGATTCGATTACCGAAGGGTGGTACTCGGCTCATCCCTCGTTCTTCGACGCGAACGGTTTCGTCGCACGCGGTATCAGCGGACAGGTGACGGCGCAGATGTTGGCACGGTTCCAGTGCGACGTGGTGGCGCTGCGGCCGCGGGCGGTCGTGATTCTGGCCGGAACGAACGACATCGCGCGCAACAACGGCCCGATCGACGAGGAGCGGATCGCCGACAATATCCGCTCGATGGCCGAACTGGCGCGGGCGCACAGGATGCGGGTCTTCCTCTGTTCGGTGCTTCCGGCGGCGCGTTACGGCTGGCGCCCCGAAGTGACCGACGCTCCCGACCGGATCGACCGGCTCAACCGGATGCTGCGGGAGTATGCGCTTGACAACGGTTGCGAGTGGGTCGATTTCCACCCCGGCCTGGCCGACGCCGACCGCGCGCTCGACGCCCGTTACACCCGCGACGGTGTGCATCCGACCTCCGACGGGTTCGATGCGATGGAGGCGATCCTGCGGCCGTATCTGAAACGTTATCTGCGCTGATGCGCGTCCGTCCGTCGATTCCGGCATCGAATATGCACGTTCGTTCGCGGCGGGACAAATCCCGCCCGTAAATTGCAAGTAAGATGAAGACAAGACGATTCTGGGGAGCGGCGGCCGGTGCGCTGGCCCTCCTCGCGGCTGCGGCGACTGCCGATGCCTGTACGCGGGCGGTCTATCTGGGGCGTGACGGGTTGGTCATTACGGGGCGGACGATGGATTGGAAGGAGGAGATCGGGACGAATCTCTACCTCTTCCCCCGCGGCATGGAACGCGCCGGATACGACCGCGACACGACGCTTCGCTGGCGTGCCAAGTACGGCAGCGTGGTCGCTTCGGCCTACGATTTCGCCACGTGCGACGGCATGAACGAAGCGGGGTTGGTAGCCAGCCTGCTCTTTCTGCCCGAATCGGATTACGGCAAGCAGGGCAAGCGTCCCGTGATGGGGATCGCGATGTGGACGCAGTACGTGCTCGACAATTTCGGAACGGTGTCCGAGGCGGTCGGTGCGCTGCGGGGCGACGGGATTTACATCGACGCGCCCGACATGCCTAACGGCACGAAGTCGCGCCTGCATCTGGCCATTTCGGATGCGACGGGCGACAGCGCCATTTTGGAATACATCGACGGCCGGCTTCGGATCCATGAGGGCCGGCAGTATCGGGTGATGACCAATTCGCCGCGTTACGATCTGCAACTGGCCGTCAACGACTATTGGGAGGCGATCGGAGGTTTGAAGATGCTGCCCGGAACGAATCGTTCGAGCGACCGTTTCGCGCGGGCGTCGTTCTATATCGGCGTCATCCCGCAGACGGCCGATGCCGCGGTGGGTGTACCTGCCGTGCTGAGCGTGATGCGCAACGTCTCGGTGCCGTTCGGCATTTCGACGCCCGACCAGCCCCATATCTCCTCGACGCGCTGGCGTTCGGTCTGCGATCAGAAGAACAAGGTCTATTATTTCGAGGGGACGATGGTGCCGTCGCTGTTCTGGGTCGATCTCAGTCGGGTGGATTTGTCGGAGGGCGCTCCCGCGCGGCGGTTGACGCTCACCGGCGGGGAGATGTATGCGGGCGACGCGACCTCGCGGTTCGTCGTCTCCGAGCCGTTCGAATTCCTCTACCGGCTGCCGAAGC
>OLSQ01002594.1_pt1 | contig 12889 bp, 8 predicted proteins | sample 1672561 | NCBI WGS metagenome assembly OLSQ01 (sample SAMEA3136699, study PRJEB25190) | human gut metagenome | biome: human gut; feature: human-associated habitat; material: faeces | place: Austria | collected 2013 | reverse complement strand
GCTCCCCGCCATACCTCAACGGAATGCCCGCTTATCTTATTCGCCTTTTCGCACCGGACCTTTTAGGCATTCGCTTTTCTTTTATTCTGCCCTGCCGTCCGAGTTTTTAACTTGTACACCGTCGCCCGAACCATCCTCCGTACCGATATTCCGCGTCAGCTCCCGCAGGCGCTCGCGCGACAGCTCGAGCAGCTCTGCGGCGTATTCCTCGTTTGCCGCGTCGGCATACAGACGGTACATACTGCCGTCGGGAACGACCCGCACTCTTCCGCGTCTGCCGAACTCTATCCGATAGCCCTCTCCGTCCGGCTGTCCGATCGCACCGCAGTCCGGCGGAATACACATTCGTTCGGCATCAAAGCTGCCCTCGGCAAAGCAGAAATCCGGCAGTGCCGCACACAGCTCGCCGAGCGTGTTTTCACCGAGCAGGGCAAGCATATGAACGGCGGCAAACGAGCCGTCGCGCAGCTCCGGCATACGTGCGGACAGTCTGCGTGCCTCGCTCTCACAGCCGCCGCTCGGACAGCTGCCGTAACGCAGGACACGCGCACCGAGCCGATGTGCAAGCCGCGCGAGGCAGGCGGGAGATGCATACGGAAGCGCCACCGAAGTCACACCGCCCTGAAGAATGCTGTCCGCAGTAAGGAGGGTCAGAACATGCCACAAATCGGCGCGAGTCGCGCCTCCGCGACAGTCGAGCATCTCTGCGCTGATGCCGCCTGCACCGAGGTATACCGCAACATCCGCATCCCGTTTTGCCCGAATGCGATAGCCGAGCTCGGCGAGCACATCCTCGAGCAGGAACACCTCCTCACCCTCTCCGAACAAACAAATGCTGAAATCTCCGATGCCGCCAGCCGCTCCGCGACGGTCATACATATCGCGGTGCGCACGCACAAGTGCGCTGCGGTAGAGCTGCTCCGCGGATATGCCGGCGGAAACTCTGCCGCCGCCCGCAGATGGATGTGTGCGGGTAAGCTCGCGCTCAAGTCGGCGCTCAAGCTCGCGACAGGGATAAAGCCCGCAGCCGTCGTAGATAAGCAGCTCGGCATGCCCGCCCTCCGGAGCAAGTCCGTCACGCTCGGCGATATGGAGCATAAGATCGTATTCAAGCACAGAAGCGGCATATGCCGCCATAGCGGCGCTGCCCGCGCCGCAGTCGTATGCCGTGCAGCCGACAGAGGCGATACCGAGCAGCAGTGCGGACCGAAGCAGCTCGCTGAGATCAGAGCTGCCGCCGACCGCACCTATACTGCCGTGACCGAGCGCAGCGCCGACAGCCGCACCGAGCCGAAAGCATGCGGCAGGCTCCGGAGGTATTCTCAGCCCGCCTGGAACAGGAGTCGGCTTGCCTCCTCGGTCGAGCTCGCCGCATATCTCCCCGTCTCCGACATTTTCACCGCTGCCGACAAGCGTTCCCGGCAGCAGGATAGCACCCTCGCCGATAACAGCGCCCTCGCCCACAATGCATCCGTCGCATATCCGCGCACCGCCGCCTATCCGACAGCGCGGACAGAGCACCGAGCCGCTTATCTGCGCAAGCGCACCGACGGTAACGCCCGAATAGACAACAACGCCGTCAAGCTCTGCGCTGCCGTCGATATGCGACTCCCCGAGCCGAGAGAAGATATTGCGTCTGCCGCCGCGCATATTCTCCGCATAATATGCCTCCGCCGTTCCGATATCACACCAATGCCCCGTGCACATCAGCCCGTACATCGGAACGCCCTGCTCGAGCAGCGACGGGAACAGATCGGCTGCAAAGTCGCATTTTTCTCCCTCGCAGACCTGCTCCATAACCTCCGGCGAGATAATATATATTCCTGTATTTACGGTGCCGGACAGCGCTCGCTGCCATGCGGGCTTTTCGGAGAAGCCAGTTATCCTGCCGCCGCGCGCAAGTATGACAGTGCCGTATTCGCGCGGGTCGGGGGCATACGAGAGCAAAACGGTGACGGCACTGCCCTTCTGCCGATGAAACTCCTCCGCCGCCGTCAGATCCGCATCGGTCATCGCATCGCCGCTGATAACGAGAAACGGCTCGCCGCCGCGCCAAAACGGCTCTGCCTGCCGCACTCCTCCCGCAGTGCCGAGCGGATCGCGCTCCTCAAAATAGCACAGCTCGAGCCGCTCTCCTGCCGGGGAGATATATTCGTCGCCCTCTCTTGCTCTTATCATATCCCCGAGATAGCGCGTAGTCAGCGCCGCCTCGGTAATGCCGTGACGCAGCAGCAGACGGAATATATGCTCGAGGGTCGGGATACCGTCCGTCTCCACGAGCGGCTTCGGCATCGTTTCGGTTATCGGGCGAAGCCTTGTTCCCTCTCCGCCCGCCATAATTACAGCTTTCATACGGTGATCCTTTCGATTTGTTCATGCTCTATGCCTCTGTATTATTTGTTTTTTCGCATAAAAATTCGCCATGTCTGAATACATCCGCCCGAATCGGTCGAACAATATCGTTGCCGGACTGCGGCGGAGAGGGGAAATATTCATGCTCAAAGGCTGTCAGAAAAAGATAATTGTTATGAAAAATACGGGTAGTCCGATGTTCGACGAGGCATACTTTATCCTCAGCGAAAATGCGCTGCGCGCTCACGCCTCCGAGCGTGACATGATAAGCGAGGCAAACCGGATAATCAGAGAGGGCGGCGATTGCACCCCGCGCAAGCCGCAGCTGCTCCGCATAGCGGCTCTGCTCTTCTCGGTCGCGCTGTTCCTGCTCGCCGTCGGATTTCTGATACGGGCATTTTAAACGCTCCGTTATCGGAGCGACGCTCTTTCAGCCGAGCCGCCGGCGGTCAGACGATCCGTCGGCAAGCCGCAAGGAACGGGAAGCAGCCGCAATAAATATATAGGCTCGAGCAAGGCTGCATGCGCATGGCAGCGATATCGGGCAGAATTACCGGATGCGTGCCGCTTGATGTGCGCATCGGTTTATTCCTTATGCCGAGCATAGACAGTTCGACAGCTTCGCTCTCCGATATCGCAGTCCGGGAAGAGCGCATAGCTCGGTTCTCTGCATATGCACCGCCCGCCGCACATTATCGGTCGGCACCGCCGCCCCTCATACCGCGCCGATACGCTCAGCCGTCGCTCCGGTCGTCGCCGCTGCCGAGCCGCCGGCGCTCCTCCTGCTCGGGACTGAAATATCCGGTAAACTGCGCCGTCGGATCCTCGCTCGGTCTTGCCGGCGCTGACGGTCGGGCGGTCGGCGGCTCGGGAAACAGCTCGTCGGCGCTCTCCTGCCGATAGAGCCGCGCCACTTCGTCCGAGAGACGGTTTCTTTTTCTTTTTTTCCTATCCATACAACTTTCACCTGCTCCTCTAATAAAATATATACGGGCAGCGTCGCTGCGCACTGCGTAGCACGGCGGCACCGTCGAAGTATGTCGACACGCGCCGACGCATCGCCTTATATATACAGTTTGCGCAGAAAGGTGGGAGATTATTATTGCCTCTGCTCAATTAACACTCGGTTCACAAAAGCACATCGGCGAATTCATATTTGAATGCTACACTAAGCGCATCGTATTTTGATCGTTACAGCGGCATTGCCGCACAGGATGACTATATCCGAAAGAAAAGCGCAGCACTGCAAGCGTCGGACAGGCTCTTGATCGCCGTTTGAAGCCGTTTTGCCCGTACCGCAGACAAGCGCCTAAAATACGGAGGGCAGCATTTTTATGCCGCCGAATGCCCACGGCTGCGCAGAGCCGAGGGGTTTTTCGTGTTTTGCATTTTTTCGGAAGAATACCGCGTCATTTTTTCGTCGCCTAAATCGGCGGCGTATACGACGATTTCGATCTCATCGGCAGCCCGGTCGCAGCAGAATCGCGCCGTCCGCCGTCCGAATAAGTTAATAACTACATAAAAAAGAAAGGAGCGCGGCAGCCCCGAGGCTGTACCGCGACACAACATGGCAAGAACAAATAACGGAAACAACACAGTGAGAGCACCGAGAGGAAATGCAAGAGGAAAAGGCTCGGACGCGCAGAGCAGGGTCGAGAGCGGCGAGGAGCTGACCCACGAGGCAGCCCGCACGCGCGGCAAGCAGAAGCGCCCCGCGCAGAAGAACACGAAAAAAGGTAAGATAAGAGTCGCGATGCTCGGCGGTCTCGGCGAGATAGGCAAGAATATCGCCGTTATCGAGTCGGGCAACGACATTATCGTAGTAGACTGCGGTCTCGGCTTTCCAGACGACGACATGCTCGGTGTAGACCTCGTTATCCCGGATGTCAGCTACCTCGAAAAGAACGAGGAAAAGGTACGCGGAATATTCATCACACACGGACACGAGGATCACATCGGCGCACTGCCCTACGTGCTGCGTAATCTGCATGTCCCTGTATACGCAACGCGTCTTACACTCGGCGTGCTCGAGCGCAAGCTCAGCGAGTTCCACTATGATATTCCGCCGGTGCTCAACTGCGTTGAGGCGGGCGACACCGTAAAGGCGGGCGTTTTCTCTATCGAATTCATCCGCGTAAACCACTCGATAGCCGATGCGTGCGCGCTCGCTATCCATACGCCCGCGGGAGTTATCATCCACTCGGGCGACTTCAAGCTCGATCTCACCCCTGTCGAAAGCCAGATGATGGATATAACAAGGCTCGGCGAGCTCGGAAACGAGGGCGTTATGCTGCTCATGTGCGAGTCGACGAACGCGGAGCGTCCCGGCTTTACACCGTCGGAGCGCAAGGTCGGCGGAACACTTGACGAGATTTTCCTCAAAAATAAGGATTCGCGCATCGTTATCGCGACCTTCTCATCAAATGTTCACCGCGTGCAGCAGATAATCTCACACAGCGAAAAGTTCGGCAGAAAGGTCGCCATCACCGGGCGCAGCATGGTAAACATCGTCGGTGTTGCTACCGAGCTCGGCTATATGACCGTCTCGGACGGAGTACTCATCGACATTGCCGATGTCAAGAAATATCCGCCGGAGCAGGTGACCGTTATCACCACCGGCAGCCAGGGCGAGCCCATGAGCGCACTCTACCGCATGGCATTCGGCGATCACAGCAAGATCTCGCTCGGCGAGCGCGACCTCGTCGTTATCAGTGCAAGCGCTATCCCGGGCAACGAAAAGATGGTCGACCGCATCATCAACGAGCTGCTCAGCCACGGCGTTACCGTATGGCGCAATGCGATGCTCGAGATACACGTCTCGGGTCACGCATGTCAGGAGGAGCTTAAGCTCATGCATGCGCTGACAAAGCCGAAATATTTCATGCCCATTCACGGCGAATACAAGCACATGATAGCCCATAAGGAGCTTGCCGAGTACATGGGAATGCCTGCGAGCGATATCTTTGTCTCCGAGATAGGCAAGGTGCTCGAGATAGACGAGGGGGGCGCAAGATGGAACGGCACTATCCCGTCGGGTAAGATAATGGTAGACGGCTCGGGTGTAGGCGATGTCGGAAACATCGTTCTCCGCGACCGCCGCCATCTCTCGCAGGACGGACTTATCGTCGTCGTCGCGACCGTCGATATCGATCAGCGCGTTATTGTTTCGGGTCCCGATATCGTGTCCCGCGGATTTGTCTACGTTCGTGAGGCGGAGGAGATGATGGAGGAGGTCCGCGAGATATCGCGCACTGCACTCGACGATTGCCTCTGGAACGGCGAGACCGAATGGAATCAGATGAAAACGAGCGTCAAGGACAGCGTGTCCAAGTTCCTCTTCCAGAGAACAAAACGCAGACCGATGATCCTGCCCGTTATAATGAATGTCTGATCCCCTACGACACGGCACGATTTATGGGTACAAAACAGCCCGGGAGCCGTAAATCAAGCCCTTAAAAGCAGCCGAAGCCGAACACTGAGCAGGGGAGTGCTCCTGTTTGCTTTGTAATTAAGACATACGCATACGGTTCAAAGCTCTCCTTCCGTATCAAAAGCCCGCCGTAATTTTTGCCAAATCACGGCGGGCTTTTTCTGTCTTATTGACAAATACAGCATTTTATGTATAATGTTTAACAGTAGTACGAGGCCAAAAGCAGTTTAAGGGTATAGTGATCATTTGGCAAAATTTCAAAGAAACCCGCATGATGATTCACGAACACCTTCGGCCTTAATTGATGTTTCCTTACACTTATAATTACAATGATTTTCAGGAGGCTATTTTTATGAAATTAGCATTGTTGGTTGCAAACAGAGGCTTTTTTCCGAGCTCGGTCATTGAAAGCGCAAGAGCCGATATGCTCGAGGCCTTTAAAAAAGCCGGTGTTGAATGTCTTACGATCGATGCCGACTCCGTAAAATACGGTGCTGTTGAAAGCACTGCGGAGGGCATGATTTTTGCTGATTTTCTCGAGGCACATCGCGGAGAGTACGACGGTATAATAATCTGTCTTCCCAACTTCGGCGATGAAAACGGTATTAAGGCTGCTATCAGAAATATTGATGTTCCCGTACTTATTCAAGCATATCCCGACGAGTTCGGCAAGATGGATTTCTCCCACAGAAGAGATGCATTCTGCGGCAAGCTCGCTCTTACAAGCGTCTTAACACAAATGGGTGTTAAATATACGGAATTTATGCCCTTTGTCGTTCATCCTTTATCCGATGAGTTTGATATCCAGCTCAAAAAGTTTGTGGGAGTTTGCCGTGTAGTAAAGGGAATGACCAATGTGCGTATAGGTACCGTCGGCGCAAGAACCACTGCCTTTAAGAGCGTTCGTTTTGACGAAATTGCATTGGAAAGACACAAGATCGATACCGAGGACTACGATTTGAGCATGATCCTTGACAAGATCAAAAAGCTCGACGACAGTGCGTCGGCAGTTAAAGACTGGCTCGAAAAGCTCTATGCCGTTGCCGATTTTTCAAAGGCGCCGGTGGGCAGAGATATACTAATGGCAAAGCTCGGAGCAGTTCTTGAGGGTCTCGTTAATGACAATAAGCTCGATGCTCTCGCCATTCGTTGCTGGAGCGAGCTTCAGGAGCAGCTCGGCATTACTCCGTGTGCCGTAATGGGAATCTTTAACGGTTGCGGCATCCCCGCCACATGTGAGATGGATGTTACAAATACCGTAACCATGCTGGCACTTGCTCTTGCTTCGGGCAATTCCTCAGGCTGCCTTGATCTCAACAACAATTACGGCAGCGAGCCCGACAAGTGCATCGCCTTTCACTGCGGTCCTCTCCCTATGCAGCTTATGCAGGGAAAAGGCGAAATTCAGCAGCATAAGATGCTGTCAAAAACCTACGGAGAGGGCTGCAGCTGGGGTCTTAATGTCGGTAAAATCATTACCGGAGAAATCACCTATGCAAGTGCGCGAACGGACAACGGCAATATTCAGTATTATGTTGATAAGGGTATATTTACCGATGATGAGGTCGAGAAGGAGTTTTTCGGGATCCATGCCGTTCTTGAAACTCAGAATCTTCAGAAAAAGCTCTATAATATAAGCAAATCGGGCTTTAGACACCACGTAACGATCACTTCGGGTGATGTTGTTGATATCATGAACGAAGCTCTCACAAATTATCTCGGTTATGAAAAAATAGACATAGAAAGATAAGGAGAAATTGAAATGGCGTTGGTAACCGATAAAAAAGAATCACTGAAAATTTTCGAAAAGGTCGCAGCCGATAATATGAGCGTCGGTATTTTCTGTACCGCAAGCCACTGGAACACGGAGGCGATTCTGATTGCAGCACAAAGAATTGCAGAAAAATACGGCTACGACAATGTTCCTGTCGTTGTTGCAAGCACCTTTACATATCAGCACATGCCCCAGGCAAAGAGATTTTTATACTGTCAGGACCCGGTGGCGGGTATCATTTCCAACCTCAGACATCTTGATGCTCTTACAAACGGTAAATACGCACCGTACAAGAACGTTACTGTTCTTCCTCACCTGGATCACGCAGACCCGTTTCGTGATCACTGGGCGCTAACTGTCGGCTCGCAGTATTTTTCAAGCGTTATGTTTGACGCGCAATGCTATGAATACGAAAAAAATCTTGAAATGACAACCGATTATATTAAATATTTCGGTAAGGACGTCCTTGTAGAGGGGATTATCGAAATGTTAAACGTAGAAAACGGCGCAACGGCAAGACATATCGACAATTATTGTGAAAAGGCTGTCGAATATGTAGGAAAAACCGGCATTGATTTTCTTGTAGCAGATCTTGGTACCGAGCAACAAACGAGTGCGGTCGGCGGTGCAAAGTACAATAAAAAACGCGCAAGACAGCTCACCGAGGCACTCGGCAAAAAGATGCTCGTTCTCCACGGCACATCAAGTCTTACCGAAGACCAAACAAAGGGTCTTGCGGAGGATGGCGTTATAAGAGTCAATATGTGGACAAGAATTGCCAGAGAAGCGGGACAGTTTGCCGCTCATAATCTTGTTAACAGAATGGACAAAATCGATGCGGGTGATTTTAACAGCGCTGAGGCGAATGCTTACATCAATGACAACATTTCAAAGGCTGCCGACATTATGTTCGAGATGATGGAGCTTTTCGGCTACGGAAATTGGAAGGGCTGATTGGGTTTTGTCTGCATAAAGCAGCTCCCTGCATTCTTAGTTCCCCAGATACACTAAAACGGAATCGTCTCTTATGCACTTTTTCGGTCAGGACTTTTCGGGCTAACGCCTATCGGATAAAATGCTGTCCAACGGACGGAGTCCGATCAAAGCTTCGTAACGGACACTAAGCTTGTTGCCGTATCAAGGACTCCGAACAAAACACCGGAAGAGAGCCGGAGATGATTCTGCAATCTGTTTTTCAAAGAATCACGCGCAAAAATGAGCGATCTCAAGCCCCTCATACCTGTATGTCGATTCTTCCCTTAATAACCGGATAAGCCTCACGTATCCCTGCCGTTCGGTCGGATACGTGAGGCTGTCTGTATATGATGTATTATCGGTCCGAATCCTACCGGAGGCAGGTCACATTGTTATCAAAACAAACTCAGACGCAGATACAGCTCATAGATAACGGGCGCAAAGACTATCGAGACCGTTGAGAGCAGCTTTATCAGGATGTTAATGGAAGGACCTGCGGTGTCCTTGAACGGATCACCGACGGTATCGCCGACGACCGCAGCTTTATGCTGCTTCGAGCCCTTTCCTCCGTGCTCTCCCGTCTCTATCAGCTTCTTTGCGTTATCCCATGCGCCGCCGGAGTTGCTCATCATGACTGCGAGCAGGAAGCCCGAAACAGCAGCACCCGCGAGCATTCCCGCGATACCGTTGAAGCCGAGCAGCGCACCGACGATTATCGGCGAAACAGCGGTTATAACGGCGGGAAGGATCATTTCGCGCTGAGAGGCGCTCGTGCATATCGAGATGCAGCGATCGTAATCCGGGTCGTTCTTGCGCTCCATTATGCCCGGTATCTCATGCAGCTGTCTGCGCACCTCGCGGACAATGCTCGAGGCGGCGCGTCCGACGGCGCGCATAGTGACCGAGGAGAAGAGCATCGGCAGCATAGCGCCGACGAATATACCGATAAGCGTCTGCATATTGAGCAGATCGAGGTTAAAGCTGAAATCACCGAACTGATCGGCTATCGTGTCGCGAAATGCGGCAACAAGGGTGATGGCAGTGAGCGCTGCCGAACCGATGGCAAAGCCCTTTCCGGTAGCGGCGGTGGTATTGCCGAGACTGTCGAGAGCATCGGTGCGCTGACGAACAATCTCGTCCTGACCGGACATTACAGCTATGCCGCCGGCATTATCCGCGACGGGACCGTATGCGTCGGTCGCAAGTGTAATGCCAAGCGTGGAGAGCATGCCGACCGAGGCAAGTCCCACACCGTACAGACCGGGCTGAATATCGTTTATTCTGCCGCCTGCAAGCAAAAAGCTGCCGATCATTACCGCAATAACAATAACGACCGAACCGAAGGTGGAACGCATACCGAGCGCCAGCCCGTCAATTATGACCGTTGCGCTGCCGGTCTCGGACGATGCGGAGAGCGTGCGGGTAGGCTTATAGGATTCGGAGGTGAAATACTCGGTAACTCTGCCGATAAGCACGCCGCCGACAAGACCGCAGAGCACAACGCCCCACATACGCAGCACATACGGATCCGAGAACATATCGGTAAACAGATCCTGAATCGCGGAGGCGCGGGAGAAGATGCAGCCGCCGAGCATTACACGAATAAGGAAGAACGCGGCTATCGCCATAAGTAAACTCGTTATGTACATTCCGGTGCGCAGTGCACGGAGCAGCGAGCGTTGCTCGGTGAGAGAATGCGTACGAACGAAGAAAGAACCGATGATAGAGCAGAAAATACCGGCGGCGGCAATTAGGAACGGCAGCAGAAAGCCGCGCTCTCCGTAGCCTGTGAAAACGCCGAGCGCAGCGCAGGACAGCACCGAGCCGACATACGACTCATAGAGATCCGCGCCCATTCCCGCTACGTCACCTACATTATCGCCCACATTGTCGGCAATGACGGCGGGATTACGAATATCGTCCTCGGGAATGCCCGCCTCGACCTTCCCGCACAGATCGGCTCCTACATCGGCAGCCTTTGTAAAGATACCGCCGCCGACGCGCGCAAACAGTGCAACCGAGCTTGCGCCTATACCGAAGGTAAGCATATTCGCCGCAATGACCTCGATGCTCTGACAGAAGGCATACTTAAGCAGGAGATACCAAACGCTGATGTCGATAAGACCGAGACCGACCACCGACATGCCCATAACCATACCGCTCGAGAACGCGGTGCGCAGTCCGCCGTTGAGACTGCGGCGTGCTGCAACTACCGTTCTGCCGTTCGAGGCTGTGGCAATCTTCATGCCTATATAGCCTGACAGAGCAGAGAAAAAACCGCCCGAGATGAACGCAAATGGGGTATAGATATTACCCTTGCCGAAGCATAGATTCATCACAAGCAGTGCAGCAGATACTATTACGAAAAATATTGCGATAACGGCATACTGACGGCGCAGAAAGGCGCTTGCAGCCCGACCTATGATACCGGATATCCGTCGGATATCCTCTTCACCTCGATCACATCGGAGCACACGTACAGCCATAACGAGCGCAAACAGCAATGCCGCGACCGCCGCTATAACGACCGGATACATCAGTTCCATTTTTTCACCTTGTCCGTATGGGACATTTCCTTTCCTATTGTCAGGAGGTTTTTATGCTCGACCGCCAGTGCAGTCGACGCTTCATACGCGCAGAGAAATCGGTACTTCTGCGGGACATTTATTGTATCACATTTCCATATAATTTTCAATAGCTTTTCGGCTTATTTCAGCGTTTTTTGTCAAAAACGGCAAGCTGTCGAATAATGCTCTGCCGCATGCGGGAAAGAATGTAGATTATTGCCGCAAAATTTGACTTTCTCCAGCCGATGTGATATCATTACGGCAGTAAAGGCATCTGCCGACGACGGCGCGGCACGCCGCGCACCGATGACAGCATAACGATTTAGTCGATGGGCGAGTAAGGATATCTCGCCGCAGGGAGAAAAACTATGATATACACACTGACCTTCAATCCGTGCCTTGACTACACCATGTATATGCCCGAGCTGCGGACCGGTTCTATCAACCGCAGTCTGCACGAGAGCTGCAGCTGCGGGGGCAAGGGGATAAATGTTTCGCTCGTGCTGAGAGAGCTCGGAATGCAGTCGGTCGCGCTCGGCTTCGCCGCAGGCTTCAGCGGCAATGAGCTTGAGAGGCAGCTGAGGAAAAACGGCGTAGATACCGGCCTTGTACATCTGCCGCACGGTATAACGAGAATAAATGTCAAGCTGCGCAGCGGCAGTACCTGCGTAGGCGCCGATACAGCCTCATCGCAAGACCGCGGCGGGACTGTCTGCGAGACCGATATAAACGGTGCTGGTCCCGAGATAACCGACGATGCACTCGACGAGCTGCTCGCGCGGCTCGATACACTCGGTGCAGACGATGTGCTCATACTCTCAGGCAGCGTTCCGCCGTCACTGCCGGGCGACACATATCTGCGTCTGCTCGCAAGACTCGACGGTCGCGGCATTCAGACCGTGCTCGATGCGAGCGGCGAGCTGCTCCGCAGCGCCCTCGCGTACTCACCTTTTCTTATAAAGCCGAATTCGGACGAGCTCGGCGAGCTGTTCGGCACAGCCGTCGAAACGCCGGAGCAATGCCTCGAATATGCCCGACGCCTTCAAGCGGAGGGAGCAAGAAATGTTCTCGTCTCGATGGGTGGCGACGGCTCGGTTCTCCTGACCGAGGACGGCACGGCGCTCCGCGCTCCCGCTCTGCACGGCAGGGCGGTTAACACGGTAGGCGCGGGCGATTCTATGGTTGCGGGCTTTGTCAGCGGATATCTTACCGACAGAGACTATGCCTTGGCACTGCGACTCGGCACTGCTGCGGGAGCTGCGACGGCATTCTCCGAGGGACTCGGACGGGGAGAGCAGATAAAAGCGCTGCTCTGCGGAGTGGAGGTCGTCTCCTTATGATCAATTTATAATAAATCAAGTGCTCAGTCGAGTGATCGGTCGAGGATCTCTCTCATCAGAATAGATAATACCGGACAGCAATATTAAAATAATGCCGGACAGCCGCATGATTTTTACGGCTATCCGGCTTTTATACTGCAAAGCAGTAACAGGAGGAACAATATTAGCCGCAATTTCCGATATTTAATATTGATCTATCGAGAAATGCGAACCTATACAATAGATACAAATTATTCGTCGCGGTGCAAAATCGGGCGCAGAAAAAGCGAAAGCATTTAACTTATGCAGGAATCCGTTAGGATTCCGACTCCTCACCTGCCATATAGGACATACTAAAGCCTAATTATAATAATTTGTTTTCGCTTTTTCGGTCTGCGCTTTTTCAGCCGACCCGAATCGGGGAGAGATAAAAAAGATGCAGAAGCGTCGAAAATCGTCACGTCGCCGTACA
>OLSQ01002585.1_pt1 | contig 12925 bp, 7 predicted proteins | sample 1672561 | NCBI WGS metagenome assembly OLSQ01 (sample SAMEA3136699, study PRJEB25190) | human gut metagenome | biome: human gut; feature: human-associated habitat; material: faeces | place: Austria | collected 2013 | reverse complement strand
TTCTTCTCCATTCAAAGTGATACGGCACTCCAAAGCCAATTCGGTTTCCAGACCCTTCAGCCTTTCTGCAATATAACCACGGTCGTAAAAAGAGGATACCGCCTTCTTATCTGTCTCCACAACATAGGAATCCACAAAATGCCGGATCAATTCATCCCACGTATGACTCTGTTCAAAGACGGTCATCAGGGACGGTTCAACCTTAAAGGTATCAAAAGTATTCGCTTCCAGATTCACATAATACTCGCACAGATCTGCTTTCGTAAAAGCCCGGTGGAAAGCAGCAGATTTTTGTGCCTGCATGATTTCTTTTTTCTCCGCATCAATGTTAATAAAAATCCCGGCAATCCTGCTGGCAGAACCATCCAGACGGCGTATTACTTCTGCCGATGCCCGAAACCACTGGTATTGATTATCCTTCATTCTCATACGATACTCTACCTGGTATTTTATCTGGTTCGTCTTATCCTTAATTGCCGCCTGAAGCTGCACCATTACTCTTTCTTTATCCTGTGGATGCAGAAGATCTGACCAGGATTCCAGTTTATTCGGAAAGTCCAGAGTGTCATGATAGCCAAGCATTTTTCGGAATTCATGACTCCAGTTTGCATTCACAATCTCACTGTTTTCGTCACAGTCAAAATACCAGAAGCCGGAATAGATAGCCTCATTGAGCAGTGCCAAATTTACATGATCCCAGTTGACCTGTACGGACATAACCCAGATCTGTCTGCCCGCCTCATCTGTCGCATCCTCTTTACAAAGCCGTACATTTTTCACTGTACCGTCTGCTGCAAGGATCTGTGCTTCCCCTGTTCCGTGAAGCTGCAAAAAACGGTCTCGCTCCAGTATATCTTCCTCGTCATAAAAGAAGTTTCTCAATGAGCCTTTTGTCTGTTCCATGAAAGTATCGAATGTATATCCTGTACTATGCAACAGCAGATTATCCACAGACAAAATAGACAGGTTTTGGTCATAAGATCCTGTCATTATACCTACCCCGCCATTATTTTCCAGTGTTTTCTGTACGGCCTGTGACATGGCCTGTGTCTGCCCCGTTACAGTCTCACCTAAAGAATATATTTTGTCTTCATAATTTTTCATTTTATAAAAATCCTCTCTCCGTCTTATGCCTTCTTCATCCTGCTTTTATCTGTATACAGAGAACCTGTCCCTGCTAGTTTTGTTACCCATTTTTGCATACAAAAAGGACACCTGCCAAAATCTCTGCCAGTGTCCCTACTATATTTCTTTAAAATCACACATCTATATAGTATAAAAGGTATCGGAATCTCTTCTGTTCAAACAGCTTTTCCATATATTATGATGATATGGAAACAGTGGCAACCGGCTGACATGGTCAAGCTTTCTGACTTTAGTCCCTTCTGGCTTTGCGTCCCTGCCTTTCAACAGGTTTGCCTTTAAAATAATTTTCAGTTTTTCCAAAAATAAAATACCATGTGGCTTTTCTTACGTCAATAATATTTTGGTGGAAAATTTACATATATTTTAACCGAATCAAGTAACTCCCCTGTGGAGGTTACGAAAAGCAATAAGCAGTGGGTGAGGACCTGCTGTTTATTTTTCTAATCCCACGGAAAAAATGCCCATTCGCCATTTCCAACATACCATCTTTCATACCGCCGATAAAATCGAATCTATAAACATGGAAAGTTACTGTCCAGCTAACCCCTGAACAGTAACGGTTCCAATACACACTTTTTATTCCGTAGGGTTCTTTCCGGTTTTCCACATAAACTGCTAGTAAAACTGGTATCTTTTTTCTTAAAAGCGAAATCTCTGCAACATTCCTGACAAATCAGAGGGGATACTGCAATGTATAATGTGCATTGCCGGTATCCCCTCTGATTTATTCAACCATTATTCACAATTTTTTATTTCATTTTAACTTTTCTGACATTTGACCATTCACTGAATGTTTTTGAATTATCCTCAGAAGTACGGTTCCATGCATGTAAACCAATATAATAAGTGCCTGATTTAACATTCTTAAATGTAACAGTTACTGTATTTCCTTTTATCTTTTTTACATAATAATTTTCTCCGGAAACAGCAGGGCATTTCTGTCCGTTAGTTTTGGTAAGGGTATCACTGAGAACTACATCATAGCCCTGAGCGTTTTTGCTCTTCGTATATTTTACTGTCACTGTGGAGCCTTTAACAGTTACCTTACTGATCACAGGTGCTTGTGGCGTAATGGCACTCACATCTACTTTATGGATCTCAGACCACTGTCCAAATACTTTTTTGCCATCTTCACCCTTAAGCCATGCGTGGCATGCTACATACCAGGTTCCCTTATCCATATATGCAAATGCAGACTTCAGTTCTTCCTGATTTTTCAGGACCTTTGTATACTGTCCTGTTTTGAGCATATCCTCAGAGGTGCCGATCACATAATCATATTTCAGAGCACCCTTACACTCTTCATTCAGCACCATTTTTACGGAGTTTTGGGAAACAGATACATTCTTTATAACTGCTTTTGCAGGTCTGGTATAATTTCCGTCTGAATCTGTGATACTTCCGTCTGTACTGTAGGTATTTCCTTTTGTATCTGTTACAGTTTCATCTTTATTTACAGTTGGCTTTTTACCATCTGCATCAGGTGTCAGCTTCGTGCCATCCGGAAGTGTTACAGTTCCATCTGAACTGATCACGATTCCTTCCGGTGTAACAAGGTTTCCATTTCTATCTTCCTCAGTTCCCTCCGGGTAAGCATCCGGTATCGGAGTAACAGTTGGTACCGGCGTTACTGTTGGATTCACTGATGGTGATGGATTTACGGTCTGTATGATTGTGGTATCTGATATAGTACAGTTCTGAATTTTATCATCTGGTGTTTTTGTAATGTCACTCCAATATGTATCCGGAGCAGATTCACTGTTGGAAGTTATTTTTTTACCATTTACTGCTGTTCCTTTTGTAGAAGGAGATATAGTGACAGATTCAGTATACGCTTTACCTGGCTCCGCATTTTTGTTCATAAATGAATAAGCAGAACCCCCCTCCAGATATGCTTTTGCTGTTTCTACATTTCCGGTGCCCTCAACTGCATTGCCACCGTTATCACCATCTCCTCGTCCTGCAACAGCAATCAACGTTCCTGCTCCGGAAATCGTTCCGTTGTCAAGAATCACCGCTGCACCGCCAACTGAAGTAGTTGCTATGTTTCCTCCGCCGTATGCTGCAAGCTGGCTGCCCTCGCCAATAGTAAGTGTTCCGCTGCTGACTTTCAAGGCCGGCTGTCCGCTGTAGCTTTTTCCTGTGGCAGGATCTGTTCCTGTGGCAGCTTCATCACCTTTGATATATACTTTTCCTTCTACCTTTACATTTCCGCTTATCACAACAACAGGTGATGTATTGTGACGTGCCTGTGTTCCATTGGGAAGGAAATTAGTGTTGGAGTAGATCATGGAATTCTTTATGGTCGCTCCATCATTCAGAATCAGCTGTCCATTAATGGAAGTACCTGTCAGGAATTTTCCGCTATAATCATCGTGATTGACAGATATTGTTCCACCATTTTCTACTTCAATCTGTCCATATATGGAAGAATCTCTCAGATTCAATGTTCCGCCATTTTCTACTTTTATCTTCACACTGCTGAGAACCTTCATATTGACCATTGTAAGATCACATCCAGCCGGTATGATCAATGTCTGGGTTGTAGCTTCTCCCTCTGAAACAGCATATCCCAGTTCTCCATATGTACCGCTGGTGTGAGAGCCATACCAGGCTTTAATCTCTGCCGGGACTGTTACAATATCATCTGTATCATTAAAATCAGGAATTACCCATGGATCCATATCATACATGTATTTTCCATCTGCAGTCTTGGTTGCATTTTCAAGCTTCAGATGATCTGCCAGTTTTTCCTTAGTACTGTAAACCTTGAAAGTAAGCTCATTACTTGTTACTGTACGCCCTGATTCATCAGTTACTGTAACATTGACAGGATATGTACCGATTTTAGCAGGAGTTCCGCTGAGAGACAGAGAACTGTCATATGTGGAATACATCCCTGCCATCCCACTTTCACTGTCAATGTTTACCTTTGTATTCTTTGTGTCAATTTTTACACCTGTTTCTTTTAACTCCTTCCAGTCAGCTTCAACAGGTTCCTGCCCATCCGGAAGATCAGCTGCTTCCACAACTACATTACTGTTTTTGTTGGATGAAACAGAAGTGGATGCCCCTGAAACTGCATCGTATTTCTGCTGCCCTGTAACAGCGCTTTCGAAGTATCCTTTTAATCTGACATGAAGAGTGTTCACTCCGTTAGATGCACCGTTAATATTAGTTTCACCGGAATCAGCTGTAACAACTTTGAAGTCATTTCCTTCTGCAGTTACCTTAAGATAAAGTTCTTTATATCCATCACTTTTTATTGTAATGACATTTCCAGTATGAAGTACAGTTGAATCAAATACAACACGATTATTACTGCTGTCTGGACAATATGCTTTTCTGCCATATAATGCTATTGCATAATCTGTTTTATCCCATACTGTCCCATCTACAGATATTTCTTTGATTTTACTGATATAATCAGAAACATTATTTTCATCAGCTGGTTTAATGATCTTGTAGTCTGTACCTGAAATTTCCACTTGATCTCCCGCAAATGTTGGCGCATCTTTGGTCTGTTCAGGTTCAGACTGTGAAGTTACTTTTTCAACGTTCCAGTGTTTTCCGGTTCCTGTTACCTTTAAAGTAAGATCCTTGTATCCGGTACTGGTGATTACAATCTCATTACCCACTTCAAGTCTATCTGGAGATAGTCCAACATAACCGTCTGAGTCTTTTTTAATATATGTTGTTCCTGTAAGATTCCACGAATAAGTTACTTCATTCCACTCTGTTCCATTAATAGATATTCCTGTAATTTGCTCAACATACCTTGAGTTAAGAGAAGTTTTTAGTTTACAAACATTCGCAAAAGAACCACTTTCATATTCTGCTATCACCTCCGGCGGTTCTTTCACACTTTGTGTACCCTCATCCTGAGCCACCTGTACATTCTCCTGCTCATCCGCAAAATCCGGTGTTCCCGATCCATCACTAAAGGAATCATCATCTGCCTCCTGTGTGATCGCTGAATCCGTAGTCATTGAATCTGTAAATATGTCTGCTGCACATACCGGTACAGAAGCAATCATGTTTGCCGCAATTGCCATAGACATCAGAATTGCCATTCTTTTCTTCATCTGTTTCTTTATCCTCCTGTAATATGATATCAGGGGCCAAAGATGTTTCGACCCTGACTTGAAGCTATCTGTGTATCATCTCATTTCAGATGAAGCGGATAAAATCATCCGATTCACCCCATTTCTGCAGTGGAAATTTAAATGATCAAATCACGCAATAGTTTGCTTTGGTTAACTCTGTTGGTTAGTATATTCTAACCTGCGTGAAAATGCAAGAGAATTATTCTGCATCTGTTGAGAAAGTATCTCATAAATCAAGCAGTATCCTGTTGACAAATTTTTATCATTTCACAGCAAGATAAGACAGAATAGAGCAATTATGGCAATTCCATAAAATAATGCAGGTAATAAATCAGGTAACATCCTGCTATCAGTCTGAAAATATCATCTTCTATCTCTTTTTCGCTGCTGTTTAAAGTAATTTTGTTTCCTTCTATCTGAAGCCCCATTGTATCCGCGAGATTCTCAACCCGTTGCCTGTCATATTCTTTTTCATCCAAAAGAACAGACTTCTCATAAACCCTGAATTTTCCGGTTTCATCACATTCCAGTCTCAGATGCAGTTCAGGGAGTTTTCCGGGTTTAAAGGTTATCTCACTGTATGTCATAGATTGTCTTACTTTTGTGATTCCCTGTTTCACTGCCAGTATGATCCATTCATCCAATACAGGTCCTTTATACATAGGAAGTCCATATTGCAGATGTAATTGGGCCGCCTTGCTGATGCAAGCATTTCTGGTACGGTTATTCAGACGTTTATAAACATTGCTGCCCTCAACCGGGTAGTATTTCTTCAGTATCTTCTCTTCGGCTTTTGTCCATGGATCATTGGTTTTCCTGCTTAATCCCAGAATCATCGCTCTGTATTTGCATGCCTGAAGAGATCTTTCAGGAATAAGAGTATGCACATATCCGGCACCTTTTTCTTCATAATATCGGGAAATGATCGCATCCTCTTCCTGTGTCCATGGAAGTCTGTTATTGTCTGATCTGACATTTAAGTACTTAGCTCTGGACTGACAGGCAGTCAGAGTTCTCCCTTCCAATCGTTCTGCTGCCTTCCTGCCTTCCGCTTTGTAATATGTTCTTATAATTTCATCTTCTTCTGCAGTCCATTCTTTTCTTCCCTGTATGCAAAGACCTAATTTGGCAGCTCTTTTATTACATGCCTCTTTGGATCTTCCCTCCAGTCTTTTCTGAACTTCAGCACCTTCTGTCGGATAATAATTTCTCAGAATTTCATCTTCGCTGCTGCTCCATTTTCTGTTTGCCCCGGAATAAGTAAGTCCTAATGCAGCAGCTCTTCCTCTGCAGGATTCTGCTGATCTCTGATTTAAGCGATAACGTACCTTACTGCCCTCCGCAGCATAATACTCTCTGAGTATTTTATCCTCTGCCTCTGTCCATAATCTGACATATTTAACATCATTCTGTACAGTTGCTGAAGAGGAAATGTTTTTGGATATTTCCATTTTTGATGCCTGGATCCTGCAGCTTTTTGCAGTTCTTCCGGATAATCTTTCACAGACCTGATCTCCTTCTGCGGGATAGTACTTTCTTAATATTTCGATTTCATCGGCTGTCCATCTTTTTTTCGTATTTGCCATGTCTTACACCTGTTTTATATATTATTTCAAACTGAAATATTCACTACTTCTTACTTTTCGTAACCTTCGCAAAAGAATTCCATATGTGAATGCAATATCTACATAGAAATTCCTGAATGTACAACATATTCATACCCTGTCTCCGTAGTATAAGTTTTTTCCTGTCCCAGTGCCGGAATAACAGATTCAGGGCTGTGCAGACTTCCACTTTTAAATACGATCATCACTTCTGCTTTCTTTTCATTAACCGGAGTTATTTCTATATTATTGATTGTGTTTTCAATCATGGCCCTGGTGATATCTTTGGGTTTTACGCAGGAATATTCCTTTGCATAGTCTAATATCCTGTCCATCTGATCTGTCAATTCTGTTTTTGAAAGAGGTTTCATGCTTTTCAATTGTTCCAGATTCGCTTTTTTCTCTGCTATCTGCTGTGTAAAAACCTTGTTTCTGCTTAAAAATTCCGCATCAGAAATGTAGCCGCCCATATTGTAATCCAGCAGCTTATCTCTCTTCTGTTCCAGTACTGTTATTTCATGCTGTATGTTGTCAATTTTTTCTTCAGTTCCTTCTGTTTTGTTAATCTCTTTCTCATAAAGTTCCAGATACTTATGCAATATACTTTTATTGCTTTGAGCCAGATTGTTATAAACATCCGATATCATCTCCAGCAGGATTTCTTCTTTTACCGGTTTTGATCTGCAGGAAACTGCGCCCTGTTTTATGCGATGACTGCATACCCAGGTCTTTGCAGCTTTTCCGCGGACAGTTCTGACTTTCAGCCAGTATGCAGCTTTATCTTCCGCACAATGTATAAGTCCGGTAAAAAGGTTGTCCTGCTTATAGGAAGTTTTTTTCAACTTGATATTTTTACTTCTTTCTTCCATAATCCTGTTTGCATCTTCCCACAGTTTTTCATCCACAATTGCAGGGACATGGGTACCATCGTCTTTATACATCACCCATTCATCTTCAGGCAGGAATTTCTGTTTCTTAGTAAAGAGATCAACTATTTTTACTTTTCCACCAACATAGTAACCCTTATATTTAGGATTTCGGATAATATTGGCAATCACATGGCTGTCAATCTTTCCCCCTTTATAATTTCTGTATCCACATTCCCATAAAAATTGTTCCAGTGAATGGGTAGACCAGTTTCCCAGAGCATATTTTTCAAAAATAAGCTGTACCATTTTTGCCTCTTCGGGATTCAAAAACAATTTTCCGTTTCGCTTGTCCCATCCATATATATGTGAATTACCAAGAACCACACCGTTCTGTATGGATCTTGCATGACCGAAACGCACACGACTTGAAAGTTTTCTGCTTTCTTCCTGTGCAATACCGGACATAATTGACAGCCTGAGTTCCGAATCCTCATCTAATGTATTGATATTGTCATTCCTAAACCAGACAGCAGTTCCACAGTCCAGAAGCTCTCTTGTATATCGTATACTGTCTAATACGTTTCGGGCAAAACGGGTGATCTCTTTAGTTATGATAAGATCAATTTTCCCGGCTTTTGCATCCTGGAGCATTCTCTGGAATTCCTCTCTGTGGGTTACGGTAATACCGGAGATTCCTTCGTCTATATAACCATCCACAAGCGTCCAATTCTTTACGTCTGAAATCAATTGTTCAAAAAAAGTCCACTGATGCTCAATAGAGGTTTTCTGTTCCTCCTTATCCGTACTGACTCGGGCATAATACGCCACATTCAGTTTCAGGTCAAATATATTTTTCTGCCGGGATTTCAGTTCCTCACGTGTTGCATAAATATCCATCTTATTCCTTTCCAATCAACTGATTCGCTGGCAATATTCATCTGAACTGTCCATCTGTTCTCCATTCTTCGCGACTACTGTATTGAATGTACTCAAGGTTATAATGTCTTTCTGGATACTGCTGTGCAGTTTTTCGGAAATCTGTCCATTATCAAGCATTTTGTCATTAATCATTGTCAGTATAGCCTGTTCCAATGTCATAAGCATTCCTCCTGTTCTGTATGTTATAATGTGCAATTTGGCATAGAACTATCCAGCGGTAATATGATGAATTTTATAAAATAATTATAACTGATTCAAAGATAACTGTTTTTGAGGCGAAAAAAGCCGGAACAGCAAAACTACAGAATAAAAACATGATTCAATTACCAATCCTTTCCAGTATGCCTCTTCTCAGGTAGCCAGCAGATAAAAAGTGAATTCGAATTCACTTTTTATTGTGTGTGACGATACTCATAAACGACGCATATGTCAAATGCTTTGGTAACGTTGAAGAATAGGACAGTTCCAAACAAAAAGTGTCTTCGACACTTTAACTCCCCTGAACCCCTCAATCAACTTGAGGGATCAGGGATTTCTTTTTTCATCCTTTTATCTCCAGTTTCTCCGAGGAAAGCCAAAACCAGAATAAAGCCAACTATCACAAAGCAACAGCGAAAAAAAGACACCCACAGTTAATTCCGAACCCTGTGAGTGTCCAAAAACGAAAGGAATAATGAATTATCAAAAATAAAATCTAAGGTGGACAGATTGCTTTGTCTATTGTAATATATGCTGTATGGAATTTTACGAGGAGGATTTATCATGGAAGAAAAAATACTTAATTTTATTCTGGAATGTGCAGAAGTCCAGAAATTGGTTCCATTCTCACTTATCGAAGAAGAATTTAATCTTATTCTGGACGAAGCCTTAAAGTCGGTCATTACGGATGCTCTCTGGGATAATGATACTATTTCTGACGTAACTATAGGAACTGATGGTTTTACTGTCACATTTTTCGAGAATTGATCATAAATATCAAACTAATCAACTGATGACACGAACACAGCCAGAAGCATAAACAAAGTATCTGATAAGCAGACATGATCTAATACCCCCTTATCAGATACTTTTTTATGTTCCATATCTTGCCTGCAATTTACGACCGTCTATAGCAATCCTCGTAAATAATGCATTTAAGACAGTTCAGCAGAGTGCGAAAGACAAGGAAGATATCTGCAGGCGTGCTGACGCAAGGCAAAAATATCTGACGCAGATTTCACACTCTGATGGACTGGATTAAGATGCATTATTTTAGAGGATTGCTATAGTCATATTTCTCAAGCCCCAGATTCTCAAAACAATATCTGGGCTTTCCAACACTCTTCCTGCCATATTCGATTGCCTCAGCCGGGCAATAACAAATACAAGCCATACAGTGCGTACAATTCTTTCCCCATACAGGCTTTTTATTTTTTAGTGTTATGTTGTTTAACGGACAGAATTTTTTACATTTGCCACAGCCGGTACATGTCTGATCCGCCCGGAATGCATTTGCCTTTACAAATGCCGCATAGAAGATATCATTCACCAGACCACTCTCAAAAGAAGCACCCAGGCCACTTTTTGATAGAAGCTTCTCTCCATGTTTGATCGCCAACGCAGCTTTAGCAATATCAGGACCTGCTGCCGCAACGATCTTCTTTGCTTTCTCCACATCAGGAGCATTAAACATGGCAATGTAATTCTCCGGCATAATGATCTGTGCCGTCCCCATATGCTTTAATCCTTTTTTCTCACTCAGTTTTCGATTGTATATATCTGCGCCACCAATACCGCTTCCGCAGCTCATCACATACCAGACATTCTTCGCCCCGACAAATTCTGTCTGTCCGATCCAGTCAGAAACCACACGCGGGATCCTCCATGCATAAGTCGGTACCACCACTACCAGATTCTCTCCTGTCTTAACAGTTCCGGTATCACCCGATTTAATCTGTTCGTTCATACAGAGCAGTTTTTCCTGCAAGCTGCCGGCAATCCTCTCTGCTACATATTTACTGTTTCCCGTTCCTGAAAAATAAACAACCATGTCATTTCCTCCTCGCGCCGTTTTATCCTAATAAAAAGATATCACATTCGAACAGGTTTCTCAATATCCGCGGAAGCCCTGCTCCAGTATCATTGATCTGTTTTCCATCAAACTCACCATATACAGAAAGTCAAAAAACACCGCAGATTTCTCTGCGGTGCAGCCCGGAAGTATAGCGATAACTTCATGACAAATCTTCATACCAATACAGAATTGTTCAAAAATCTTTCGGAGTCTTACTTGCTTAATTTATGACTGTATTATAAACTGACTTTCGTGATATTATCACACAATAACATAGTAAAAACTCTATTGGTTTTTCCAACAGGGTTCTATCGATTACTCATTTAAGAAGATTCATCTACTCTAAGCTGAAAGCTAATTATATTTCTTGCATAACTGTTTATTTTTATACATATAAGCATCTGCCTCATCCAATAACATCTGCATTGTATCCGACATATCATCGGAGGATAATGCCCATCCGCAGGCATAGTCGATTGGTATTTGATTTTCATAACTATTTAATCTGTTTTTTTCTCTGTACAATGATTTTAATATCACCTTAATTTCCGCCTCGCTTGTATGATAAATGACTGCTATAAACTCATCTCCGCCATATCTTCCAACAAAATCCTTTTCTGGAATAACACTGCGCAAAAGCTTTGCGAAATTCAATATTAACTGATCTCCTGCGGAATGTCCCATTGTATCATTTACAGTTTTTAGATTATTTAAATCAAACATTATGCATGCTGTAGAATCTGTAATTATATCTTTTTTATTAAGTAGCTCATTACAGGCATTTTTATTTGGCAGTCCAGTATGGGCATCTACGAATGCTTTTTGTTCCAGCAGTCTGTTTTGCATTGCCATCTGCATTGCCTTTAGAGTCTGCATAATAACCAATATCACCAGACTCAACATATCAAGTGCCGACAAAAGCTCTATGGTACGAATCTTTACAGCGATTTTTTCTGAATAACTTTCTGCGGCAGAGACAGTTTCATCTGCCATCGTAAAATATATTTCACTCATATTAACAATGTCTGTATTTTCGTATCCCTTGTTTCTTACTGCTTCAATCTCTTTTTTCAATTTTTCCCAGTAATCACTCTGAATTTGCAATTTTTCCAGATATTCTTCGTCATTGAGTTTTACCAGATCATAATGTCCATCCTGATATCTTAATCCAAGAAAAATATCATCCAAATATTTAATTAATTCTTCATTTTGGTTTCCTGTAATTTCTAATTTTACTTCGCGCTGTGTAGCTCCACGTACTAGGCCTGCATAATTTATTACGCGTGCTGTCCCCTGTAGCCTACTAATCTGAATCATCATAAAAATAATAAGAACTACTAATATCAATATAAGGACACTCTGTATAATACCTATTATATTTTTACTTTTTTTCTTGTTTGTCTGCATTTTGCAATTTATCCTGAACCTTAAATAATATTCATTTCAATAACTATGCTATTCCTTTACTTTCTCCCTGCATTTTGGGCAAATACCTTTAAATGAAATATCATAATCTAAATATTTTATTCCATTCGTGTCATGAATCATTTCTATCAAGTCTGATATTTCATCCACGTCTACACCTGATACCTTACCGCATTTTACACACCTGACATTGTAATGATTTTTTAAGTTAAATCGAATCACTTTATTAAAAAAAATACCTACAATAAGTACCTTTTTAACAAGATGTTATCTCTATTCTGCGTTCAAAAATATATTCCGTATCTGACGATAAATCATGCCTGAACGCATAGCCAAGTCTGTCAAATTTTTTTATATCCTCAGGATTTTCAATACTATTTTCAGCCATGAACCTAACCATTTCACCACGAGCCATCTTCGCATATGTACCTTTTGTCACCAGTTTATCTCCTGATAACTCGCAAAATACAATTGTAATATACTTATCCCATAATGTCAGATACTTTTCTATAGATTTGGAATATTCTTTTGATGCCAGGTTAATTATAATCCTACTGTTGTCGATCACTGAACAATACAACATATCTCCCCAGTATTCATATAAGTTTTTTGCATCTCCTATGCCGACTTTTGCCTGCATTTCCAAGCGGTAAGGTGTCACGCCATCCAACGGTTTTAGAACGCCATAAAACGCAGATAGTATTCTCAAATGATTTTGTACATACTCAAACTGACTGTCCTCAAACACGGATGGAGCCATATATTGAAAAGCAATTCCTTCAT
>OLSQ01002584.1_pt1 | contig 12926 bp, 9 predicted proteins | sample 1672561 | NCBI WGS metagenome assembly OLSQ01 (sample SAMEA3136699, study PRJEB25190) | human gut metagenome | biome: human gut; feature: human-associated habitat; material: faeces | place: Austria | collected 2013 | reverse complement strand
ATTCAGGAGAAGATGTTTGAGGTCCTTGGATTTACCAAGGAGCGCGCACATGAGCAGTTTGGATTCCTTCTGGATGCATTCTCTTATGGCGTACCGCCACACGCAGGACTTGCTTATGGTGTAGATCGTATGATTATGCATATGGTACATGCAGATTCTATCCGTGACGTTATCGCATTCCCTAAGGTTAAGGATGCTTCGGATCTGATGTCTGAGGCTCCGGGAACCGTTGACGAGAAGCAGTTGGAAGAATTAGGAATTCAGATTACTGCAACCGATGATGAGAAGGAAGAATAATTCTCTGAATTTATGAAAATAGTAAAATTATATTGGAAGAAAATTGTAGTTGCGGTTGTGTTGCTTGTTCTGTTGGGTTTCATTGCTTTTATGTACTTGAAATTGACGGAACTGACCAACCAGCTGACCTATCTGCAGGATTCCACCAACGTGATCCTGTCAGATGTGGGAAATCTTCAGTCGAATATTGAAAAGACGCTTGAAGAGGGTGCCAGTATGATTGAAGATTATTCCATTGATATTGTGGACATGAACTTTAGCAAAAAGACCTATGATGTATCGGTCTCTGTGATTCCAAAAGAATATTCCAATAAAACATCTGTTACGGTTTATTTTGGAACGAAAGAATGTCCGCTTAAGGCCGATGGTTATACGTTCAAAGGAAATATGACGCTGCCATTGAATCAGACATTTGATGGAAATATCACATTCCTTATTGCAAACGGAAGCAAGAAAGCAACGGAAGTGTTACCGGATTATAATGGAATGAACACGGACTTATCGAGGGTATTGTCCGGAAGCTTGGAAGATGCACCAACGTACAAAGATGGAGAGTTGCATCTGAAAAGTGATTGCACCTTCGCATTGGATAACATTGATCTCTATGAATTTACGGAGTTTGAAATGGTGGCAGATCTGAATGATGTGGAAATCTGGTCACAGGATCTGATGCCGGATCTGAAAGATGAGACTTCCAATGAGTCGATTGAAGATCCGCTTCTGACAACAGAAGTCGATACGCAGGAGACAAGTCAGAGTTTCGCAACATCCGGTACTGGCGAGAGTACATGCAAATTCTCCTATGAATTACCGGTGAATACAGATGACAATGATGCAGATGTTGTAAGAGAAGATCAGCATATTCGTATATATTTGCGGGCTGTGACAAAAGATGGATATCGATTCGAGTATGATGTCTTCCAGGGGGATTATCTTGGCGATGCGGATGAGCTTGATGGGGACAGTTTTGACTGGGACAGTCATGCAGTTGCTTATGACCAGAAGGGAAATAAGTTGGAATTGAATCAGAAATAAGAAAAAATAGAACGAAAAAAGAAGTGCGTTACTGCACTTCTTTTTTTGATAGTGGAAGCGTGAAAATAAATTCGGTTCCCACACCTTCCGTACTGATGACATTGATATGTTCGTTGTGTGCTTGAATGATTTCCTTCACAATTGCGAGTCCAAGACCAGTTCCCTTCTTATCTTTTCCGCGGGAGAGATCTGTTTTGTAGAAACGATCCCAGATTTTTTTGATGCTATCCGCAGGAATGCCGATTCCGGAATCTTTTACGGAAATCAGAACTTTTTCATTTTTGATGCTGGTCTCGATTTTGATTGCCGAATTGTTATGCGAAAATTTGGTAGCATTATCGATCAGATTGTAGAGTACCTGTTGAATTTTCGTCATATCTCCTGTGACAAACAATTCCTGACCTGTGAGCACCAGATCAAAAGAGAGTCCCTTTTTGTTACAGGTGCCTTCGAAGGTAAGGATGGTTGTCTTGATCATGCGGTTAATATCAAAATCTGCGACATCAAGCATGATACCGTGACGACCAAACTGGTTAAGATCAAGAATACTTTGTGTCAGTTTGGCCAGTCGTTCCGTTTCAAAAAGAATAATATTCAGGTATTTATCCTGTAATTCCGGTGGTATTGTTCCATCCAGCATTGCCTCGACATAACCTTTGATCGAGGTGAGTGGCGAGCGGAAATCATGAGAGACATTTGAAATAAATTTGCGCTGATCTTCTTCGAGTGTATTCAGTTCATTGGCCATATAGTTCATGGTGTTCGCCAGAAAACCGATTTCATCGCTGGAATGTATGGAAATCCGTGGTTCGAAGTTCCCTTTTGCATAGCTTTTGGCAACGCGGTTCATCTTTAACATTGGCCGATAGAAGCACAAGGTAAAAAACAGAAGAATCAAAAATGCACAGATATAAATAATACCAACGGTAAAAAACGTGATGTTCATAAAATGATTGGTCACTTCGGTAACGGCAGCGACCGGTTTATGAATCAGTACGTAGCTACGCACACGGTAATTGGCAGTCACAGGAGAAAATACAGTTATGGTATTCTCGGAAAAGGAATCATAAAAGTTTCCAACAGTATAGTAAGTATTGCCAAAACTTGTAGGATCAAAATCAGGCAGCGTGGTATAATGTGCATTTGCTGCACGTTGTCCGATGGAACTGTCTGAGGAGTTGAACAGGACATTTCCTTGCGAATCTACCACCCAGATTTCAGCGGAAAGATAACTGCTGAGACTTTCCATTTGTACCTGAAAATCTTCCAGAGACAACGTTGTATTCGTAAAGCTTGCTGCATATTTGGAAGCTATCTGTGTTGCCTCGCGATACAGATTCTGTGCCTCATGTTTTTCCAGATAGTTCGTGATACTGTGCTGTGTAAAGGTACAGAGGACAAGGATTGCCGCAATACCGAAAAATACATAGCTGAGCAAAAATTTTATGTAAATTTTTGGTTTCATTCGTTTACCTCAAATTTGTAGCCAATGCCCCAGACCGTAGCGATAGACCAGGATGCGTGATCCTTGATTTTTTCGCGGAGACGTTTTACGTGGACATCAACAGTACGTGTGTCTCCAATGTATTCATAGCCCCAGATATGGTCCAAAAGCTGCTCCCTTGTAAATACCTGATTTGGTGAGGAGGCCAGAAAATACAAAAGCTCAAGTTCCTTTGGAGGCATATCGATCGGTTTGCCGTTGTACATGACAGAGTAGTTGGACAGATTGACCACCAGATCCGGATACTCCACATATTTGAGTTCTACAACGGATTCGGTTTTTACCGGCTGGTAGCGTCGCAGGACTGCTTTGACACGGGCAACGAGTTCTTTGGAATCAAAGGGTTTGAGAATGTAATCGTCGGCACCAAGCTCGAGACCGAGTACTTTGTCAAAAATCTCACCTTTGGCGGAGAGCATGATGATCGGGACATTATTTTTGGCACGGATCTCGCGGCATACCTGATAGCCGTCGATGCCTGGAAGCATCAGATCCAGAAGGATGAGATTTGGATTATATTGCTCAAATGCACGGAGTGCTTCTTCGCCGTCATTTACAATTTTGGTATCGTAACATTCTTTGGTAAGATAAAGTGAAATTAATTCTGCAATATTATTATCATCGTCTACAATTAATATTTTTTGTTTACTGACCATATCTGACAGACCTCCTATTCAAATTCTGCAATTGTGACACCGGCATCGCCTTCGCCAGCTTCTCCAAGCCGGAAGGACTTGACATATTTCTGACGCTTTAAATGTGCATGTACGGCACTGCGCAAAGCACCGGTTCCTTTTCCGTGTACAATACGCACGGATGGAAGATGTGCAATATATGCGTCATCGAGATATTTATCCAGATGAGCAATTGCCTCATCCACCGTCATACCAATCAGGTTGATCTCTGTGGAAACCGATGCGGATTTACTCATTTTAATCTTTCCGGAACTGCTTCCACCGCCGTATTTCTTTGCGATTGGAGAGGTCGATTCATCATCGATCAGTACCAGATCGTTGATATTTACAAGGGACCGTAAAATTCCCATCTGTACATAGAGATCTCCTTTTGCGTTCGGAAGTGTGTGAACCGTGCCTTTGAGGTTCATGGAGAGAACCTTTACGGAATCACCGATGCGCAGTTTCTTTGGAACTTTGTGGTTGACCGTCTCTTTCTTTTTCATGGAAAGATTCTTTTCACTCTTGTTCATTTTGTCCCGGACTTTGCTTCGCTCTTTTTCCATCTTGGACATTGGAGCCTGGCCCTGTCCGTATTTGTTGAAGTTGCGGATGGTTTCATCTGCAAGATCTTTTGCTTCTTTTAAAATCTGGACTGCTTCTTCGTTTGCCTTGCGGAGAATTTCATCCCGGCGGGCGTCCAGTCTTTCGTTTTTGTCGGTAAGCTTTTTCTTTAAACTCTCGACTTCTGCTTTGTATTTTTGAATTTCCAGTTGTTCTTTTTCAATCGTAATGCGGCTGGCTTCCAGATTGGCAAGCATATCTTCAAAGTCGACATCTTTGTCACTTAAGCGGCTTTTGGCATCGTCGATGATGTTGGCGGCAAGTCCTAATTTGGAACTGATCGCAAACGCATTACTTTTTCCCGGAATACCGATCAAAAGGCGGTAGGTCGGGCTTAAGGTTTCAACATTAAATTCACAGCACGCATTTTCGACGCCTGGTGTGGAGAGTGCATATACTTTCAATTCGCTGTAATGTGTGGTTGCCATGGTAGTGGCTCCGTACTGGTGCAGCTTGTGCAGAATGGAAATTGCTAATGCAGCACCCTCGGTCGGATCTGTTCCGGCACACAGCTCATCGAACAGACAAAGGCTGCGGTCATCTGCCTGATCGAGAATCTTTACAATGTTTGTCATGTGAGAGGAGAAGGTACTGAGGCTTTGTTCAATACTCTGCTCATCACCAATATCGGCAAAAATCTCATGGAATATGGCAAGCTCCGAACGGTCAGCAGCCGGAATATGAAGTCCGGACTGTCCCATGAGTGTCAGTAAGCCGACGGTTTTCAAAGAGACCGTCTTACCACCGGTGTTTGGTCCGGTAACGATAAGCTGACGGAAATCTTCGCCGAGCCGTACATCGATCGGTACGACCTTTTTTGCATCCAGCAGAGGATGGCGTCCTTTGCGGATATGGATGCGTCCTTCTTCATTGAAGATTGGTGCAACACCGTTGTAGGATTTGGCGAGCTGTGCTTTGGCAAAGATGAAATCCAGCTCGGCAAGTACGGAATAATCCTGACGGATACCGTTTGCATTTTCAGCGACGCGATTGGACAAATCGGCGAGGATCACATTGATCTCGTCCTGCTCTTTTAAGAATAATTCGCGCAGTTCGTTGTTCAGATTTACGACAGCCATTGGTTCGATAAAAAGAGTGGAACCGCTCGAAGACTGGTCGTGTACCATTCCGGGTACGGATGTTTTAGCTTCCGCTTTTACCGGGAGACAATAACGTCCGTCGCGCATGGTGATGACTGCATCCTGCAGATAACTTCGGGTGGTCGTGTTATTCATCAGATTGGTGAGCTGCGCATGGATACGGTCATTCATACCACGGATGGATTTGCGGATCTTAAACAGCGCAGGGCTTGCATCATCTGCAATTTCATCTTCCCCGATCACACAGCGTTTGATTTCTTCGAGTAAAGGAGATAACGGTTCAATCTGTGAGAACAGAGGGGAAAGGGAATCGGTTTTGTCATCGGCGCGGTCCGAACGGTCGTAAGCTTTCGCACGCTTTGCAACTTCTAACAGAGAGCAGATATGAAGCAGTTCTGTTGTGTTGAGTGATCCGCCGATATCGAGTCGTTTTAAAGATGCATTGACATTGTGGATACCGGCAAAACTGATGCCGCTTCCTTTGTACAGGCGACTTAACGCATCGCTTGTGGTCTGCTGTAAATGCTCGATTTCGGCAGCGTCTGTGATCGGAGTGAGCGCAAGCGCACGTTTTCTTGTCTCCTCACAGGATGCATAACCGGCCAGCATGTCTAATATCTTATAATATTCCAATGTATGATAAACTTTCTGGTTCATAATTTCTTTCCTTAATATAATACTAAATTTGTTATGTGAAACTTTCAGACCTATTATATAACATTCTATCTCTTTGGAAAAGGCAAAAATGGTTGCAAGAGGGCATAAATACGAATATAATATGTTTTGATACGTTAGTTTGTTCGGATATAATTTATGAAGGTCAGAGATGGAAGACAAGCAATTACAAAAGAATGAATTTGTTCGTGAAAAAATAAAGGATAAGCCAAAGAGCCATAAACGCCTGCTCGTCAAGATCTGCAGCGCAGCATTATCCGGAGTTGTATTTGCTCTTGCGGCAACTTTGGTGTTTTTTATGCTGTTTCCGATCTTGGAGAAGAAGATGGAGGCGGAAGCGGTTCCGGGGACGTTAGACAGTTCGCAGCCGCAGAAAGAAACCCAGACACAGAGTACAGAATCTGGGACAGAGACGCAAAAGGAGACGCCGGTTGTAAAGACAGAGATTTCGCTGGAGGATTATCAGAAGATCCAGACAGAACTGTATGCAATTGGCAACAGGGCCAATAAGTCTATTGTTACGATCACTGGTGTGGTCAGCGACACGGACTGGTTCAACAATTCTTATGAGCGTGAAGGACAGGGATCCGGAACCATTATCGGAGAGTCTGGTTCCAAGTTGCTTATTTTAACCGAGCGTAAAGTGATCAAAGGCGCATCGAAAATCAAAGTGACGTTTATTGACGATGCAGTTGCACCGGCAGAGGTTATGAAATACGATGGAAACACAGGACTGGTTGTGCTGTCGGTTTCCAAATCAGATCTGGAGACAGCGACACTGGCTGCGATTTCCGTTATGGAGATGGGCAGTGCCAATACCGTACACAAAGGGTCCGTTGTCATTGCACTCGGAAGTCCGCTCGGAACCAATTATTCGATTCTTACCGGAAATATTACGGCAACGAACAATGAGATTTCGACGGCCGACAGCAATTACAGCGTGTATACGACAGACATTGTTGCAAATAAAAACGGCAGTGGTATTCTGATCAATACGGAAGGTCAGCTGGTAGGTGTTGTTATGCAGGATTACAGTGCATCATCTGCAAGTACGCTTACGGCGGTAGATATCTCGGAATTAAAACCGGTGATGGAGCTTTTGTTTGCAGATAAAGATATTCCGTATCTCGGGGTTCAGGCATCGACGGTCACTGACAAGATTGCCAGTACTTACAGAATACCGAAGGGCATTTATATTAAGGAAGTGGATATGGATTCCCCTGCGATGAATGCCGGATTACAGAGCGGGGATGTCATCGTAAAACTTGCCGGAAAGGATGTTACGACTGTGGCATCATACAGCGAGATTGTTCTTGGCTTAGAGCCGGGAGAAAACTACCAGATCGTGATCAAGCGGGAAGGCAGTGACGGGTATAAGATTATTACCTATGAAATTAAAGCAGGAATTTTAAAATAAAGGAGTTTATAATGAAATATATTGAATCTCTCCGCGAAGGAGAAAGAATTAACGAAATTTATCTTTGCAAGGTCAAACAGGCTGCGATGACAAAAGCAGGAAAGCCTTATGACAATGTGATTTTACAGGATAAAACAGGAACGCTGGATGCAAAAATCTGGGATCCGGGATCGGTTGGAATTGATGAATTTGAAGCTTTGGATTATGTTGCTGTCACTGGTGATGTGACAAGTTTTCAGGGAAATCTGCAGCTTTCCATCAAACGTGCCCGCAAGGTGCAGGAAGGCGAATATGAGCCAAAGGATTATCTGCCTTGCACAGAGAAAGATGTAGATGAGATGTTTACCGAACTTATGGGATACATTGATTCTGTAAAAAATCCGTATCTGAATCAGTTATTACATAAGTTTTTTGATAACCCGACATTTGTGGAACGTTTTAAATTCCATTCTGCTGCCAAAAGCGTGCATCATGGATTTGTCGGAGGTCTGTTAGAGCATACTGTCAGTGTCACACGCAACTGCAACTATTTTGCACAGAACTATCCGTTTTTGAACAGAGATCTGCTTTTGACGGCATCGATCTTCCATGATATTGGTAAATTAAAGGAATTATCTTCATTCCCTGCAAATGATTACACGGATGCAGGTCAGTTGCTTGGTCACATCATGATCGGCGCAGAGTGGGTTGGCGAGGCCATCCGTACGATTGACGGTTTCCCGGCTACACTGGCAAATGAGCTGAAACACTGTATTCTGGCACATCATGGAGAACTTGAGTATGGTTCACCGAAGAAACCGGCTTTGGTTGAGGCATTGGCTTTGAGCTTTGCAGATAATATTGATGCAAAAATGGAGACGGTAAAGGAACTGTTACACAATGTACCGGACAACAATCTGGAGTGGCAGGGATTCAATCGTCTGTTGGATACCAATATCCGCAGAACAAGCATCTAGTACAATAATATAGAAAATGGGTTGAAATTGTGAAGAAAAACGATTTATTTTCATTGGAAATCATAGATATGGGTGTCGGCGGAGAAGGCATAGGAAAGTATGAGGGTATGACCTTTTTCGTAAAAGATGCATTGATTGGAGATATGATCAAAGCACGGGCAACAAAACTGAAGAAAAATTATGGCTATGCAAGGGTGGAGGAAATTATAATTCCTTCACCTTATCGCGTCGTGCCGGAATGTCCGCTTCACCGGCAGTGTGGAGGATGTCAGATTCAGGCATTGTCCTACGAGGAGCAGCTTGCTTTTAAGAAACAGAAAGTCAAAAATAATCTGATGCGTATCGGTGGATTTGCAGAAGAGGAAGTGGATGCAGTTATGCTTCCGGCTGTCGGGATGGAATATCCGTACCGATACCGCAATAAGGCACAATTTCCAGTAGGTTATGATAAGGCAGGAAACCTTGTTACGGGGTTTTATGCTGCAAGAAGCCATCAGATCATTCCGGTCAAAGACTGTCTGCTTGGTGTAAAAGAAAATGAGCCAATTCTTGCAGCTGTCATGCAATGGATGTCGGATTATCAGATTCCAGCCTATGATGAGACCACCGGAAAGGGCGTTGTACGGCATATTTTAATCCGTTATGGATTTACGACAAAGGAAATTATGGTCTGCCTGATTATCAACGCAAACAAGTTGCCGCAGGAGGAAGCTCTGGTGGAAGCTTTGCGTCAGATCGAAGGTATGACTTCCATATCCATAAACAGCAATCTGGAGAGAACGAATGTCATTCTTGGAAAAGAGACACAGTGTATCTGGGGAATGCCTTATATCACGGATTACATTCACTTGCGCAATACACAGGATTTTTCTTTGACTGATACAGCGATAGCGTATCATATTTCGCCGCAGTCTTTTTATCAGGTAAATCCGGTGCAGACAGAGAAGTTATACAGTACAGCGTTGGAATTTGCGCAGCTCACCGGAAAAGAATCCGTGTGGGATCTCTATTGTGGAATCGGAACAATTTCTCTTTTTCTATCCCAGAAGGCCAGACAGGTTTATGGCGTGGAGATTGTACCGCAGGCAATTGAGGACGCCAAAAATAATGCCAGGCTGAATGGAATCACCAATGCGGAATTTTTTGTTGGAAAAGCAGAAGAGGTTCTGCCGGAGTTTTATGAGAAATCCGCAGGAGATGAGGAAATGCGTCATCCGGATGTCATTGTTGTAGATCCGCCGCGCAAGGGATGTGACGAACAGTGTCTGTCCACGATGCTTGCAATGAAACCGGAGCGGATCGTGTATGTAAGCTGTGATTCTGCGACACTCGCAAGAGATTTACGGATTCTTGTGGATGGGGGATATGAGCTGAAGAAGGTGCAGGCGTTTGACCAGTTTGCGCATACGATGCATGTGGAAACAGTATGTCTTTTGTCCAAACTTCATGAAGCGAAGCATCATGTGAATGTGAGACTGGATATGGATGAACTGGATTTGACATCTGCTGAGAGTAAAGCCACCTATGAGGAAATCAAGTTATATGTGGCAGAACATAATGATGGGATGAAGGTGTCTAATCTGTATATTGCACAGGTGAAAGCTAAGTATGGAATCATAGAGCGTGAGAATTATAACAAAGCAAAGTCCGATGATGCTTGGCGACCGCAGTGTCCTAAGGAGAAGGAAGAGGCAATTGAGGCGGCATTGAAGTATTTTCAGATGATATAGTATATAAACTGAAATATATGTGGATATATGATAAAGTATAGATGTAGGCTTGGAGGAAATATAATGAACAATCCATATAAGATTGCAGGCAACATACTTTCCGGAACATCAACTTTTCATGATGATTTTAGCAGTATTGATTTGTATGGTGCAGCGGTGCAAAAGAAAAATGAAAACTCTATATGTTCAACGTTTCATCTTGAAAATGAAAGCGGTATAGGAAATATTTCTGTATATCAGGCTTTTCCGGGTGTGGAGCTGGTTTATAATGATATGCATATGGAATATTGTAATAAGACGCAGAACCCAAGAGAGGGTGTGCTGGAAATCAATTATTGCAGGGAAGGTCGCTGTGAATGCGCTTTTGGAGAACAAAGTTACTGCTATATGGCAGCGAATAATTTATCCATTTGTTCTTTGCAGGGAAAATCACATACATCATCTTTTCCTACGTCACATTATCATGGAATAACGGTTACGATTGATTATCATGGAATCACAGATGAGATGAAAAGAGTTTTAGAACTTCTGTCTGTTGATCTTACACGAATTATGGAATTTGCAGAGAAGCAGGATTTCTACATGGTTCGGGCAAATGAAACCGTTCAGCATATATTTTCGGAACTGTATACTGTTCAGGATCATATTAAGTTAAGCTATATCAGGATAAAACTTTTGGAATTTTTCCTTATTTTGACGGAAATGGAATTTGATTCCTACAAGACGAATTATGCTTATTATTCAAAAGTACAACGAGATTGCATCCGTCAGATTCGCGAGTTTATCGTGGAAAATATCACAGAACATTACACCATCGAAGAACTGTCAGAGCGTTTTGAAATATCACCGACTGCGATGAAAAGATGTTTTAAAGGGATATATGGAGCACCGATTTACGCTTATTTGCGTACCTATCGATTGCAGATCGCAGAGAAATTATTGCGGGAAGGAAAATCGTCTGTAGGTGAGATTGCAACCGAAATAGGTTATACAAACCCGAACAAATTCACATCGGCATTCCGAGCAGAATATGGGATGTCACCGACTGAATATAAAAAGAATGTCCAAATGGGTAGAAAATAGTCTGTATGGTCATTGAGTTTCAAACTTGAGTTAGATAAAATGTGCATTGGTTAGAAAGCACTAACTAATGCATTTTTTATTTAGGAGGAATTACAATGAGAAAGAAAAAATTAACAAGCTTGTTTCTGACACTTGCACTGTCATTTTCTTTACTGGCAGGTTGTGGAAATACAGAAAATAGCCAATCTGAAATTCAGCAGTCTACAAGTACTGTAGTCGAGGAGCAGACCACTAGCGTAGCTACAGAACAAGAAAGTGAAACAGAAGATGGTAAGGCTGATGCCGAGCAGCTTTTGCGTAACTTAAAGGGTACATATCAGGAGTTATGGCCAGTTATTTTGTCTGATGAATACAAACAGTTATGGCTGGATGACAGTGCGGCAATCGTTGGTGGCGATAATGCCGAAGCAGCTTTTGAAAAAATGTCTTCAATGGTAACCGGAACGGTCACAGGTGAAGATGCTGTAGAAGCATACAAGGATGGCAATATGGCATATGATTGTGAGTTCTTACAGAATGTAAAACAATTTACCTTTGACGGAACAACAATTTCCGGTGAGGACGAGAGCGGCAATGAAGTGTTCAGTCATTCTTATCATTATGTAGGAATGGAAGAAATTCGAGGTCTTTATATCTACGAAAGCGATGATGCAGATTCAGGCGAATTTACATATTTTTGCATAGCACCTGATACGATGGATACGACCTGGCATATTGAATTTAGATATGGTAGTAATCTGGATGCATTAGGACAATATGATGCAGGTAATTATGCATACTGGCTTGCATCTGGTATTTCTGTGGACTGTACACAGGAAGATATTGAAAACTGCATACAGCTTTTCTGCACAGAGAATCTGTCTGAATCAAATTAATTATGATAAGCCGACAAGAGAATTACAATTACTTGTCGGCTTTTTAGGAGGATATAAGGACATGAATAATAAAAAAAATGCCGAGCTATCCAGAATGTTTGAATTTGCGGGGAACCGTCACTGGCTGACAATTGCAGGATGTATTTTATCCGGATTATCTACGGTGCTTTCGATGATTCCCTTTGTATGCATCTGGTTTGTTATTCGGGATATTTTACAGGCAATGATACAGGGAGATATTTCACTTGCATCAGAAAGCGGACATTATGCTTGGCTTGCAGTAGCATTTTCACTGCTCAGTATTTTGTTGTATTTTCTGGCATTATGCTGTTCCCATTTAGCAGCGTTTCGTACAGCGACCAACATGAAAAAAGAGGCAATGCATCATATTGTTACTCTGCCACTTGGATATTTCAGCCAGAATGCCAGTGGCAGACTTAGAAAAATCATTGATGATAATGCCGGACTCACAGAAGGTTTTCTGGCACATCAGTTACCTGATCTGACAAGTGCAGTCGTTATGCCAGTTGCCGTTATCATATTGTTGTTTTTATTTGATTGGAGACTGGGAATTTGCTGTCTGGTTCCGCTTGTTATCAGTGTATTCTTCTTAAAGAAGATGATGGGTGGAGACAATGCTGATTTTATGTCGGGGTACATGACGGCACTGGAAACTATGAATAAGGAAGCAGTAGAATTTGTTCGCGGAATTCCGGTTGTAAAAGTATTTCAGCAGTCCGTTTATTCTTTCAAAAACTTTCATGCAGCGATTGAAGAATATAAGAAATATGCCAGTGGATATGCAATCTGCTGTCGTATTCCGCTGACAGGATTTAATGTCACATTAAATGGAACATTTATTTTACTGATTCCTGCAGCGATGATGATTCTGGCAGGAGCAAGTGGACAGGCGGATAGTCAGAAGCTGTTTTTGGACTTTTTATTTTACAGTTTAT
>OLSQ01002583.1_pt1 | contig 12935 bp, 9 predicted proteins | sample 1672561 | NCBI WGS metagenome assembly OLSQ01 (sample SAMEA3136699, study PRJEB25190) | human gut metagenome | biome: human gut; feature: human-associated habitat; material: faeces | place: Austria | collected 2013 | reverse complement strand
AGGAATCCATTAATATGGATGGCATACTTGCCGGTGATAAGGTCGATGTCAGCTGCGTGCTGGAAGAAGATTGTTACTGTACGAGCAAATACTGTTAACACCTGACCTGCAACTGCAACTGGAAGTGCAATCGCGATACCATTTGCTACAGACTGATGTCCTACAACTACAAGAATCGTAGAAATGATACTTGCTAATGCTGAGTCAGGAGACTGTGCTGCTCCGATGTTCATCCATCCAAGAGCGATCATTTCCAGTGTACCTCCAAGTAAGATACCTGTTTTTACATCTCCTAAGATCAATCCAACAACTGTACATGCGATCAGTGGACGATGTGTCTGGAAGGAATCAAGCACGCTTCCCATTCCAGCGATACATCCAAAAATAACTAATAAAACGATTTGAACTGTAGATATTCCCATTTTTAAATCCTCCTTTGTATCTCTCTTATCCTTCGATGCCTTCGATCTTGCTCATAAGATCTACTTTTTTGTCTGTGGCTACCGGACGGATCTCTAATTCAATTCCCATCTCATGAAGTTTCTTAAATGCTGCGATATCACTTTCATCAACAGATACTGCCTTTGTGATCTGAGTCTTTCCTGTCTTGAATGCCATTCCTCCAATGTTGACACTCTTGATCGGAACCCCTGCTTCTGCCATTCGCAGAACATCCTGTGGACATGTATATAAGAAGAATACTGTGTCCTTTTCATATTTTGGATTGTTGTAAACACGAACTGCTTTTGCTACGTCTACAACGCTTACTTTTACTCCTGGAGGTCCCACCTGTAAAAGTAATGTTTTACGGATCTGGTCTTTTGCTACTTCATCACTGCAAATGATGATTCGCTGTGCGTTTGCTTCTTTGGACCAAACGGTTGCAACCTGTCCATGAATCAGTCTGTCATCGATTCTTACTAAATTGATTTTCATAGTTCATCATCCTCCATTTCATCTTCGTTTGTATTACCAAGCAATTTCTTGCATGATTTCACATAATCTCCTGAAAGTTTGTCATATACTTCGCCAGCCTTGATATCTTCTTCCATTGTTCTGATTCCTACAACATCGATCAGCATTGGTAAGCTCAATCCTGTAATAACATCCATTCGATCTTGTCCGATCACGGTCTCAAATGCTGCATTATAAGGACTTCCTCCAAATAAATCTACAAGGAATAAAATTTCTTCGTCTTCCTTATAGCCATCGATCAATTCTTTGTATCTGGCTTTTAATGTCTCTGCATTCTCACCTGGAACAAATGTTACGATGTCAAGATCATCAATTGCTCCGAACACCATTCCCGCAGAATTCACAACCTCTTTTGCCAACATTCCATGGGCTGATACAATTAACTTCATTGCTCTCCCTCCTTTAGCACGAAATTTATTTTTTTAATTTTGTCTCATGTGAAATTTTATTTTGTATCTTGATTATAGTCATAAACCTAAATTTCGTCAACTTATTTTTCGTAAAATTTTATTTTTTGTATAAAGTCATGATTTTTGCTTTCTATTTTTGTATATTTTGCACAATTTTCAATTGATCTTTTCTGTTTCTGCACAAAAAAAGAAGGACTTTCGTCCTTCCTAACTCTTATCATGAAATTGTCACGAAATTATCGTGTCTCCAAAAATGTCAGCTCTTTCTTGCCATTTGCATCCTTTGGATAGGCTTTTACATAAGCTTTTGCATAACGATATGCTGTATCAAAATCAAACATGGATTCATACGCACTGATCCTAGCGAATAAAACTTCCTTCTTATTCTCAAGCTCCTTCTGTTTTAATGCTCTCTCGATCACTTTTAGCCCTTGTGTATACTTCTCCTGCTTTGCTAACACCGCATATTTTGTACAATAGATTTCTCCATCGTCTGGATGCTCTTTTATTCCCTGATCACATACATCTATTGCTTTGTTTAGCTTCTTCTGCTGGGCAAGGCAATATGCTTTCAAAGAATATGCCCGGCTTTCTCCATGATCGATCAGCTCATCATAGATCTCTATAGCTTTCCCATACTCTCCCATCTGATAAAGAGCCTCTCCTTCGTAGAATAAAACATCTTTTTTTTGCTTTGTGAAAATGAGAGTGAATTTCCCTGCTGCATGGTCAAATTGTTCGTATGCTTTCTGATATTCTTTCTTATCAAGATATGTAATTCCTTCGCTTGCTGTCATTCTTTGGCTGATATATCCAAATCCGCAAAAAGCAGCCAGTGCGATCAGGACAACTATAACTGCTGTAATGATTCCTTTTCCTTTACTGTTCATAATCTTTCTCCTGCTTTGCATTTTTAATTCTTCTGCCTCTTAGTATAACAAATTCTCTTTTCGCATACAAGCTAAGCCTTCCTATATCTTTCTTCCCTTATTTTGTAATATAGAATCCAGAACTCTTTCGCTGTGTGATATTTCCACATTTATCGATAAATCTTGCATAGATACTCACTTTTTTGTTCTTCTTTTTATAGGTTATCTTATTCGCCGTTTTCCATCGATATTTGGATGCTTTTTTGCCTTTTGGCACGATCTTATATTGTGTCTTTGATTTCCCGCTGATTCCATAGGATGCTGAAAATACAAATTGGGCTGACTTTTTGATTTTTTTATTGTAAGACGTTTTTGTTGACGTTTTCAATGTCTTGATTCCTGATCTGTTAACCTTGATCTTCGTCTTTGTTGGTGCTTTTTTATCTACTGCGATTCCTGGAAGCTGCATCTCATCTATCCCTGCATCTGTGACAAACCTCACATAGACCCTGCCTATCATGCCGTCTTTGAGCGTTAATGTCGTACCGGTTTTGTATGGTACACTTCCTTTGGAAGTTCCTTTTTTCACAAATTTGTACTGAATCTGTTTTAGATTTGTGAAGCTTTTTGCCTGTGCTGAAATCCTGATCTTGATGTTTTTTCTCTCATAATGCTGATATGCTGCTGAGGCATCGGAACGAAGTGGTGTCATTTTCTTCTTTGTATTTGCCTGCACTGTAACTTTCTGCATCAAAGGGGTACGCTTCTGTTTCACTACATATCCCGCATGACTTGGTACATTACCGCCTTTTTGTGCTGACACACTTAGATTCTTACCATCGGACGATACTACGATCGTTCCTTTATCTGATGTCTGATAAACATCCATTCCTGACAGATCACGAAGTACATTGCTCTCTGGTGTCTGATTTACATTTTTATATCCATTACTGATGATCGCAATACTTGCACCTGTTCGATCGATCAGATACTTATGATCCGAATCGTATACATAACGACCTTTCGGTTTATCCTGCAAACGAACATCCTGATATCCATGATGTGGCTGCTTTAATACCTGTGCACTTAAATCGTAACCTCTAGCTACAATCTTTTTGATCGTTTCCTGCTGTGCATCGCCTGTCATTAAAAATGAATTACTACCATAAACGATCCTCGTCACTATCGAATATTTATTTACCTGTCTTGTATTTAAATTGGGTGCATCCTGTGCTCTTCCATACCTGTAGGTATTATCTAACGGACCATAAAAGGTCATTACCGCTTCGCCTAATTTTACGGATGTTCCGGCCTGTGGCACAACATACTGGATATGCAATGATGCATCTTTGTATGAATTCCTCTTCTCTAGTTTCTTCTTGAATGTCTGATAAGTCTGTGTATCAAATGCTGTCCATCGGGCTGTTTCTTCTGTTTGCTTTTCTTTATCTTCGCTGCTTTCCAGATATTCAAACTCCAATGGATTCCCATAAATCGTATCGATCGTAATATTCTTATCTTCTAGTATCTTTTTCATTCCACCGATATGATCTCCATGTGGATGAGTAAGAACAACAAATTCCAGATGCTTTACTCCATGATCCAGCAAATACTGATGCACACGGTCTGATACATCGATCGTATCGTGATCTGTTGTCTCATAAGAATAAGCCCCAGAATCAATCAGGGCATACTTCGCGTTTTCTCCTTCTCCATATTGAAGCAAAGCTCCATCAGCGGCCCCCACATCGATAAAATGAACCTTAAATGTCTGTGCTGCATTAACTTTGATCGTTTGACCTCCCGATACGTGCAAAACAGTGATGCCTGTAAGCATCACTGTCAGCAGTACCGCTATGATCTTCTTTGTAAAATATTTCATACTTCCATCCTAGCGTTTTCTTTGTTATTTCTTAGTTACATAAAATCCGTTTGTCTTCTTTGTTGTGATATTTCCAGATTTATCAATATATCTTACATATAAACGAACTTTTTTATTTCTTGTCTTATAAGTTACACTATTTCCTGTTTTCCATTTGTACTTGGAAGATTTTTTCCCTCTTGGTACAAACTTATACTGTGTCATGGATTTTCCACTGGTTCCATAATTTGCACTAAATGTAAATTTGACAGACTTCTTGATCCGTTTACTGTAAGTATTCTTCGAAGATGTTGACAGTGTTTTTATCCCTGACTTATTCGCTTTGATCTTCGCACTGGTTGGTGCTTTCGTATCAACTGTAAATCCAGGAAGTTTGATCTCTGTTGATCCTAATGGTGTATTATATCTTACATAAAACCTTCCACAATTTCCATTTTTGACGGTATAGGAACTTCCTGTCTTATATGCTATGGTTTTATTATTCACACCTTTTGGCACAAACTTATATTCAATGCTTGTCAACTTTGTAAATCCTTGAGCTGCTCCTGAAAATCTTACTGTGATATTCTTCTTTTCATAACGATCATAAGTATTCGCAGCATCCACACTCGTTGCTGTCAAAGGCTTTGTTGTGTTCGCTGTGATATTCATGGATTTCATCACTGGGGATGATGTTTCATCATCACTTTCCTTTCCTTTGACGCTTGGCTGGTTATCTCCTTTCTCTGTCTGGATAGATAACTGTGAGCCATCTGATGTTATAATGATCGTTCCACGGTCTCCTGTCTCATAGACATCTAATTTTGATAAGTCTCTTAAGACTTTTGTATATGGAACATCCTCGATATTCTTATATCCATTACTAATGATCGCAATACTAGCCTGTGATGCATCGATCACTGTTTTATGATCAGAATACTGGTAGCCATTGGCTAACTCTTCTTCTGTGACATCCTGAAATCCATGATGTGGCTCCTTGAGCACCTGTGCTGTCAGATCATATCCCTTCGCGATGATCTTCTCGATCGTTTCTTTCTGGGCATCTCCGGTCATTAAGAAAGAGTTGCTTCCGTAAACGATCTTTGTAACGATAGAATATTTATTTTCCTGTCTTGTATTCAAATCAACCTTTCTACCATATTGATAATCATTCTCTAATGGACCATAGAATGTCATTTTTGCTTCTCCAAGACTAATTGTTTCTCCTGCAGTTGGCACTACATAATCTACTTTTAGATTTTCTTTCTCTGTTTTGTCTTCTGCTTCTTCAGCAAGTTTATTTCTTGCTTCTAAAGCTGCTTTAAAATTCTTGTATATTTTGGTATCAAATTCTGTCCAATTTGTTTCATCTGAAGACTGCTTACTCTTATCCTCGCTGCTTTTCAAGTACTGAATATTCAGATTATTCCCATAAATCTTATCGATCTTGATCGTTGTATCAGAAAGAATCTTCTCCATACCTCCAATATGATCCTGATGAGGATGTGTCAGAAGTATAAATTCCAGATGTTTTACTCCCATCTTATTTAAATATTCATAGACTGGTGTCTTTGTGGTATCAATCGTCGTATCCTTTGTATTATGATACTGGTTTGCTCCTGTATCGATCAATGCATACTTTGCTTCTGTTCCTTCTCCATACTGTAATAACGCAGCATCTGCACATCCGACATCAATAAAATGAATCTTAAATGTCTGTGCTGCTTTTGCCGTATGCATTCCATGCCCAGTTACAACTGTTGTGCAGACCAATATCCATGCCAGAAAGCACACTGCAAGTTTCCTTATAATGTTCCTCATTTGTTACTCCCTTTCTTTGTTTTTCATCTTTATTCTTGATATTTCTTTTTTACATTCAAATTTTAACACATTCTTAATATTTTTGCAATTTTTTTGAAATATTTTATCATCTATTTTTACATGAACAGAGGAAGAGTTCCTCCTTTGGGAACTCTTCCTCTTAACTTATCATATTCAATACTATATTTCAAGACTCTATATAAGACTATCTGATCTTATCTAAGTGCCAGATATCATCGACATATTCCTGAATTGTACGGTCAGATGAGAACTTGCCACATCCTGCTGTGTTGGTCATCGCCATCTTAGCCCATCCTTTTGTATCTCTATATGCTTCTTCTACTTTCTTCTGAGCTTCTGCATATGAACGGAAGTCTTTTAAGATGAAGTACATATCTGCCTGGCTTCCTGTATCACCAAATAACAGACTCTGGTACAGATCTTTGTAAAGTTCTGGATCACCATTTGCATATGTTCCATCTACCAACTGATCTAAGACTTCATGGATGTCTTTATCATTCTGGTAAATCTCATATGGATGATATCCACCGTTATTCTCATAATTGATAACTTCTTCTGAGCTCATACCGAAGATAAATGCATTCTCAGCTCCAACTTCATCAACGATCTCTACATTCGCTCCATCCATTGTTCCAAGTGTTGGTGCACCATTTAACATGAACTTCATGTTACCTGTTCCTGATGCTTCTTTGGATGCTGTTGAAATCTGTTCGCTGACATCTGCTGCCGCAAAGATCCATTCTGCATTGGATACACGATAATCTTCAATAAATACAACTTTTAACTTACCTTTGATGGATGCATCATTATTTACTTTATCAGCTACAGAGTTGATCAGTTTGATCGTCTGTTTTGCACGAAGGTATCCAGCTGCTGCCTTGGCACCAAAAATAAATGTTCTTGGGTAGAACTTCATATTTGGATTCTTCTTTAACTGATTATACAGATACATCACATGTAAAATATTCATCAGCTGACGTTTGTATTCATGAAGTCGTTTTACCTGTACATCAAAGATGGATGTTGGATCAACTTCTACGCCATTGTGTTCTAAGATATATTTTGCAAGACGTTTTTTATTCTGCAGTTTGATATCCATAAATTCTTTCTGAGCTTTTGGATCATCCACATATTTCTTCAGTCCTGACATTAAAGAAAGGTCTGTTGCCCATGTGTCTGTTCCAAGTTTCTTTGTTACCCAATCTGCAAGTAATGGGTTTCCATGCATTAAGAAACGTCTCTGTGTGATTCCATTTGTCTTGTTGTTGAATTTCTCTGGCATCATCTGATAGAAATCTTTCAATTCCTGATTCTTTAAGATTTCTGTATGAAGTTTTGCAACACCATTGACAGAATATCCTGCTGCGATCGCCATATGTGCCATACGTACCTGTCCGTCCCAAAGGATCGCCATCTTCTTGACTTTCTCTTCGTTTCCTGGATACATCTCACGGATCTTGTTTACGAAACGACGGTCGATCTCTTCTACGATCTGGTATACTCTAGGAAGTAATTTTGAGAATAAGTCGATTGGCCATTTCTCTAACGCTTCTGCCATGATCGTATGATTTGTGTATGCACAAGTCTTTGTTGTAACTTCCCATGCTTCATCCCATCCAAGACCTTCTTCATCCATTAAGATTCTCATAAGTTCTGCAACAGATACTGTTGGATGAGTATCGTTCATCTGGATCGTCATCTTCTCGTAAAGTTTTGTAATGTCATCGTGGTTTTTCTTATATTTGGCTACTGCTGCCTGTAAACTTGCAGATACAAAGAAATACTGCTGTTTTAAACGAAGCTCTTTTCCTTCGTAGTGATTATCGTTTGGATATAATACTTCTACGATGTTCTTTGCAAGGTTCTTCTGTTCTACTGCTTTGTCATATTCACCTTTATCAAAAGAATCCAGCTGGAAGTCAGTGATCGCTTCTGCATCCCAGATCCTTAATGTATTAACGATATGATTTCCATATCCTACGATCGGATAGTCAAATGGGACTGCCATAACTGACTGATAGTTCTCCTGAATGAAGTTGGTTCTTCCAGTTGCTTCATCATATTCTGTACGGATATTTCCACCGAAACGTACTTCTTTGGCATATTCCGGACGTTTTAATTCAAATGGATTTCCATTCTTTAACCATTCATCTGGTACTTCTATCTGATATCCGTCTTTGATCTTCTGTTTGAACATTCCGTATTGATAGCGAATTCCACATCCATAGGCTGCATATCCAAGTGTTGCCAATGAATCAAGGAAACATGCTGCTAATCTTCCAAGACCACCATTACCAAGTGCTGGGTCTGGTTCCTGGTCTTCAACGGCATTCAGATCTACGCCTAATTCATCGAGTGCTTCTTTCACTTCTCCATACATACTCATATTAATGAGGTTATTTCCAAGTGCTCTTCCCATCAGGAATTCCATGGACATATAATATAAAATCTTTGGGTCTTTCTCTTCGTAGGTCTTCTGAGTATCCATCCAGTCCTCAATGATCCACTCTTTCAGGGCATAAGCCACAGCCTGATAAATCTGCTGCTGGGATGCATTATCAAGCTCAACTCTGAACTGAGTCTTTAGATTATTGAGTACTTCCTGTTTAAACAGTTTCTTATCAAATCTTTCTGTTTTCATGATTGTCTCTTCCCCTTTCGTATTCCCAGTGTGTTATTAATTTTATCATATAAATTGGAAATATGATACAAAAATTACAAATATCATTTGTATTTTTTTTCGTAAGTTCTTCTATTTATACAAACTAGCTGCCACGCATAATTTTCCATATCCAATTTCATTGTTTGGATAGTCCAAAAATCCATTCATTTTCCTTGCACCTTTATGGAAATAAGCCTTTATCCGCTCTCCATACAAATAGGGATCATTTTTTCTTATGATCCCCCATTCCATCAAAAGAGCTGCCGCTCCTGTGACAAATGGCGTTGCCATCGAAGTCCCAGACAAGCTGTTTTCACCGCCTCCCGGTGCTGCTGCCAAAATTCCAACTCCAGGTGCCACAAGATCTGGTTTCTTTACACCATATCTTTGATCACCCCGCCCCGAAAAATCTGCATAGGACTGATATCTGACATCATACGCACCTGCTGAGATCACATTTTCTGCAGTTGATGGGATTGTTAAAGTAAACTCTTTATCTGGCTCTAAAAATCTAGTTTCCTGATTACTTCCTAAGGATACCGGAAGCCACATCTGATATTCCCCATTTCTGATATTTCGTGGAATCAATGTAAGATTCCATTGTCCACTCTCTATATGATTCCCTTCCTGCACAATAAAACTAAGGAATATTTCCTGCCTTACATTGTATGGTGTTGGATAACCATTGTATACAAACACGATCGTATTTCCATATGAATATTGTGACTTTCCCTGTTGATCTGTGATCTCATAAGATATTCCCGATGGAGATTCCAGCTGTATTCTTAACTCATCCACGAAATCTTTCCATATCTGGAGATTTAGATTCTGCTCAAATGGTGCAATATCCAATAAGATTTTTTGTTCTTCCTTGATCAGCTTTCCTTGTTTATGCTTTCCAGTATTTCCCTCATTTCCTGTTCCAATGCAGATCGTACATTTCCATTGCTGTGCGATCTGTGATATAAATCTTTCTAACAAGGAATTTCCTCTGTGATCTCCATAATTATGTCCATAACTGATATTGACCGCAACCGGCCGTCCTGCCTGTGATGCTTCATTAATCACATATTGTAATGCTGTCATCAATTGTGTCGTCCTTGGAAAACCTTTTTCTCTCGTATCTCCCAATTTCACAACGATCAGTTCTGCCTCTGGTGCAACCCCGTTTATCCCGGCACAGATTGAAGCTACATGTGTTCCATGCCCAGATCGATCTCTGCTCCGAAAATCGTATCTTTCACTTTCTGAGTGCAATACTTTATTGATTTCTTCTTTTGTATAGAGATTTCCGTTAAGAAATGGTTTAGGCGGACTTCCTTTGACCGTTTGATCCCATAGTGCATAAATCTTAGTATCTCCATTTTCATCTATAAAATCTGGGTGAAAAATATCAATCCCGGTATCGATCACAGCGACAAAAACACCTCTTCCAGTCAATGAAAGAGGTGGATTCTTGACCGACAACATACAAGATGCGGCTATCGATGGCTGTCGGCTTAATAATAGATTTTTCGGTTTTTCTATATAAATAACTTGTTCATTTGCCCCAAATGATTCCAACTCGTCTTCTTTTATATAGGCGATCGCATAACCCATACTCAACGGTTCGATCCTCGTTGTGTCTGACCATCTGATCGTATCAAGTGTGCCTGCGTAGCGAAATATGATCTCCCACTGATCCGTTTCTTTATCGTATCCTGCATCTAAATCTTTGGATTTCTCCCGTTCTTCTTCGCTAAGATCCAGAGCAAGATTTAATTGATTTTCAAACTTTTCATCCTGTTCCATACGATACCTGCACACTTTCGTTTTTCTTATCTTATGCAAAATCTGTGGGGTTTATTCTTAGATTGCTCATATCTCTTTTTTGCAGTATTTCCATACGGATGCACAAATTCCGTAAACAGAAGATGCTGTCATGATTCCTGCCGCAACCGCCACTGCGATCAGCAATGTTTTTTGCCCATATAAATAAAATAAATGCCACTGTTTTGCCAAGACATAATTCATCGTATAGTATAAATTTCCACCTGGCACTAATGGAATGATTCCCGTGATCAAAAATACTGTCACAGGAGTCTTTAAGATCCTTGCCATTGTTTCTGCATAGATCGTCGCAACTGCGGCCGCTGCCAGGTTCGCCACAAATGTACTTGGCATCTCATTCCACACGATAAGGTAGGCGATCCATGATACCATCCCAGAAATCCCAGCCATACAAAGTTTCTTCCCTCGAAGGTTATAAAGTACTGCAAATCCAAAACTTCCAACAAAACTTGCCAGTACCTGTATGATCTCTGCTTTCATTTATAATACACCTCCTAAGAACATCAATGCCATAAAAGAACCTGCTGCAAGGAATACAGCCAACAATATCGATTCACAGACTCTTAAGATTCCTGACATCATGTCTCCGCCGATCATATCCCGAAGTGCATTAACAAATGCAACTCCAGGAACCAACAGCATGATATTACCGATGATGATCTTTCCATAATCCTCCGTCAGTCCGAATTTTGCACTGATATATGCAAATGCTGCAACAAAAAATGATAATAGAAAGTTTAATACCATTTCGTTGGGTGCTAAGATCTTAATATATCTTGCAAAGACCGCGACAAATGCCCCTGCGATCATTGCTATGATCCCTTCTGTAACACCACCTCCATAAAATGAAGTCCATGCTGCTGCAATGACCGCTGATGTAAGAACTTCCTCTGTAAAAACGACGAATTTTCCCTTTTTAATCTCTGCGATCTTTCGTTTTACTTCCTCTTCTTCCGGAAGTTCTTTGCACATATATCTTGATAACTGATTTAACTCATCCAGTTTGGTAAAGTCTGTCTTATATGACCTGATACGCTTTGTCTGCGTTAAGATTTCTCCTTTTTCATCTTCGATCGTTGTTACAATACTTGATGTGATAGAAAATACATTGGCTTCTTTTGCTCCATACGCCTTGCAGATTCTTGAAATCGTATCTTCTACCCTTGAAACACCTGCTCCTGACACTAGCATGCATTCTCCGATCTCCATTGCGTATTTTAATACTTTTTTCATTTCCATAACATCTATCTCCTGCTATCTATTGTATCGAAATTGACTGTATTGTAACACAAAAGAAACCCTTGTGCTATGATCACACAAGGATTTCATGTAAAATTCATGTTTTGTTTACATTTCTTCGAGATGAAAAGAAGATTAATGCTATTAATCATCAATCTTATGTGTCCAAGCAACCGCCAATGCACCTGCACCAATATGACATGCAACACTTAAAGATAACGGATCTTGCTGGAATTCCATTCCTGGAAATTCTGCCATCAGTTCTTCTTTCCATTTGAGCGCTGCCTCTTCATCTTTTGTATATGCAGACTGAAGATATGCGTGTTTACCAAAATCTCCATCTGGGAAACGCTCTTCTAACTCTTTTCTTACTGCTGCGATCATCTTTTTCTTTGCCTGTTTGACACCTCTTGTCTTCGCAAATGCATCCAGCTTCTCGCCATGGATCTGTAAAACTGGTTTGATTCCAAGCACTGTACCGATGGCTGCTCCTGCTGCTGTAACACGTCCTCCTTTTTTAAGGTATTCTAAAGTATCAACAGCAATGTAAATACTTGAATTGTAAGCATTTTCTTCAAGTTTCTTTTTTATTTCTTCTGCTGTCATTCCCTGATTAGCCATCCATTTTGCTTCAAGAACTGACTCTCTCATTGTTACTGAGATTCTGTGGTCATCAACAACCTGAACCTTTCCGTCATATTCTTCTGAAAGCTGAATTGCCGCGTGACATGAAGCACTTAATGCGCTTGACATTGGAATGTAAACAACCTGTTCATAGCCTTCCTTCAAAATGCCATCCCACATATCCATTACATCCCCGGGTGATGGCTGTGATGTTGTAACATTCTTTCCTGAAGTCATTGCGCCATAATATTCTTCCTGTGTAATGTTCTTTCCTTCGTAAAAAACATCTCCCTCTATGATAACCGGCATTGGAAGAGAATATATTCCAATTTTCTTTCCTTCTTCCGGTGTAATTCCACTATTACTATCAGTCATTACTGCTGTTTTCATATTAGTCTACCTTTCTCTAATAATTCATATTTAATGTTTTCTCGTTATTTCTTCTATATGATTGTATCTAAAACAGCCCAAATCAACAGGCATATTTTACCCAATATTAACTTTTACAGTATAACATCTGATTGCTAATTAATCAATAAAAGTAAGCATTTAGGGAATTTTTCTTTGATATTAAAAATAATTTTTGCAATTTAATAATTAGTACAAATTAGTTTATAAGAAGA
>OLSQ01002575.1_pt1 | contig 12984 bp, 10 predicted proteins | sample 1672561 | NCBI WGS metagenome assembly OLSQ01 (sample SAMEA3136699, study PRJEB25190) | human gut metagenome | biome: human gut; feature: human-associated habitat; material: faeces | place: Austria | collected 2013 | reverse complement strand
GTTAAGTTTTCGACTGACCGCCCCGTATAGCGAGGAACGGCGCAGGGCGGCAAGTTACGCAGCAAAGCAAAACGGCATTCATAAACGAGACGTTGTACCCTAAAGAAGTCGTTGAAATGAGGAGCTTTCTATGCTATTCTTTTTATAAAGAAGAAGCTAACAAATCAATGCTCATAGGAGGCGGGAAATATGAAAAAGCCGAAACGAATCACTTTAGTACTTTATGGACTATGTGCAGTCATTTGGTCGCTCAGGGTAATAATTGGTGTTATGTATAAAGAATATGATTATTCCTTTGGCTTCTTTATATTGAATGTTCTTGCTGCTTTAGTATGGATTGCAGCCTTTGTTAAGTGGATGCTCAAGTATCGCTCCAAAAAAGATGAATAGTGATAACTTCCAATTTGACAGAAGAAATAATCTACATCCAGTCCGCTGACTATGCCGTATGTGCAAAGCCAGCGGACTTTTTATTACCCAAAATCAAGAAAGGAGCGACTATCTATGCCAAAGAAAAAGCTGCCGCAGACCATCGAGGAATGTAATGCCGAACTGGAACGCACACAGAAGCTATTACAGCAGTACGAAAACCGAAATAAGATGCTCAACCGCAAGCTGTCCGTCGAGAAACGCAAGGAGCGCAATCACCGTATTTTCCTGTTTGGCGGCTTTATGGAAAGCATCGTGCCGGAGCTGAAAACCATGACAGAGGACGAAGGCAAGGACTTTCTGTATCACATTGCAAAGAGTATGGAAGCACAGGAGTATTTGAAAAAACGCGCCGAGGAGGTGGAAGTCGGATAATACCCTTGGCAACAAGGGCGCACTTATACACCCTGACGGGTGTTGTGCGCTCTGCCGAGGGCTGAACCTCTCCACACAGCCCTGCTGTGTTCCGAGCTTGGCGGCGTTGCCGCAAACAGGGAAAACTGCATTTTCCCTGCGACGGCTTGCGCCATCTACCCTTTTGCACACTTGCCGCGAGAGAACGCCTTGCCGCCGCAAGCCATTCTCTCCCGTCAAGTCCGAACGAGTGAAACGGAGGTGATACCATCGCAATCTACCATTGCAGCATCAAGATCGTCAGCCGGGGAAAAGGCAAATCCGCCGTAGCCGCAGCCGCCTACCGAAGCGGCGAAAAGCTGACGAACGAGTGGGACGGACTGACCCACGACTACACGAAAAAGGGCGGCGTTGTCCATTCGGAAATACTGCTCCCGGCACACGCCCCGCCCGCTTTTTCTGACCGCAGCACCCTGTGGAACAGCGTGGAACTTTCCGAAAAATCCAATAACGCCCAGCTTGCGCGGGAGGTGGAGATCGCCCTGCCCGTGGAGCTGTCCAGAGAGGAACAGACCCGCCTTGTGCGGGAATACTGTTCCTCTCAATTTGTTTCCAAGGGCATGATCGCCGACTTCAATCTGCACGACACGGGAGGCGGCAACCCCCACGCCCACATCCTGCTGACCATGCGCCCGCTGGACGAAAAGGGCGCGTGGCTTCCGAAGTCAAAAAAGGAATATGTGCTTGACGAAAACGGCGAGAAAATCCGTCTGCCCAGCGGCAGGTACAAGACCCGCAAGGTTGACCTTGTGGACTGGAACAACCGAGAGAACGCCGAGGTCTGGCGCAGGGCATGGGCTGACCTTGCCAACGAGTTTTTAGAGCGGAACGATTGCCCGGAACGCATCGACCACCGTAGCTATGAGCGGCAAGGAATAGAGCAAATCCCCACCGTTCATGTGGGTGTATCGGCAACGCAGATGGAGAAGAAAGGCATCGTGACCGAGCGCGGGGAGCTGAACCGAAACATCAAGGCGGCGAACCGTATCCTGCGCGAGATCCGCCGACTTGTGCGCGGCTTAAAGGACTGGATCACGGAACTGAAAGAGAGAAAGGCCGTCCTGCTGGAAGCGTTGGCAGAGGCACGGGCGCAGGCCAGCGAGCCGACCATCCCACAACTGCTTGCCCGGTACATGGAGCAGCGCGGCGAGGAGCGCGCCGACTGGACTTCCAAGGGCAAGCTCAAGGGCGCTGTTTCCGACTTCAACAAGGTACAGGCGGCAATGGAGTTTCTGCGGCAGAAAGAAATCTCCACCGTGGAAACCCTTGACAGACAGCTTGATGGTATCAGCGAAACCGCCGTTGCCATCCGTGACAGCATGAGGAAAGCGGAACGCAGGATCAAGGACATCGACACCCTGCTCTCCCACATTGAGAACTATGAGAAGTACAAGCCGGTCTACAGGGAGTATGCCGCCATCGGCTGGAAAAAGCAGAAGGAAAAATTTGCGGAGGCCCACAGGAGCGAGCTGGACGCATACCGGGCAGCCGCCCGCTATGTTAAGGCCCACCTGCCCGGCACGTCCTACAGCCGCAAGGAGCTGGAGGACGAACGCAAAGACCTTGCCGCCGCCCTGACCGGCAAACGGGAGGAGCTGGAAGCGGTACAGGCGGACGTGCGGACGCTGCGGGGCGTGCGCCACTGGCTCAATCAGGTTCTGCCGCCGGAGCAGTACCGGCAGACCGCCGAGCCGGGGAAAAAGCCATCCATAGTGGAGGGCTTGAAAGGCCGGGAGCAGCGTATCCGGCAGGAACAGGAGAAACGGCAGCAGCCGCCCCGGACACAGAAACAACAGGATATGGAGCTTTAACCTTAACATCAGGCACCCGCCATTTTCAATTCTGGAATGACGGGTGCCTTTTTCATTTCAAGGAGGCTGCGATTGCATTTATTTGAAGCTGTGAAGCAGTCTGTCACCACAAGGCAGGCTGCCGAGCGATACGGATTGAACGTGAACAGAAACGGCATGGCGGTCTGCCCGTTCCACAGGGACAGACACCCAAGCATGAAGGTTGACCGCCGCTATTACTGCTTCGGCTGCGGAGCGACCGGGGACGTGATCGATTTTGTTTCCCTGCTGCATGGGATAAGTGCAAAGGAGGCCGCCCTCATGCTGGCGCGGGATTTCTCCATCCCCTGCGGGGACGGAACAGACGCACCCCGCCAGTCTGCCGTGAAGAAGCTGCGGCAGGAAGCCGAGGAACAGAAATACAGGCGCATGGAGCGGCATTGCTTTCAGGTGCTTGCAGACTATTATCACCTGCTGCGCCGGTGGAGGGAGGAACACGCCCCCTGCCAGCCAGATGCGGCGTGGCATCCTCTGTTTGTGGAAGCCCTGCAAAGGATGGACTATATCGAATACCTGCTGGACGGGCTTTTGTCCGATGACCTGCGGGAACGGGCTGCCATCGTCACAGAGTACGGAAAGGAAGTGAGAGCGATTGAGCATAGAATTTCAGGACTTGCCGCCGCGGGTTCGGGAGGCCGTGAGGAACGCGCCGGACAGCGCTGCGCCGCCCCGGAGCGTTGAGGAAGTGAAGGCGATGCTGGACACCACCGAAAAAGGCGGCGTCCGCAACAGCATAAGGAACTGCCTTACCGTATTCCAGTATGACCCCCTGCTTTCCGGGGCGCTGGCCTACAACCTTTTGACCGACCGAACAGACCTTGTAAAGCCCATCGGCTGCCAGCGTCCACCCGGTACGTCCATGACCGACACGGATATGAAATATATCCGGCTGTACCTCGAAGAAACCTACGGTCTGACCAGCGAGAGGAAGATTGCGGACGCTGCCGACCTTGCCGCCCATCAGAACAGCTATCACCCCGTAAGGGACTATCTGAACGGTCTGGTATGGGACGGGACGGAGCGCATACGCTTCTGCCTGCGGCACTTTCTGGGAGCCGCAGCGGACACCTACACCTGCGAAGCCCTGAAGCTCTTTCTTCTGGGCGCGATCCACCGGGCATACAGACCCGGCTGCAAGTTTGAGGTCATGCTCTGTCTGGTGGGCGGTCAGGGCGCGGGCAAGTCCACCTTCTTCCGGCTGCAGGCGGTAAGGGACGAATGGTTTTCCGATGACCTGCGGAGACTGGACGATGATAACGTCTACCGAAAGCTGCAAGGTCACTGGATCATTGAAATGTCGGAAATGATCGCCACAGCCAACGCAAAGAGCATCGAAGAAATCAAATCATTTTTGAGCCGACAGAAGGAGGTCTACAAGATACCCTATGAAACCCACCCAGCAGACCGCCCCCGTCAATGCGTGTTCGGCGGCACTTCCAACGCGCTGGACTTCCTGCCCCTTGACCGAAGCGGCAACCGGCGTTTTCTCCCGGTGCTGGTAAACCCGGAGCAGGCAGAGGTACACATTTTGGAGGACGAGGCCGCTTCACGGGCATATATCAGCCAGCTATGGGCGGAGGCAATGGCGCTTTACCGGGCGGGCAGATGGAAGCTGACGTTCAGCCCGGAGCTGGTGCGCTACCTGAAAGACCACCAGCGGGATTTCATGCCGGAGGACACCAAGGCGGGAATGATACTTGCCTATCTCGACCGCTGCACCGGCGATGCGGTCTGCTCCAAGCAGCTATACAGAGAAGCCCTGAACCACCCCTTTGACGAGCCGAAGCAATGGGAGATACGGGAGATCAACGAGATCATGAACCAGTGCGTGACCGGCTGGAGCTACTTTTCCAACCCCCGTATGTTCCCGCAGTACGGCAGGCAAAAGGGCTGGGAACGGGAGAATGCGACAACGGACACCGGCAACGAGGACGAGAAAATCCCCGACGGCTTTGTGCCGGTCACAGAACAGATGGAGCTTCCATTTTGAAAAATCCGGGAAAATCACAGCCCGTTGCATACCCCGTTGCTATCCCGTTGCCGACCCCGTTGCCGGGGAAAATGCTGTAGCCGCAAGGCTTTTCCCCTCTCTGACAACCAAAACAACAGAAAAATAAAAGAAAAGGTAAATAGTAGCCAACCCGCCAGATAGGGATTGTTTGCAAGGTCTTTTGAAGCCCGTTGCCGGACTTCGTTGCCGACGTTCCCCTGTCTGGCTATTTTCATGTAAGGAGGTAACTGCCTATGGCGAAAAACAAGACCCGAATCGATGTGATCGCCGTCTTTGACGGGGAGCTGGACGCTACCGATGTTTTTGTGAGCCTGATTGCACAGAAGCACTCGCAGAAATCCAGCGAGGAATCCGGCAAGAATAATCTTGCGAAAACGCAAGATTTATGCTATACTAAAGACAAGGTTCAGGTAACCGGCGCTCCGTCTGGATTGTGCGGGTAAAACGGTTATGACGAACGGATATGATGTGATGAGCGCGGCGCTTGCTGGGGGCTTCCGGGCAGCTATCTACTGCCGGTTGAGCAAGGACGTTGACCAGCAAGGGGAGAGCGCCAGCATCGCCAACCAGCGGGATATGCTGGAAACCTACTGCGAGAAGCAGGGATGGGAGGTTGTGGCAGTCTATCAGGACGATGGCTATACGGGGCTGAACATGGAACGCCCCGACCTGAAACGAATGCTGAAAGCCATCGAGGGCAGACAGGTAAATCTTGTGATAACGAAAGATTTATCGAGGCTTGGTAGAAATTACTTGCAGACCGGGCATCTCATTGAGGACTTTTTCCCAAGGAACGGAGTGCGCTATATCGCCATGAACGACGGCATAGACACCCTGCGGGAGAACAACGACATTGCGCCGTTCAAAAATATCCTAAACGAGATGTACAGCAAGGACATTTCCAAGAAAGTCCATTCGTCCTACCTGCTGAAAGCGCAGAAAGGCCAGTTTACCGGCTGCGTCGCCCCGTTTGGATACAGGAAAGACCCGGAGGACAAAAACCACCTGCTGATCGACCCGGAAACAGCCCACATTGTCCGGCTGATATTCGGGTACGCGCTGGAGGGACACGGCCCGAACTATATCCGGCGCAGGCTGGAGGAACGGAAGCTCCCCTGCCCCACATGGTGGAACAGGGAGCGCGGGATACGCAACGTCCGCACCCGGTGGGAGCAGCAAGACCCGGAGAACGGGAAATATATCTGGGACTTCTCCGTGATAAAAGACCTGCCGATGAATCCCGTCTACACCGGGGCGATCGCTTCGCAGAAAACGGAGTACCGCTTCAAGATTGGGATTATCGGCAGCAAGAGGCCGGAGGACTGGATCGTGGTGGAGGGGACGCATGAGCCGCTGGTGGACAAGAGGGACTTTGCCATCGTGCAGAGAAAGCTCAAATCCCGCCAGCGTCCGGGGGCTTCCGGTGAGCCGAGCCTGTTCGCGGGGCTTCTCAAATGCGGGGAGTGCGGGAAGTCGCTGACCGTCCGCTACACCAATGCCAAGCACCCACAGCGGATTTATTCCTGCAAGACCTACAATGCCTTTGGGAAGCACCATTGCAGCCAGCACAGGATCGAGTATGACACCCTCACAAGCCTTGTGCTGCACAAAATCCGAGAGTGCGCCGCCGCTGCCCTGATGGACGGCGAGGCCGTAGCCGACAGACTGACCGGCAACTGCGAGGCCGAGCAGAAAGGACAGCGGGAGGCACTGGAACGGGCTTTGACAAAGGATGAGGAACGGATCGAAACACTGGAAAAGATGGTGCTGCGGCTCTATGAGGATATGGTAGCCGGACGCATCACGGAAAACAATTTCGATCTCCTGCTGGCAAAGACGCAGAAGGAACAGGCCGAGCTAAAGGAAAAGGCCGCAGAAGCCCGGAAGCGGCTGGACGATGAAGCCCGCCTTGCGAAGGGTATCCAGATCCTCGTCGGCCACGGGCAGGCCGCGTTCGCAGCGGCTTTTTACATACTGGTAGAGCCTTTCAATGTATTGCGCGTCGGCTTCCTGCGCGCATTCCATCGCGGCAAGCTGATTGCCGATCCTGTGCGCGGCATCGAAGCCGAGACGATCAGAGACGCAGCCGCCCATCCGAAAAGCGTCGTTTTTGTTCATGCGCTCACATCCTTCGATACAGTATAGCGCATTTCAGCGAGAAGTTCAATAGCGGCTCAGGCGCTGGAGAACAGCAGCGGTCTGCGCGCGGGTGAGAGACTGCTTCGGCAGGAAATAGCCCTTGCTGCCCTTGAGAATGCCGAGTTTGGTGCAGAGGCCGACGCCGTCAATAGCCCATCCAGAGATGCGGGCTGCGTCCTTGTAGGTATCCACGGAGCCGGGCTTCGGCTGCTTGCCGCGCATGAGGAGATAGCGCGAAACGACGGTCGCCATTTCCTCGCGCGTCAGCGTATCGTCCGGACGGAAGCTCCCGTTGTAGCCGGTCATCAGGCCGATGTCGTTTGCCCATTCGATATAGGGACGGTCGGGATCATCCGAAGAAACGTCGTTCAGCACGTCTCCGTTCTGGCGGCGGTAGCTCTTGGAGATGCCGCAGAAGCGGCCAAGGGAGGCAATGAAATCCCCACGTGTGATCTTGTGATTCGGGAGAACGTTTCCGTCCGCGTCGCGCTCCAGATAGCCGCGGTCGAGGCAGAAGGTCAGTGCATCGTAGGCCCAGTGCTCGGAAAGCTTCGATTCGTCGTAATATTCCGAGCCGCTAACGCCGGCAGGCAGATTGATCCCGTTGTTCTTTGCGTCGTAGTAGACGACACCGTTTTCCGGCGTAATGCCGCGGCGCGTCAGCAGCTGTTCGACGGTCACGAATTCATAGCCCTGCGATTGCAGCTCGTCGATGGCACGGAGCGCGCCGTCCACGGTCGTTTTATAGACATCATGGCAGAGAATGATGCAGCCGTCGTAGGAATTGTTCACGATGTTGGCGTAGATGGTGTCGGCATTGCGGTATTTCCAGTCCTCCGGATCGACCGACCAGTAAATGAGCGGCGCGTTGACGACGGATTTGACGGTCTTGTTCGCATTTCCATAGGGCGCGCGGACATAGTAGGTCTGATCACCACCCACCTCGACCAGCAGGTCGCGCGTGGCATTGATCTCGTCGCTTACCTGTTGGGCAGTCAGCGTATTGAGATTTTTGTGGTTGTGCGTGTGATTGGCAAGCTGGTGACCGCCCGCGACGATGGCGTCAAGGACGCCGGGGTAGGCGGAAACGCGGCTGCCGGTGATGAAAAAGGTCGCCTTGACGCCGCGCTCCTCCAGCGCGTCAAGAAGGTCAAGCGTATAGTCGCCCGGGCCGTCGTCAAACGTAATGGCCATCAGCTTTGCGCCGCAGTCCTGTTCGTTTTCCGCCGCGAGGGCCGGGAGCGTCAGCGAAAGCGTAAAAATGGCACAGAGCGCCAGACAAAGTATAGAACGGAATTTATGCTGCATGGAGTCGCCACCTTTCAATTTATGACCCCATTTTACCATTTTCGTCGAGTTCCGGCAACGCTTAAAGGAAAAATTAAGAAACTGCGCAGAAAAAGGACGCTCCGTTTTCACGGAGCGTCCTCTTACTTTGGATAGGCTTAGATGTCCAGCGGATCCATGCTGAGAACCGGGTGGCCGACCTCGGAGAGGAAGGCCAGCAGTTCTTCCGGATCGCCGTTCGGGCAGTTGGTCTCGTCAGCGACCATATCGGCAAAGTTGTCGATGTCGTACATATCCTTGGCAGTCTCGTTGAGCTTGTCGCGGATCTGATCCTTCAGCTCCTTCGGCAGCCAGACCAGACGGCCGACGCCGCCCTCGGCCTTGAGGAACTTGTGGGAGGCGATGTAGTGCTTGCCGTGGCCCATGAAGCCCGGGGTCTGCACGCCGCCGCCGGTCATGGAGGCCATCTCGGAGAAGGTCATGCCGAGCGGGGTGATGCCGGCGTATTCACGGCAGGTGATGACGACGCCCATCGAGCACGGCTCGATGCCGCAGATGCACTCGAAGCAGCCGCAGGAGGTCATCGGATCCTCGAGCAGGGAGTACAGCGTGACGTGCTCCAGCGCGCCGTGCGAGTACTGCGCGACAGCCTCGTCGACGTCTTCGTAGCGGCCGGTGCGCTCGTCGATGCAGCGCTCCTTGGTGACGACCTGGCAGGGACCCTGCGGGTCGAGCTCGTTGGTGGCCTTCGCGTCCAGCCAGGACACGGCGCCGCACAGACCCAGACGTTCCGGGGTGACGATGCACACGTGGCTCGGGGAGAACGCCTGGCACATGATGCAGGAATAGAACACGGGCACGGATTCGTCGGTCATGGACTTCAGACGCTCGTCGCGCTTGTCGAAGACCTCGTTGGCGTGCTTGCGCAGCTCGGCGTTCGGCTCGTCGCCGACGACGATGCGGACCTGGCACTTGTCAACGACCGTATCGAACTCGGACTTGATCTTGGCATAGAGCACCTCGCCGATGTGCTTGAACTTGAAGCCGGCTTCGAAGTCCGCCTTGCTGATACGCACGCGGATCATATCGCGCTGGCCGGTGTGCATGAGACCTTCCACGCAGTTGAGGAAGGAGTGGATCTTACGCTCGAAGACCGGCTCAAAGTCGGGCTGCATGGCCTTGCCTGCGACCTCGACGGTGTAGCTCATGGAGATCTTGGAGCCGACCGGGATCTCGTCGATCTCGGGGCCGACGACCTCGATCTTGTGATCCTCGACCTCGGACGCGTCCTTGGTGGTGACGAGCTCGAAGCAGTCCTTGCGGGAGCCGTCGATCTCGACCTGCATGTCGCCCTTGCGGATGATCTCGCCTTCGAATGCGGAGGAGAAGGAGACGGGGATGTCGATCTTCGTGATCTTCAGCTTGATGCCGCGGGCCTCGATGGAGGTGTCGATCCAGTCCTTGGTGTCATCGTAGATGATGAGGGACTTCGGCACGGCCCACATATCGTCGTGGTCGTTGGTGATGACCGGGAAGCCGAGCTTGATGGCGCCCGCGCCGCAGGCGACGGTGATATCGTTGACCGGCTTGTACGCGTTGACGAACGCGTTGATGCGGTCGAAGGTGTACTTGTGGAAGCCCTCGACGTCGCCCGGCTGGATGGCGCCGAAGATCATGGCCGCGCGCACGACCAGGGAGATGACGTGACCGACGGACCAGATCTCCTCGCCGACCGGAACGACACGGACGGGGAAGCTCATGGAAAGACCGGCCTCGACAGCCTGCTCGATGATGCCGCCGATCAGGAACACGAAGATACCGCGGGACTGATAGCCCTTGATGGTCTCAACCGCTTCCTCGGTGGACGGAGCCGGCCCGATCATGACGACGAAGCCGGGGATATCGCCGGTGACAAGGGGAACGCCCAGCTCACGCACTTCCGCGTCGGTGAAGTGGCCGTGGTAGTTGGTGCCCTCGTACGGGGTCTGGGTCTTGACGTACTTGCAGGCCTCGATCATCTCGGCGGCGATGGCGGTGCCGACGCCGGACTGGAAGATGGAGTGCGTGCGCGGCTCGCGGAGCATCATGGCCTTCACGTCGGCCAGCGCATCCTGCAGCTCGCCGGTCGTGGTGACCTTCTTGCCGATGTAGGCATAGATACAGGCGCAGAAATAAGCGGTGGAGGGAAGCGTCAGGGGAGCGTCGCGGCCGACTTCAGCCACGATCTTGTTAACTTCTTCCTCGGCCTTGGCGAACATCTCGTCAGAGCCGTTGAAGACGCGTTCAAACAATGTCTTCATTGTGGTTTCATTCCTTTCAGATTCATTCTTTGGCGTCGATGGCAGCCTTGATGGCGCGGATCTCGTCGAGCGCGTCGGGGCTGCAGTCGTAGGGGGAGAGGCCTTTGCGGTCCGCGTCGATGACGGTGGGACTGTAGCTGATGAAACCGAGCAGATCCTCGGCCGGGATGCGGCTGCGGATAAATTCGCGGTCGGACTCGTCGCGGATCTTGTTGGCGACGACGCGCACCTTCGTGATGCCGATGTCGCGGGCGAGCTCCTTGATGCGCACATAGGTCTGTACGCTCCGCGCGCCCGGCTCGATGACCACGATGAACTGGTCCATCATGCTGGCCGTGCCGCGGCCGAGATGCTCGAGCCCGGCCTCCATGTCCATGATGACGACGTCGTCCCTGCGGAAGACCAGGTTCGTCATGATCGCCTTGAGCATCACGTGCTCCGGGCAGACGCAGCCGGTGCCGCCGGTGTCGACGGTGCCCATGACGAGAAGCTTCACGCCGTGGATGTCCTTGGCGAGCTTGTCGGGCAGGTCGGAGACGTCGGGGTTGAGCTTATAGAAGCTGTTCTGGTCGTTGGCGCCGGTGCGCTCCTTGGCCAGCTGCTTCATTTTGGACACGGGAACGATGGAGTTGACTTCTTCCTCGCTCAGCCCCAGCGCCAGACCCAGGTTCGCGTCCGGATCGACGTCGGCGGCGAGGACCGTGCGCCCTTCGTCGGCGTACAGCCGCGCGAGCGTGGAGGCCAGCGTCGTCTTGCCGACGCCGCCCTTGCCGGTGATAGCTACTTTCATATCGGTAAAGACCCTCCGGGAGCTTCGCTTAGATGCCGAGAGCTGCACGCTTGGCCTCGATGGCGGCGATCATCTTGTCGCCGAGGCTCTCGATGTTGGTATCGACGACGAAGTGCGCCTCGACCCACTCCTTGCAGCCGCGGGTCTCGCCCTGCAGCAGCTCGGTGATCTCGCTGGAGCCCTTGGAATACGGGTCAACGCCGAGGTAGGTGTCGATGCCGGTGGCCACGACGTAGTTGCCGATGGAAACTGCCTTTTCAGACATCCATTCCGGCGCGCAGCCGCAGAGCGGAATCTGGGAAATGTTGATGCCCCAATCCTTTGCAAGATCGGAAGCAAGGATCATCATACGGGAGATATCAACGCAGGAGCCCATGTGCAGCACGGGCGGGATGTTGGCCAGTTCGCACACGCGCTTCAGGCCGGCGCCGCAGAGCTCCTTGGCGTGCACCGGGTCCATGAGGCCGGCCTTGGCGGCGGCCTGCGCGGAGCAGCCGGAGACGATGAGGATGATATCGTTGGCGATGAGCTTCTTCATGAGCTCGATGTGGGCATAGTCGGGGCGGACCTTCGGATTGTTGCAGCCGACCATGGCGACAGCGCCGCGGAGAACGCCGGAGGTGACGCACTCGAGCAGGGGCTTCGTGGTGCCGAAGGTGTCGACCTGGCTGTTGGCAACGCCGTCGAGGACCTTAACGATGGCTTCGAGGGAATAGCCGACGCGGGCGTGGGAGACCTGGTTCGGAATGTTGACCAGATCGGTCTTGCGGTTCGTGAAGTTCTCAACGGCCATCTTCACAATGGACTTGGCGTTCTCACCGGCGTTGTCGGCGGAGAAGCGGATGAACTCGGAGTCCGGCATGCGGGCGATGGGGGAGGTGGTGACGAACTTCGTATGGAAGCACTTCGAGAGCGGGCCGAGGGCCGGGAAGATGCACTGCACATCGACGACGATGGCTTCGCATGCGCCCGTAAGGACAACGTTCTCCTGCGTCAGGAAGTTGCCGGCCATCGGGATGCCGTGGCGCATGGCGACCTCGTTCGCGGTGCAGCAGACGCCGCAGATGTTGATGCCCTTCGCGCCGACGCTCTTGGCAAGCGCGATCATTTCGGGATCATTGGCATAGTAGACGATCATCTCGGACAGGGAGGGATCGTGGCCGTGGACGACGATGTTGACCATATCCTTCTCCATAACGCCGATGTTGGCCGTAGTGTCCACGGGCTTCGGCGTGCCAAACATGACGTCGGAGAATTCGGTGCCCATCATGGAGCCGCCCCAGCCGTCGGACAGGCCGCTGCGGAGGGACTGGCGGATCAGGGCTTCGGGCAGGGAGGAGCAGCCCATATGGGTCATGTGCAGAGCGGTCGCGACCTCGCGGTCGATGGCGCGCGGCTCGATCTCCGCCTTGTGCCACAGCTCCTGCGTGTGCTCCGGAGCGCGCTTCAGGAAGCGCTGCACGCCGAAGGGCTTGCCGTATTCCATCAGGCCGATCTCGGCCATCTCGTGCGCCAGCTCATAGATGTCCTTGCCTTCGGTCTCGACGCCCCACTCATGCGCGATGCGGATGAGCTTCTCGGGGTCCTTGACCTGATAGTTGCCGCCTTCCTTCGTCTGATGCAGGGTGTGCATGATCTCACGGCCATGATCAGAGTGGGTGGCAGCGCCGCCGGCGGTGAACTTCAGGAAGTTTCTGCCGACGATGCCGTGCACGTCGCAGCCGCAGATGCCGCGCGGGCTCTTCGGCGTGATACGGCAGGGGC
>OLSQ01002574.1_pt1 | contig 12994 bp, 12 predicted proteins | sample 1672561 | NCBI WGS metagenome assembly OLSQ01 (sample SAMEA3136699, study PRJEB25190) | human gut metagenome | biome: human gut; feature: human-associated habitat; material: faeces | place: Austria | collected 2013 | reverse complement strand
TTTTCTTCATTTATGCCCCTTATCTCATTTCCTTATACCTTTTATTTCTTTTCTCCCTTCTCTTATTTCTTTTCTCTCCTCCTTTTATTTCTTTTCAGGCTTCCTCTTATCTCCTTTCTTCCTTCTTGCTGTATTAATAATGGGTTAATCTCGGGAAAAGTCTTGGTTGATTATAGGATAAAATGTTCTTTAACCCTATTGAAATCTCCGTTCATCGACGTTGAACCGCGGTTCAGCGTCGATGAACGGCGGTTCGGCGACGTTGAACGGACATTCAACGTCGATGAACGGAGATTTTATCTAAGTATAAATGTTTCTTTTCTTAGTTGAAAGAACTGTTTTTTACATGTAAAATCCTTGTTTTACCCCTCTTCTTACTCTCATTCATTCGTTTTCTTGCTCTCATTCACCCTCAATAAGCGATGGAAGCGCCTTTACCACGTCAGTACTAGCATAATAACCTCTCTGTGCCGTCTTGACTCCTTTTTGGGAGTATCCAGACAAAAAGAAGGGCTGGACTTTCTCACGAAAATCCAACCCTTCTTTGTAAAACAGCCGTTTTTTATACTTTAATTATATATAAGTAAAAGATGTTATAATATTTATCACTTATCTTATGTTTATTACAGAACATGTACCAGGCGGATTGGCATGGCCCTGTAAGTCCCGGTGTTTTTACCTGCATTACCGCTGACGAAGCGGAGATTCGACATGGTGCAAATCTTACCATACACATCTAAATAGCGATACCAGAAGCCATACTCAGGACTGATGGTGTCGAAACCCTGATTTCCTGAGAGTAGCGTGCGGGTCCATAGGCTGACATGGGTGACATTTCTGAAAGCCTCACCCTCCACATATCCTGTGGCTGGCAAATAGATTACGGGCAGCTCCGAATTGTCTGTTGTTATTATCTCAACACTGTTGTACGCCTCGCCCGACAAGGTGTAGCGGGTCTCCTCTTTCAGATTACCGCCGTCTATGATGTCTTGGAACACACTATTCTCGGGAATAGTGAAACCTTGAGGCAGATTGCCGATAAGATTACCTGCATTTGCCTGATCCTGTTTCGCTTTAGCAATATGGAAGTATCCGCCAATAGCACCCTTGTTAGCTTCCAACGCCTTGGTGCCCGGAGCATAGCATCTGTCGCTGGAGGCTCCGAGGTTGCGGTCGAGCATGACGTATGTTTTACTATTTCCTTTCACCTTCACTACACCGTAGTAGAAACGGCCGCTGACATGAGATTGATCAACAGGCGGTTGTTGGTTGTCGGTGGCATCTATCTTGTGGAAGAGTCCACAATGATAAACGGGATACGTGATAGCAATGTCGTGTCCATTCTCCTTATAGGTGATGGTGAAGTCGCCGATCCAGATGTCATAGTTGTCAGCACCGCTGTTCAGCGTCACTTTCCAGTTGCCGTCTCCATTATCCGTTACCTTAAACAAGTTGCTGTTTGCGCCATAAGTCACATCATCACCTTTTTTCATTGGAATCAGATAGCTGAACTCGTTAGTTCCCACCCCGAAGTGCAGACCATCGTTTCTGACAATATCGTTCTGCATATCCTTCGGGCTGATACCTTGAGTACCTGGCAGGAATTTGTTGAAATAGTCATTATATTCTTCCGATGTGCCCACATTGCTTGATGTCACAAGCTTTACGATTCTGCCAAAACGCTTGAAGTCCTTACCTTTCTGGGTCACGGTTATGGTGCGGGTCAAGTCGCCCGACTTCACGATTACCTTTCCTGTGCGTGGTACCTCAGAGTATTCATTTTTATCTACCGCAATCGAAATCTTATATTTCTTACCTGTAGTAGAGTTTGGACCGTCAGTATCCGGCACGGTGATAGTCTCACTGACCGTGACACCTTTTATCCAGTCACCGGACTTAGAGAAAGTCGGCTTCTCATTGTTCTTGATAGTTGTAACGACAGTGGCGATAATATTCTCATCATCCCATGCGCCGCTTACTTGGTCGCTTACTCCCAGATGGTAGTCCTTGCAGGCTATCATATCGTTAACCAAAGGATTATCATCTTTCACGTCCACCTTCATTCGGTTCTCGGGATATGGGTCTGCAATAGCCCCATCCACTGTGGGCCATCCGTAGGTATTGACGTGCTTGATAGTCACCGTAAAAGCATGGTTGCGCAGCAGTGCCATCGGTTTTGTCATGTCGTTGTCGGTAAGGAAGGATACTTTATAGTAAGACTCCACACTATTATATTTACCCTTCACGATGAGATAGGCTTGACCGGCGGCAGTCTCATAGAAAGGTGTTTCGCCTGTCTGCCATCCGCTATTAGCTTTGCTTGCATCATCTGGCACATTGACTGCTGCTGCATTATAGTCAAAATCCTTGGGAGCTATGGTTCCCTTGTCTGCAGCACCATACAACTGGAAGCTTTCCAATTCAAACGTATTGTCGTCTTTAAAATCACTGGATGTAGTCTTCTCATACTTGACGTTTACCTTGGCAAACTGGCGCAGCAGACTGATTTCCGGATTTGTCTTCATCAAGTCTGACACGCTGATCTTTCCCCAGCAGACAGGATTCTCTGTGTTGATTGTTTCCGAAATGGCAGCCTTGTCCAAACCACTCTGACATTGAGTATCAGACAAACCGCCGTCATTGGCAACCAGATGAATCATTGTAGCCTTGTCCGTGACTGGCACTTTCACTTCGTAAGTGTTGTCGGTGCCCGACACAAGTTCGTAAGCGGAAACGCTTTGGTTCGACAGGAACACTCCTTTATCATCGTAAGCCACTACGTTCAGACTCTTCAATCCCGTATCGCCAGCCCTTGTCAGCTCCTCTTTTGAAAAGTCGGGAAGTGTGATGGTGAGCGTGATGCCCCCATCTTCCACCCCATTCTTGTTGCTTGGGTTGGAACCTTCGTTCAAAGTGTCGCTACATGCTGCCAATGTCAGCAGTGCCACTAAAAGAGATATTATCTTTTTCATTTCCTTACTTACTTTACTTGTTTATACATCTGATGGTTTACCATGATGCCAGTTACCATTGTCATAATATCCTGTATCGTTATACTTCTCATAACTTCTACCTCCGAAAAGGGTATATTTCTCTTCATAGGCATCCTTTTCAAACTGAAGGACTATACCCTTCTCATGATAGCCGTCAACCGCTTTTAACCTTATCGTTGTCTTCCACCAGCCTCCTACTTGTACGCTTTTAAAACTCTTGGCACTGTGACCATCCCAAGTGTTGTCCCAATGTACATATTGTTTATTATCTCCTGAGGATGTCGGATTGTCTGTTGCGACACCGAACTTAAACGCCCAGCCTAATACTTTATTCTTGGTATAGACAACATAATTGATATCCTTAACTATCGGCTTCTCATCGAAAATAAGATAATAAGGGTCTGTTGTCGGGTCGTAAAGTATCCAACCTTCTCTATCCTCATAGTTAAAAAGGGGGATACCAGGCGCCATGTGCTGAGGGCAGCGGTGAAGGTCCGCACCATCGTTGATGAAGCTGTAGAATATCATCAATGTCTCGCCAGGCTTGATCGGTGTAGTTTCTTGACCGTCGCCTTTATCCAATCTATATCCTTTAGCATTAAAATCCATGTCCATGTAGTACCATCCTGGATTATTCGTGTCCCCAGTCATACTGCTTGGATTATTATATCTACCATTAAAGTACCACACATTTTCTTTAGGTATTGCTGTTCCTGTCGTTTCACCCTTTTGAGAATAAATATATACATTATGTCTACTTGTTTGCATCTTATTGTCCCAACTCCAAGAATCGTTCCAGTTGTTATTGTTATCACCTGTTCCATAGTATTCATCCAAAATACCTTGGAATTGGTTAGTTTTAAACTTGTCATTATTTGACGAATTTGACGACCTGTCATTAATGGCACGGAAATAGATACGGTAATTGTCAACCGGAGGTCTTACTGTTACTTTAATATCTCTGTACTTATAGTTGCTATTATACGAGTCTTTCGAGTGTACTCGGAATGTATGCACTGTAGTTGTTCCAGGGTCGGTTGTAGCCTCCACCTGGAATGTTCCCTTGGGAGCGTTTTCATCGGATGGCTTCGATATTTTGATAGTTGATTTACCAATAGTGGAAGTCAGCTCGTTAGGAAGCACGATACCTCCCAAGTTTGTAACCCAAGTGAATACCTTTGTGTTGGTTTCTGCTTTTGCCTCATAATAGATGATTACCTCCAATGGATCAACCTCAAACAGAGGTTCTACATTGTAGTCTACATCCAGATATTTCTTCAGGTTGTTAGCCTTCAGCCATATCTTGGTCTTTCCTTTCGGAGGAAATTTACCTTCCCCATCTCCATAAGCACTCATGGGAATCTCGGGATTAATCCTAAAGGTGATAATATGATTGACCTCATCTCTTTTATCTACAACGACGAGGGGCTTACCATCAACAATCGCATCGCAACCAAACTCCACATTCACCCAATTTGACTTGTAGGAAATAGAGTCTTCCTCTATGGAGGTTATTTGAGCGCTTGTCTTGTTTACCCACAGTGTGGTATGGCTGAAGTCTGCATCTATCGTTACAGGAGTCCAGTCCTCTACGCTCACATTACAGTTGAGAGTCATGTTTCCCAGACTCTTGATCTTGCCGATAATCTCATAATAGGTGCCACGAGGGAAAGTTGGGACTTCTTTGGAATTTGAACTCTCGTCCTGACGATGTCCCAGCTTAATCTTATAGTTGTTCTCAATGTTACCATTCACAGAGCCATTAACTTTGAGGGTAGACTGCTGAGAGGCTTCGGCGATATAACGCTCAGGCAGATAGTAAGTGCCTTGGAAAAGCCACTTATCGGCGAAATTCTGTGGAGCAGGTGTAGGAGTAGCACCCTGAACAAGGGTGATGATGTCCTTATTATTCACATTGGCATTGGTTGCATCCTCTGTCCAGTCTTCTGCCTTATAATAACCACCCTTATTGCTTGCCACAGAAGAAGTAGCATAAACTTTATTTTCAAAACCATTGGCATAATCTTGGTTAACACTAGAGGCTGGCTTGCTAAATGCTCCATCCCAACTCAGCGTGGTGCTAGGAGAAAGCTTTTGAGCCAGAATATCCTTGATGATATAGCTATTACCATTGAATGCAGAACCTTCAGCAGTAGGATCGAAGATAAGATTCAGCTTTACCTTTACGCATGTAAACTTCAGGTTAGCTGCCACCTCGGTATATTTCTTACCACTTTTTTCTATTTTTGTATTGATGATATTACCGTTTACATCCTTTGGTTCATAAATCATCGGGATGTTTGTAGAAACAGGCATTCCCGGTTCTTTTCCAACTTCATAACCCAGTACTATATCTTTGAGATTTTCTTCAGTTTTGATAGTCTTATCACTCAACACCTTGTTCATGTTGGCAACCACATAGATATGGTAAGTGCCCGGCTCGATATTGAGCTGATAGTTAGCTACATGCGGCTCTACCATCATTGTAGCCAATGGGGCAGGGAGTGTCTCTACCAGGAGCTTGCCTTCATTTCCTGTAGGGAAAGCATAGAGGGTCAGGTCGTTGATCTGGCATTCATCTACCGTAGCATTATAGGTAGGAAGGCCGGAAGCATCGTCGGCACGGGTGCCGCGGCTGCTGAGCACGGTTGGCACGAGTACATGCAAGTTGCTTTCTGACGAAATGGGAGCGCGCTCGCCTCCAAGTTCGTCAGAGCAACTTACTGTAACCAACAATATAAACCAACTAACTAAACTTAAAATGAAATCTCGTATTTTCATTGTTTCTAATTTTTAAAGTCAAATACTCTTATGAGCTAAATGCCCGGAAGGGGCTCTGACACCTTAAACGGTTAGAAATCGACACGCTGGATGCGCTTGACCCAATCCAGGATGGAAATGCTGAGCTGCATATACTTCCACTGGTTGCCCTGGAGGAAGAAGTCGAGCTTGTAGTCGTACTCACGGTCCAGGAATTCCTGCTCTGAATAATGGCGTTTTTCGAAGGCGCCACGGCCTTGAGCCAGACAGTCAGCAAGATTGATGCGTGCCACCTCTTCGCCTGTAGTCTTGTTCGTGATGGTGAGGATGGCGTTCTTGTCGTTTTCTGCTGCCGGATGCCAGATGAGTCGGGAGAACATGAGGGCGGCATGAGCGGTGCGCTCCTTTACATTGCCCTCCTTATCCTTAAACTCTGTGGTCCAGGTGTAGTATGGGGTATATGTCAACTCCTCGTCGGGGAGGAGAGAGTTGTCGTAACTGATATCGCCGTTGGCATTGGTTATCTGATAACTGAAGTCATCGGCATTGATGTTGGCAGGCTCGTCGGTCTGATGCAGGCTGATGGTGAGCTGCTTGGTATCACGAACCAGACCGATGGTATGGCGTGTAACCTGCAGGTCTTTTACTTCAACCAGTTCGTTGCTGAGTCCTTGCCAGAGTGTATCGAGCGGTTGGCTCTGGTTGTTCACCTTGCCCTGTTCGCGGTCGAGTCGTGCATGGAGGGCGGTGATGTTGTCACCCTGCTGTGGCAGAGCTATCTGGAATTTGGCACCTGGCTGCGCGAGTGCATCTTCGTATTTCTTTTGGAAGGCGAAGGTTGCGAATCGGTATTTGCCCGGTTCCAGATTGATTCTCATGGCATAGTTAGGGTCCTTGAGCGGCTGTGATGTCGCATCGTTATAGGCATCATGGCGAGCAATGAAGTTGCCCTGCTCGTCGTATACGAATACGCTGAGTCCGCCCACATGATCATTGAACATGTCGGCACGCTGCACGTTGTAGTCGTACTTGAACTGCAAGTCAACACCCATGTCACAAGGAGGCAGGTCGTCGTGCATCAAGTCGTTGCAGCTGCTGAGCAAACTGCCCGCCATGATGAATCCCCATCCCATGCATATATTCTTGATCCAACTGTTAAACTTCTTGTTTGCCATGATGCTTATCTGTTTTATGAAAAAGTAAAGTGTATAAATTGATTCTTATTCTTCCGATATAGCCAGCCGCTCCTTAGCGCTAGAGCGGCTGAGCTATATATAATAATGTGAAATGGATTACAAATCGACGCTCTGTGAACGCTTAGCCCAGTCGAGGATCTTCACGCTGACGCTGAGATACTTCTCGTTCTCATCATCTGGCTGATTTGGGTCTACTGGAGGTACACCAGGGTAGCCAGGACCATAGACGTTGCCAACTTTCAATTCGTACCAGTTGTTACGGAGCATACCATAACGGCCAAGATACTTGTCGTTGTTGTCTCCATAGTTTTCACCTGATTTCCATTCGGTTAATGCATCACCGAAGTGCTTAACACGAGCGATATAATATGTAACACCCTTAAGATAGGTATTGATACCAACCATCGCTTCTTTACGACCAGCTTTCAAGCCGAGTTTAGTATTGATTTCGGTAACGATATCGTCACCAGTCTTACCATTATAATCTTTACCGGTGGCAACAAGAGGTGTACCAGAAGCATCCTTGATATCTGCCAAGGTAATCACATGTGAGCCTGCTTCCGTCTTGAATCTTGTATAGTCAACTGTACAATCTGAGAGAGCTGATTTTGCTGCTGCATTTACAGCAGCCTCCAAGTCTGCTCCTTTCAGGATATTTTTCATATTACCGATGGTGTAGAAAGTTCCATCTGCCGTCTCTGCAAGGCTATTACCATCAGCATCCTTAGGAGTATATGTTGCCTTGAAGATAACACGGGTTGTCTGACCCTGATACATGTTAGCCAAGTTGAAGGTGTTCTCTAAGCAATATACCGGATTGGTGCTGGTGGTGGTGGTGAAGTCTTTATTAATCTCACTTGTAGCTGTGATATTATTGAATTCTTTGTCTCTTAAGTCATCACCGTCAGTATCCGTTTTTTTGAGTAGCTCATTACTGTAGTTAGGATCCTTACCCCAATAAACTCGACTGTTAAGACCAGTGAAACGAGCTGTAGTCCAAATAGTAGGGAATTTTTCGCTCAAGCCATCAATATTATGAACAGCGAATGTCTTCTTGTTTGTAATATCCCAAAGCCCAATTGTTAAATGTTACTTCACTCTTTGTTTCAACTGATGTTGCCTTGTCCTTAACAGTTATTGTTCCAGGGTCAGCAACAGTCATCTTTGCTACTCCACGCTCTACATAAACATCTGCAGAAGTTTTAGTCTTAGCCTCTGCCTCTGTAGCATAAATCTTAGTTTTATCAATTGTAACCAAAGTTCTTACTTTGCCAGATTCACACAATGGAGCATTAGCCATATAGAAATCGCCTGTTTTAGCCAATTCAGTTAAATCAGGACTCAGAACCTTGTTATTCCAGTCATTATAACTTTGACCTGCAGTAGGCAATTCAATCTTTACACCACCAGTAATATTGTTATTGAGTAAAACCAAAACACCATATGTATTCTTAGTATCCACATTGGTAAGCTTTGCTACCAGCTTTTTAGATTTTGTGACACCTTCTTCTGCATCTTCCCAAGCACCCGTAACAGGTAAATTTACGCTCTCAACAAACTTGTAAGAACCTTCATCTGCACCATACTCCTGGAAGATAAGGGCAGTTGCGTCAGAAACTTTATACTCATCTTCTGTGCCTGGGTTCACTTCAGCACCACCAGTATCTGCTGCACGAGTTCCACTTACCGAAGGCAAGTTGATGGTGAAAGTTGCATAACCAACACCTGATTCATTAGTACCAGTACCTGCGTTTCCCAGGTCCTCATTGCTTGAACAGCTTGCTGTCATAGCTGCGATGACAGCCAAGCCAAATAAATGTTTAATCTTCATAATCTTAAAAGTTAAGCTTGTTTATAATCGTTATTCTCTAATTTTCTGTTATTCCAATTCCTTTATCTGCTTGAAGACATCTCTTAAACGTTCTGCCTCTTTCGAGTTGCCTGCCTTGGCAAGATGCTTTTCGGCAGAAGTAAGATCACCTTTCTGTAAATCGGTGCAGGCGGCATTGAGATTCGCAGCCTCATCATCAGGGAAGAGACGGACAGCAATGTCGAATACCTCGTTAAACTCTGGCGAACCCGGCTCGTAAGTCTGTGCCACCAGAAACATCTCCTGCAGAGAAAGCTGCTGAGGCTTGGTCTTCAATATCTCCTTTGCCTCTTCGATGCTGAACGGACGAACCATGTAGGTTACCGTATAGTCGCTATGACGGAGACGAGGATAGATATGATCCAGGATGTAGCGGTAACTTGCCGGATGGAGCTTTCTGATCTTCAGGTCCTTATCGTCGGGAGCCAGCGAGGAGTTAGCTATCTCGAGTATCGCTTCCTTATCAGCCAGATGACTAGCCTGAATCTTCTTCTTGAATCCTTCCCAGTCTTCCGGTGTAGCCTGATAGGTAAAGAGTTTGCTGTTTAAGGTGTAGAGGCTGCTCACATAGTTGCGGAGAGCAGCTGCACGCTCGTTGGCAAGGCGCTTGTTGTTGGCATACGAACCATCAGGCGAAGCAAAACCATGGATATCAATATCTGTGATTTCAACGTTCTTATCGTTCTTCACCAGGTCGATGGTGGAAGTAATCTTCTTCAGCTCAGTAGCATTCTCGCGGAAGTTGGCAAGAATATTACTCTTGTTAACCACAAAGCTGAGATAAGCTTCACCCTTTTCGGCTCTCACCTTCTTGGCTTCCGCCTTCGGCTGCACGAAGAAATCCTTCGTAATCTTCGGTGTACGGTCGATATCCGCAATCGGCGTATTGTCCTGTTCTATCAGGTTGCCGCATCCGCAGAGATCTTCCTTCACCGAGAGTTTGAACTTCTTCATCCATTTCTGATAAGGAACAGACTGGGCGAAGTAAACCTGCTGACTGGTCTTGTTCTTGCGGGTAAGAACCTGTGCCTGCGGATTCTTCTTGCTGTCGGCAAGTCGGCGGTATCTTACAGCCTGGTTTCTACCCTGGATGATGATAGGGTTGAGAGCGATAGAATCAGTTCCTACCATTACCGGTGTGAAAACAATCTGCTGCTCTGATTTCATCTTCAAATCGTTCAGGTTCATACGGAAGGCAACGTCCATCCGGTTGCCGTTCTTGCGTGCCAAGACGCTGTCTACCTGAATCTTACCCCCTGCCAGCTGTTGAGCCTGAGCAGGCATGATGCTCTGAGAAAAGAGTATGCAGAGGGGCGAAATGACCGCATAAAGCTTCATTTTATCCATATTATGATTTCCCTAAATTTTTTTGTATTCTGTCTAGTTATTACGTGTTTATATTGTCGGTTTAAAACAACAGTTAAATTAAATTCTTAGAACACGTATATGAGAGATAGTGCGGCTTTTGTAGGGCCCACATAGTTGCGGTTGTCTTTGTCGAGACATTTTTTGCATCGTCCGTAAAGCTTGTAAGGACTGTAGGCATATCCCACACCGATAGAGCCTTCGAAATTGAGGTGCTTATTGAGCAACCACTGATAGCCGTAGGTGAGGCCTCCACCTACATACCAGCCTTCATAGTGCCTGCCCTCCAGAGTTTTCGGCAGGATGCCGAAGGGCATGTCAATGTTTTTAATGTTGTATTCACCGCCTAGGGCATGGATTCCGAAGAAATGGCCTCCAAACTTCTGGCAGGTGTACCATCTGTATTCTGGCATAACATTCCAGAATCTCATCTTCTTGTCGCCCGAGAACTTCCAGGGGTTCAGGGTGCCGAAGAGTTGGAAGGTTGTTTTCCTGCCCGTGCCGATTTCGATGCCGGCGTTGGCAGATGTGGAAGCCCATCCCAGTAAGTTGGTCTTCAGAGCGACCTCCTGCGCTCGCGTCGTTGCCGTTGAAAGGATCAGCAGCAGCAACATAGCTGATTTAATGAATGTTTGCTTCATCATATCTTTACTTTTATATATTGGTTCCGTTTATATTAAACTTAGCCTTCGTTCGCTAGTTGGTATCTTTTTTCGGCTGCAAATATAAGAGGAATTTCTATAGTAAGCAAGAAAATATTTCAAAAAGGTTCTATTTATTTGTGCAAACGTTTGCACGTTTATGCAATCTGTTTGCGCGCACACATCATAAAACACATGATTATAAGTGTAATTTGCACAAATATGCGTAAGGGCAATAAGTTTTTTCTAAAATCACCCCGTCCCTCTTTACCATTAAAGAGGGCTCCACCTCTCACCCCGACCCTCTCACCCTCAGGGAAGAGGGAGGAAACCGCTCCTCCTCGTCGCTCGGAACCGCTGCGCTCTAAGGTTGGCGGACCAAAGCGGTCTTCGCCAGATTGTACGGGATGGGACCGCCAGGGAATAGCAGTTTATAGTTTACAGTTAATAGTTTATAGTTTACGGTTGATTTCGTGGTTATTTGCTGATAACTTGCAGATTTCTTGTGGTTTTCTTGGTGGTTTCGAGAAAAAAGCGTAACTTTGGCGGCAAGTTATATAAACTAAATAATAATGTGATTTTCAGAAATGGTTTGATGATAATGACAAGAATGGACTGGAATATAGACCTTTAACGTTAAAATAATGCAAGAAGTTTGGCGGTGTGAGGGGAAAAAAGTATTTTTGCAACCTAATTCAGTAAAACGTTTAAAAGGAGAAGATTATGAAACAGATATTAGTTACGGTAGATACTAACCAGCCTCTGCAAAACATTCGTAAGGCTATTAATATGCTTCGTGGTGTTGTGTCAACTACAGTTGTAAAAGAGCCTGTCTTGACAAAGACACAGAAGCAGCAAGCTTTTGTGAAGGAAAGTTTGACAAGAGCATTGCAGGAAGTGAAACTTGCAAAGTTGGAAGGAAGAAAACTACCAGATGCAAGGGATTTATTAAAAGATTTAGAAATGGAAGATTGACATGAAAATACATGTTGAATATGGCTCTGAGTTTAAAAGACAGTTTAAACGTTTGGCTAAAAAATATCATTCATTGAAATCTGACTATGATGCTTGGTTAGATGAAATTTACAAGAATCCTCTTATTGGAGATGACCTTGGTGGTGGCGTTCGTAAGATAAGAATGACCATTGCTGACAAGGGTAAAGGCAAAAGTGGTGGTGCAAGAATCCTAACTCTTAATGTAAAAGTTAGTGAGGATGGTATGAATGTAACTCTTCTTACAATCTATGACAAGGGAGAAATCTCTAATGTCAAGGATGAATTTATAAAATTCTTGATAAAAAACTTATAAGCAATAATTCCCAATCTGTAAGTTGATTGGCTTACGGATTGGGAACGAAGATAAACGTTTAAATGTGGAAGTTTACTTCTTTCAACCACTTTTTTATATACCATTGCATTCTTTTTCCTATTCATATTAATGGATATCAGACTCTTCTGCTGCTGAGGCTTTGTTTTCCCTGGGTTGTGGGTTGGGTACGAATCCAAGGATGGCAACCAGACAACTCATCAAAGGACTGATGATGTTGAAGAAGCAGAAGGGGAGATAGACAAGTGTCGGGATACCAAGAACCGTACTCTGCGTCATACCGCAGGCTGTCCATGGAACCGCTACGCTCTAAGGTTGGCGGGGCATCAAAGCCCTCGCCATATTTTGCGGGATGGGACCGCCTTATTATAGCTTGCTGAGGTAGGGAATAGCAGTTTATAGTTTACAGTTAATAGTTTACGATTGATTTCGTGGTTATTTGATGATAAGTTGCAGATTTCTTGTGATTTTCTTGGTGGTTTCGAAGAATATGTGTAATTTTGGTGGCTGAATGTTGAACTAGAATAAATAGGAGGAAGAATATTTGGATAGTTAACAAGAGAAGAGGCTCTACGCCGTTGGAATGCTTCTAAGGAAACTGTTAAAATTTGGAAAAACGGACAAAAAGATGCGTAAATGCCTTGGAAAAACGGACAAATTATCGTATATTTGCCATGGAAAAGCGGACAAAATACGTCCGTTTAATAATAGAAAAGGGGACAAGGATATGATTAAACGTAAGATAGACAGATATTTAGCTAATTTCTTCGAAACGAATAAGAAAGCTTTGATGTTGACAGGAGCAAGACAGATAGGAAAAACATATTCTATCCGTCGTTTCG
>OLSQ01002570.1_pt1 | contig 13014 bp, 12 predicted proteins | sample 1672561 | NCBI WGS metagenome assembly OLSQ01 (sample SAMEA3136699, study PRJEB25190) | human gut metagenome | biome: human gut; feature: human-associated habitat; material: faeces | place: Austria | collected 2013 | reverse complement strand
GCAGGACTTTGTTACCATGCAGCTGTTCACGCTGCCGGGCAACGCGACCGACGAGGTGACGTTCAGCTTTGTCAACCACTATGACAAGCTCGGCGACGGCAGATACCGCATCGTTATGAACTTCTCCAGCATGGACGGCAGCACGGCGATCGCCGCGGCTGAGTTCGGCATAGGCAGAGCCGAAAAGTAAAAGCAGATCGATTAAAAATGCCGCCCGGCTGGGCGGCATTACTTATTTCTGAGGCTGTGCGTTGCGCTTGAGCCCGTGCATGAAGCCGTTGACGGCGGTGGTGTGTATGTCACCGGCGATGACTTCGTTTTCCTGAACGTAGATGGTGATGATGACGGTACCGTCGGAGTCAGCGTAATTTGTAAGCTGATAGCTATATTGGCTGCACCGCTCGCCGAGGTGATTGGAGAGGTCATATCCCTGCGCCTGCTGCATCCGGTTATACTGCGCCATTATCCCCTCAAGCTTATCAGGGACAACGACAGTTCTGAACTCCTCGGTGCTTCTGTCGATTTCCCAGCCGAGGGAGTTGAGGAAGGCTTCGCGCCCGTCGAGCGTGGAAAGGTCAAATTCCGTGCCGGGGGCAAACACCGCACGCAGGACTATCAGCAGCAGTATGAGGACACCCAAGCCCAAGACCAGAATGAGGGCTTTTTTCTTAGTAAAGCCTGAGCACTTTTGCGTCATAGCGTATCTCCATTCTGCCGCTTGCAAAGTCAGCACCGGAGGGAACGGATCTCCATAAGCGGCAGATGGAGACAACAGAGTGTGCTGCGGCGGCAGACACACATAGATGCGACTGCCCTGAGATAAGCTATTCAAATTTGCACTCAGGTATGCTATAATAAGCGGGCAAAAATCTTCGACACTGCGGAGGAACGGCACATGGCGGTGAAAAGACTTGACAGGCTGCTGTCAGAGCTGGGCGTTGCGACCAGAAGCGAGCTGCGGCAGATGATAAAGAGCGGACGCGTCACGGTCGACGGTGCTGCTGCGGTGCGGCCTGACGTGAAGATAGATGAGCAGGGGCACAGCATATGCGTGGACGGCGCCGAGTTGTGCACGAACCGGCTGCGGTATTTTATGATGGATAAGCCCGAGGGCGTGCTGAGCGCCACGGAGGATAAGCGGCAGGAAACTGTGCTGGACATTCTGCCGTCGGATATCCGCCGCATCGGTCTGTTCCCGGTCGGACGGCTCGACAAGGACACGAGCGGCCTGCTGCTGCTCACAAACGACGGCGATTTTGCCCACCGGGTGATCTCACCGAAGTCGGGAATCGAGAAGCTCTATTACGCCGAGGTGGACGGAACTCCGGACGAGGCCGACGTAAAGGCATTCGAGGACGGGATAGTCCTCGGTGACGGGACAAAGTGCCTGCCGGCAAAGCTCGTGCCGCTGGGCGGGAACCGCTGCCATGTTATCGTCATGGAGGGGAAGTACCATCAGGTGAAGCGCATGCTCGCCTCGAGAGGAAAGCCTGTTGTGAAGCTGCGCCGGCTTGCCGTCGGCGCTCTGGAGCTTGACCCCACGCTTGCTCCGGGAGAGGCAAAGGAGCTTGGAGGCGGAGACATAGCCAAGGTGTTGGGCAGTTTTGTTCTGGACAATTAGTTTAATAAAAGCCTTGAAAATCAAGCCGTTTTTGACTGTTAAGAACATTGAACGAAAAAAGTTCACAAAAAAATGCGAGAATTTATATTGAAAATTACATAAAACGGAGTTATTATGTAGTAAGAAAATCGGCTGAGTATGGTAAATTGACTATTGGCCGAAGCACGCGTATGGCAGAATGCCATTGACAGCGGGCAAACCCAACAAAAACTGTCCGGCGCGGGGGAGAAGTGCCGGGGTATACGGCGTTCCGTCAGCTTTATTTGACGGAGTGGCAGCGTGCATACCGATCCGAAAGAGCCGCGGACGGATCGGACAGACGGCACGGCTGCTCATGGCGGCAGAAGAGGGAGGAAATATGTCCAGCAGAATTTTTCAGAATGTGATCATTCAATTGAAGGATGCCGTTGACAGAACGATAGGCGTCGTTGACGAGCAGGGGTTTGTAGTCGCGTGCAGCGAGCTTGCCATGATAGGCTCAAGACTGGACGACTTTCATCTCTACGAGTTCGACGGGACCGAGCACCCCATTTCTACCGGAACAAGAACTTACTGCGCCCTCTCTTCGCCCGGCGCGAAGTTCGATTACGCGGCGTTCACCGAGGGCGGCGACTCTCTGAGCCGCACCATATGCTCTATTTCGGCGGTGGCCTTCAACGAGGCGAAGAACAATTATGAGGAGAAGCACAACAAGGCTGCTTTCATAAAGAACATCATCTCTGATAATATCCTGCCGGGCGACGTTTATGTCCGCGCAAAGGAACTGCACTTCGTTACCGATGAGCCGCGTGTTGTATTGCTGGTGCGCCAGACGGAAAATTCCGACGTTGCCGCGGTGGAGCTTATACAGCGCCTCTTCCCGGATAAACAGAAGGACTTCGTGCTGAACATCAACGAGACGGACATTGTCCTCGTCAAGGCTCTGCCGAACACCAACTGCCCCGAGGAGATACTCAAGGCTGCGCACACCATCGAAAATTCCCTTGCGGAGGAGATGGGCATAAAGTGTGTCATCGGCATCAGCACAAACGCGCGCCATCTGCGCGAGCTTGCCGACAGATACAAGGAGGCACAGGTCGCCATTGAGGTCGGCCGCGTGTTTGAAAGCGAAAAGACAATAATCAACTATGAAACTCTCGGCCTGGGGCGCATAATCTATCAGCTGCCTACCACCCTGTGCGAGATGTTCCTGAACGAAGTATTCAAGAAAAATCCCATAGAGACCTTGGACGAGGATACTCTGGAGACTATCAACAAATTCTTTGAAAATAACCTCAACGTCTCCGAAACCTCGCGTAAGCTGTATGTCCACCGCAACACGCTGGTGTACAGGCTTGAAAAAATCAAGAAAATCACGGGCCTTGATCTGCGCGAGTTCGACCATGCTATCGTCTTTAAGGTCGCTATGATGGTTAAAATGTACCTCGATTCCCTTAACAACAGCAAGTTCTGAGGTGCAATAGATCGTAAGCGCTGCCGGTGCGGCAGGCTCAATGCACACTGGCAGGAAACAAAAGCTTTGGAGGTCAATTGACTTATGGTTCAAATGAACAATGTGAGGAAGGTCTACGAGAGCAGCAACACTGTTGCGCTCGACGGAGTCAGCCTCACCATTAACGACGGCGAGTTCGTCTTCCTTGTCGGCCCGTCCGGTTCGGGAAAGACCACGATAATGAAGCTCATCACCGGTGAGGTACGCCCGACGTCCGGTCAGATAATCGTAAACGATTTTGACATGGGGACGATAAAGCGCCGTAAGCTGCCGAAAGTCCGCAGGACGCTCGGCGTCATATTCCAGGATTACAGGCTTATCGAAAACATGAACGTGTACGATAACGTCGCATTTGCGATGCGCGTTGTCGGCGCGGCAAACTCCGAGATCAAGAAGCGTGTGCCGTACATATTGGAGCTTGTCGGGCTCGAGGGCAGAGGCAAGCGTATGCCGAATGAGCTCTCCGGCGGCGAGCAGCAGCGTGTCGCCATCGCAAGGGCGCTCGTCAACAGCCCGCGCATGATCGTCGCGGATGAGCCTACCGGCAATCTCGATCCCGTGCGCAGCCTGGAGCTTATGCTTCTGTTCGAAAAGATAAACGAGATGGGCACTACCGTTATGGTCGTGACCCATGAGAAGGAACTGGTCAACGCTTTTTCCAAGCGCGTCATAACTATCGACGGCGGCAACCTGATCAGTGACGGAATGGATGGGTATTACAGTTATGAGATTGAGTAGGTGCGGCTATCTTATCCGCGAGGGCTTCAGAAGCATTACGACCCATGGTTTCATGTCCTTCGCGTCGGTCACGATCATCATGGCGTGCCTTGTTATCATGGGCAGCGTATCCCTGCTGTCCGTCAACATTGACGCTTTGATAAAAGACCTTGAAAACCAGAACGAGATCGTCGCGTTCGTCGACGAGAATATCTCGGATGAGGATCAGGCAAAAGCGCTCCAGAGCAGCATTGAGGCGCTGGATAATATTTCGTCCGTTGAGTTTGTCTCGAGACAGGCTGCTATGGACAACTTTATGAACAAGTACGACGAGAACTTCCGCGAGGGCATCGATGAGTCTGTGTTCCGCCACAGGTTCGTTATCCACCTGACGGATATCGCGCTCATGTCACAGACGAAAGCGGCGCTCGAGGCGGTCGACGGAATCGCCAAGGTCAACGCGCATCTTGAGTACGCAAAGACCTTTGTCACGATCCGCAATGTCGTCAGCGTTATCTCGCTTGTGCTGATAGCGATACTTGTCTTCGTCTCGATATTCATCATGTCGAACACGATAAAGCTTGCTACCTTTGGCCGGCGCGACGAGATCGCGATAATGAAGATGGTCGGCGCGACGAACAGCTTTATCAGGCTGCCGTTTGTGGTCGAGGGTCTTGTACTCGGTATCCTCGGCGGCGGGCTGGCTTTCCTCGCTGAGTGGGGGCTTTATAACCTCGTCACCGGAAAGCTCGTCGCATCCGTTACCGAGAGCTTCATAACCTTCGTGCCCTTCCACAGTGTGGCGCTCGAGGTGTTCATCGTATACATGGCTGTCGGAATTTTGGTCGGCGCGTTCGGCGGCGTGAACGCTATCAGGAACTATTTGAAAGTTTGAACGTTCCCTTGGAATAAGGAGTTATCAATGAATAACAAGAAGATCATATCGGTCATTGCCGTAATTATGGCAGTGCTGATGCTTGCCTCGCTTGTGGTCAGCATGATCCCCGTTTCCGCATTTGCGGATGAGCCGGAGGGACTGAGCGATCTCAAGGCTCAGAAGGAGCAGCTGTCCAATCAGGTCAAGGACTGCATGGAGAGGCTTCAGGCGCTCAAGGATCAGCAGGCAAACGTCCTTGAACAGAAGGCGGCGCTTGACGAGCAGAAGAAGCTTGCAAATGAACAGCTCAAGATCATTGCCAAGGAAATCGATCAGTGCAGTGAGCTGATCGCCGAAAAGGCAAAAGAGGTCGATGCGGCGAAGAACAAGGAAGAGCGCCAGCTCGAGAGATACCGCGGCCGCGTGCGCGCGATGGAGGAGAACGGCGGATACAATATCCTTGCAGTTATCCTTCAGGCAAATAACTTCTCCGAGCTTCTCACCGCATTTGACGATATGGGCGAGATAATGTCGAGCGATAAAACGCTTCAGGCACAGTATGTCGCCGCACGTGAGCAGACCGAGGAGGTCAAGGCTCAGTACGAGAAGGAAAAGGCCGAATACGAAGCTACGCAGACCGAGCTGAAAGCGGAGCAGAAGGAGATAAGCAATCAGATCACCGAAGCGGACAAGACTCTGAAGAGCCTTGAGTCCGAGATAGAAAAGGCACTCGCCGAGTACGAAGCTGCCGAAGCTGCCGAGCAGGCTGCCGCAGCGTCGATCGCCAGCATGATCGCCCAGTATAACGCGCAGAAAGCCGCAGAGGCTGCACAGGCAAAGTCCGACGCAGAGAATGCAGCGTCCCGCGTTGAGGAGATGAACCGCGCAAATCAGGAGGCTGAGGCCAACGGCCAGGAGCCGCCGTACAGCCAGGATGAAATAAACCAGGCGCAGAACAATGCCAATACCGGCGGCGCAAGCGGCGGAGACAGCGGCTTCATGTGGCCCGTGCCGTGCAGCACGAGAGTCACCTCGCGCTACGGCAACCGCGCAGATCCCTTTACCGGACAGACCAGATACCACAGCGGTATTGATATCGATGGCTTCGGCAACGACGGCGCACCCATAGTCGCGGCGGCAAGCGGCGTTGTTGTTACCGCGTCCTCCGACAGCGGCTACGGCAACTATGTAATAATCAACCACGGAGACACCTCGACGGTATATGCGCATATGTCCGGATTCGCGGTCTCCACGGGCGACTATGTCAGTCAGGGACAGACGGTCGGGTATCTGGGGGCAACCGGAAGAGCCACAGGTACGCATCTGCATTTTGAAGTTTATGTAGGAGACGGAAGAGTAGATCCGGCTGCTTACTTCTCCGGTATTACATATTACAATTGCTGAAGCAATTCAGGTATTACTATGAAAAGAAAGACATTACGCCTGATAGCACTGTCTCTTTGCGTGGTGCTCATGGCTGCCGCCGTTGTTGATACGGCGCCGGTCAGCGCCTATGCGGTCACACAGACCGAAATAGACGCGCTCAAAGCCGAGCGCGACGCAATCAAGGCACAGCGTCAGGAAAAGCAGGCTATCGTTGAACAGCTTGAGGCCGACAAGGCCAGCGTTGTTGAACAGAAGCAGGCCATGGATGAGCGCAATATGTATACGCTCCAGCAGATCCAGCTCAACAGTGACGAGATTGCGCTGTACGACGAGATGATCGCTGACAAGGAGAAAGAGCTTACCGAAGCCCAGCGCCTTGAGGACGAGCAGCTCGAAAGATACCGTACGCGTGTGCGCGCCATGGAGGAAAACGGCAGCGTGGGATATCTGGCGATGGTGCTCAAGACGAGCAGCCTCGGCGATTTCCTCACGGCGATGGACGACATCGGCGAGATAATGCAGAGCGACAAGGAGCTCGAGGATGCGTATATCGCGGCCAGAGAGAACACCGAAGAGGTCAAGGCCGATTATGAGGCCTACCGTGCTGATATAAACGCCAAGCAGGAAGTGCTCCGCGCGGAGCAGGCTGAGCTTGAAAAGGATATCGAGGAGGCAATAAACCTTATCCTCGATATCGAAAACGACCTTGAAAAGCGTCAGGCAGAGTATGATGAGATCATGGCAGCCGAGGACGCGGCGAACGCAAACATAGATAAGCTCGTCGCCGAGCTTGAAGAGCAGAGGCGCGCCGAGCAGGCCAATAACGGCGGCAGCACCGGAGGCGGAGGAGCAGTCGGCAACGGCAGCTTTATCTGGCCTGTCGCGTCGTATGTCTATGTATCGAGCAGGTTCGGCCTGCGCATTCATCCCATTACCGGACAGCAGAAAACGCACACCGGTATAGACATTGCATCCAATCAGGGCACAAGCATCTATGCCGCTGACGGCGGGACCGTAACGCTGGCGTCATGGAACGGCGGCTACGGTAACTGCGTTATGATCGACCACGGCAACGGCTATGTGACGCTGTACGGCCATATGTCATCCATCGCGGTAAGTCAGGGGCAGGCCGTAAGTCAGGGCGAAACCATCGGATATGTCGGGAGCACCGGTAACTCTACCGGGCCGCATCTCCATTTCGAGGTCCTGAAAAACGGCACGCGCATCGACCCGGAACAGTTCTATTCCGGGCTTACGATATCCGCGGATGCGGGTGTATAATTTTCCAAGCAAAACCGGGGGGCTGCGGCAGCAGCCCCCGCGTGTGTAAAACAGCAGAGATTCCGGAGGTTATGTATGAGTTTGGGCACCAGACTAATGAACGCCGTTGTCAACGTTCTGACGGCAATCCTCAATATACGCATAAGATTCAAGTATGTGCTGCTTGCTTTTATTATTTTTGTCGGCGGTGCGATAGGGATCACATATAAGCATATGCTCGACCTTGTCGGCGGCAAAGACGATTTTGACGAAGCCAAACGGTATATTGAGATAAAGGACGTCGTTGAGGAACAGTACATAGACGAGGTCAGCAGACAGACTCTCGGCGATTACGCCGCGTCGGCTATGGTTTCCGGGCTTGCTGATAAGTGGAGCTACTATATGTCCGCGGATGAATACAAGACATATCAGCTCAATTCCGCGAATGAATACTCGGGTATCGGCATGTCTATAATGAAGCAGGACGATGGGAGCTTTCAGGTCGTTTCCGTCAATGCTGATTCTCCGGCCGGACTTGCCGGGCTTGGCGCGGGCGATATGATAACCGCCGTTGACGGCGAGGATATCACCAGTATGTCGCTGGATGAAGCGCGCAAGCTGATACGCTCGAAGATGAACGGGAAGTTCACTCTCGGCCTTGGACGCAAGAACAGCATCGAGGTCGATTGCAGCAGCGTCTATCAGAGCGCCGTCAACTACCGTCTTGAAAAAACTGAGGCCGGTTACATACAGATCCTGAATTTCGAGGCTGGCAGCGGCGACGACGCGATCGCGGCAGTCGAGGATCTCCTCAATCAGGGGGCTGTAGCGCTGTGCATCGACCTGCGCGGCAATCCCGGCGGTCTTGACACTGAGTGCGCGAAGTTCCTTGACTATCTGCTCCCGAACGGCACTCTTTTCATAGAGACAGACAAACAGGGCAACGAGAAAGTTACGACTTCGGACGGTATGTGCATACAGCTTCCGATGTGTGTGCTTGTTAATGCAGAGACCTTCGGCGAGGCAGAAGTGTGCGCGGCAGTGCTCCAGGAATACCAGTGGGCGACCGTGCTCGGCGAGGCTACGACGGGCAAGACCAGAACACAGGAGACCATCCCGCTTGAGGACGGCAGTGCGCTCCGCCTTTCGACCGGTACATATCTCACCGGCAACCGTACCGACATCAGCGCCAAGGGCGGCGTTGTGCCTGACCTTATCCTCTATAACTCTGATGCTTCCGCGACCGGCACGACCGACGGTACCGTCGGCGAGAGCACCGGCGTCGGCGCATCCTCAAATGACGAACAGCTTATGCAGGCCTTGAAGCTTTTGAGTTGACAAGCCTTGTGTAAGTTAATATAATGTACAAGCTTCCCATTTATAAATTTACCTCAGGATCAATGAGGCGGCAGAAGGAGATCGAAACGTATGCCTAATTCCAACAGATTCAAAATGAGTCAGGAGCGTCTTGACGCGCTCAAGGATGAGCTTTACTATTTGGAGACAGTGAGAGAGAAAGAGGTCTCCGAGCTGATCAAGGAAGCAAGAAGCTTCGGCGATCTGTCCGAAAACAGTGAGTACGATGAAGCGAAGACCGAGCAGGGCAAGCTCTATTCCAAGATAGCAGAGCTGAAAGTCCTTATCGAGAACGCCGAGATCGTTGACAACATGGACGAAAACACTCCGAAAGACGCAATCACCCTTGGCAGCATCGTAAAGGTGCGCGATATCGAGGAGGATTTTGAGGAGACTTACGAGATAGTCGGCTCTCAGGAGGCCAATCCCAGAGAGGGACGCATATCTGATGACTCTCCCCTCGGCCGCGGCCTGCACGGCCATAAGGCGGGCGAGACCGTCATCGTCAATGCTCCTGCGGGCGACATCAAGTTCGAGATACTTTCCGTAGAGAATAATTAAAGGCAAGGGGTAGGACATGAGCGAAGAGAACACCAGACAGCCCGCACCGGAGCAGGAGCTGTCCGAGATTTTGCAGATACGCCGCGATAAGCTGGCGGCTCTCCAGCAGGAGGGCAGAGACCCCTTTACCAAGACCAAGTTTACAAGAACGGCGTGGTCAGAGGAGATCAAGGCCGATTATGACGCATTTGCCGACAAGACCATTTCCGTCGCCGGGCGCATCATGTCCAAGCGCGGCATGGGCAAGGCCATATTCTGCCATATCAAGGACGACAGGGGACAGATACAGCTCTACATCCGCGCCGATGCTGTCAGCGCGCAGGAGTTTGCGGACTTCCGCAAGTACGATATCGGCGACATTATCGGTGTTTCCGGTTATGTGTTCAAGACGAAGACTGAAGAAATATCAGTTCATGTACAGAGCGTCGAGCTCCTTTCGAAGTCTCTGCGCCCGCTGCCTGAGAAGTTCCACGGCATGACCAACACGGAGCTCAAGTACCGCCAGCGCTATGTTGACCTTATAGTCAATGACGACAGCCGCCGCAACTTTGTTATCCGCTCAAAGTTCGTGAGCTATGTCCGCCGCTTCCTCGATAACCGCGGCTACATGGAGGTCGAGACGCCTGTCCTCAACACGATCTCCGGCGGTGCTACTGCGCGTCCTTTCATCACGCACCATAACACCCTTGATATAGATATGTACCTGCGTATTGCGACCGAGCTCAACCTCAAGCGACTTATCGTGGGCGGTATTGAGCGCGTGTACGAGATCGGCCGTATCTTCCGCAACGAGGGTATGGACACGAAGCACAACCCGGAGTTCACGACGGTCGAGCTGTACGAGTCATACGCCGATTTTAACGACATGATGGATCTGTTTGAAGATCTGCTGTCCGGCGCGGCAATGGAGATACTCGGCACTTATGACGTCCAGTGGCAGGGACAGAACATCAGCCTTGCCCCCGGCTTCAAGCGCATGACCATGGCCGAGGCTGTCAAGGAATATCTCGGTGTTGACTTCATGGCTATCGAAAGCGATGAAGAGGCAGTCGCCGCTGCAAAGGCTATCGGCGTTGACATGGAGAAGGTCGAGCCGACTTGGGGTCATGCTCTGTACGAGTGCTTCGACCAGAAGGTCGAAGAGAAGCTCATTCAGCCGACCTTTATCACCATGCACCCGGTGGATGTCTCCCCTCTGGCCAAGCGGTCGGCCCAGGACCCCCGGCTCACCGAGCGGTTTGAGCTGTTCATCTGCCGCAGTGAGATGGGCAACGCCTTCTCCGAGCTCAACGACCCCATCGACCAATATCAGCGCTTCAAGGCGCAGGCCGAAAAGCGCGCCCACGGCGACGAAGAGGCCAACATGATGGACGAGGACTTCGTCATGGCGCTCGAATACGGCATGCCGCCTACCGGCGGTCTGGGCTTCGGCATTGACCGCTGCGCCATGCTGCTGTGCGGCGCAAGCTCCATCCGCGACGTGATCCTGTTCCCTACAATGAAACCTTTGGACACTCCCAAGTCGGAGAAAAAGCCTGAGGAAGTCGGTATCATCGGCGGAGCTAAGGGTACGGTCGAGATCGAGATTAAGGACGAGCCGATTGATTTTTCCAATGTGGAGATCGAGCCGCTGTTCAAGGATTTCGTGGATTTTGACACCTTCTCCAAGTCTGATTTCCGCGCCGTGAAGGTCAAAGCCTGTGAAGCGGTTAAAAAGTCCAAAAAACTCCTGAAATTCGTGCTGGACGACGGCACCGGCACCGACAGAGTGATCCTTTCCGGTATTCACGAATACTACGAGCCGGAAGAGCTGGTCGGCAAAACGTGCGTCGCCATCACGAACCTGCCGCCAAGACCCATGATGGGGATTGCCTCTGAGGGTATGCTCATCTCTGCCGTGCATCACGAAAACGGCGAGGAGCGACTGCACCTGCTGATGGTCGATCCTCACATTCCGGCGGGTGCGAAAATGTATTAAATTCCCAATTTGACACGTTTTTGACACACTTTCGGAATTCAATATGACACAATATGAAGCTGGAATGCACAGACACCCTGTGCATTCCAGTTTTTCTTATCCAAAAAGTTTGATTTTCTCACTCATGTGCTGCACCGATTTTTTAAGGGTGTCCTCTGTAATATGCGCATAAATATCCAGAGTGGTGCTGATCTCGGCGTGCCCCATGATCGTCTGGATCGCCTTGTGATTGGACTCGACCTCAAACATTCGCGTACAGAACGTATGCCGCAGGCTGTGAACGGAGAAGTGTGGGAGCAATAGAGGTGGTCGTTGATCTTCTTCGGCAAGCTTCAATTCCTCCGCGTTGTAGTCTCGGACGATTCGCTCGATCGCGCGATTCAGGCTGTGCGGATTCAGCAGGTCCCCATAGCGATTCCGAAAGATAAAATCTGTGTAACCGTCAATCGTTGGACTGGGCGTATCATAGAGCGTATCCAGAATGGCAACTAGTCCAGCTAACTCAGCCAGAACCTCTGGGCACATCGGGATGAAGCGAATGCTGCTTGCTGTCTTTGGCGTTGAGATCAGGAAACGGCATTTTCCGTCAATCTTTCGATATAGTAGATTGTGATTGACAGAAATAAGCTCGTTTTCAAAATCAATGTCTTTCCGTGTCAGTCCGACGCATTCTGCGATACGCATTCCGGTGCCAAGAAGCGTTACAAAAATCGGCGTCCAGTGGTGATAGACTGGACTCTGATTGACGTAATTTAGAAAAGCCTGCTGCTGCGCAAGTGTTAGTGCGACGCGTTTTTTGCAGTCCTTTTCTTTCAGTGCCCGATAAACACCCTTGCTTGGATTTTTGCGGATCAGATCGTCATCGACTGCCATTTCCAAGGTCGGATGCACCAGATTGTTGATACTGTCCAAGGAATTTGTACGAAAACCGTTTGCCAGAAGTTCTCCATAAAGTTTCTTGATGTCGCTGGTCTTGATATTGATAAGAGACTGATGTGCAAGCGGTGTGGGCCTTATGTATTTATTCCACAGGTACAGATAGTTTTCTCTGGTGCTGGTCTTGAGTTTGGTTTTTGTGGCAATGTAAGTTTCAAACATATCATTGAGCGTGATTTTAGAGGCTTCCTGCGTGCGGATGCCGTCATCCTTGTCATGTTCAATTTTTCGCTCTAACTCACGCAGTTCAGCCAAATCAGAGGCATAGAGCCATTTTCGTTCACCGCAGATCGTGTAAGAGTAGCAGTAGCGGCCATCAGATCGATAGGTTTCCCCCTTCCCTAACTTCCGACCCTTTGCGTCTTTTTTGCAACTTGCCATAGAAGATCACCTTCTCTTGTTTGTTGTGGAGGTTCTATCAACAGGCGATTTTGTAGACGTACTCCTTGATGCGCTGTACACTCCAAAGAACACGGCTGTTTGTGACGATACGCGCGTGCGCGAGATCCCCAATCTGAATAGCGGTATAGCGTCCGCAGCAAAGAAGTTTGCAAAGCGTTGGCGTATCGACGGTAAGAAGTTGTTCGGTATTGAGAGCAGAGCTTGTAGCTGTTGTGTTATCCAACATAATAAAACCTCCTATATTTTCTTTTACGGGTCATCGACCCGAAATTCAACAAATTGTGCCACCTAGCAGTCCGTTCCTGCGATCCGGTCAAGAGCGCGTATTGCAGTCGCCGCTGTGCAGCGTTGGGCCGTGGGTACGCTCATATCATCGCATACTGTCCGCGGTTGCTGTATCTCCCTGCCAGATGGGTGTTCGGTTGTCA
>OLSQ01002569.1_pt1 | contig 13020 bp, 9 predicted proteins | sample 1672561 | NCBI WGS metagenome assembly OLSQ01 (sample SAMEA3136699, study PRJEB25190) | human gut metagenome | biome: human gut; feature: human-associated habitat; material: faeces | place: Austria | collected 2013 | reverse complement strand
AAGAAAATATAGACCTATACTACAAAAATAAGCCACGGATATTTGCAACTGTGCCAAAATATATCGTACTATCTATAGACTCATTTTTCATCTCAAACACAGCAAGAAAATATGTACTTAAGAAAAAGAAAGAAGGTGGATTTTTTAGTGAATTACCTCCTATTTGGATAGATAGATACTATAAGAAGAAAGGAAGAGTTACTACTTCAATCGAATCCGAAGGTGTATATGCGAATCGTCCACTTCATATAGGAGACCATCTAATTAAATTAAGTGAGAATTTCAAGTTGTTCATAAGAACATTAAACCATCACATGATTAAAAATCTCCATGATGAAAAGATAGAAAACGAGTATTATGAATGGCTCAAGAATGAAAAAAGAGAAGGCCTTTCAACAAGTGTATATGAATAACAGACATTTAACATAAACGCCTATGTCAACTATGCGTACATACGACGACGGCAGCCACATAGACTACACCTACTCGGCCGACGGGTTGAAGCTGAGGGCCGACTACTACCTGAACCCTTACGCCCCGGCCGTGCCCGACGGTGAGTTCGGCATAGCCTGCGACAGCAGCCAGCTGGTGCACACATGGCGCGAGTACGCCGGCAACAGAATCTATGAGGACGGCGTGCTCAGCCGTCTGCTCTTCGACGGGGGAAATGTGTCCTTCAGGGACTCAGTCCCCACATGCCACTATTACATCAGGGACTACTTAGATAAGCAAGAAGAAAAAATAGTAACGCTTCCAGAAGTTATAGTTGTTGCTCCTGCCTGTCCAAGAGACAAAGGAGAGCTTCTCATCCCTACTTTTAACACAAATATTAATTATGATGATTACAAAAAATAAATTCTGGGCGAGTTTCATCTTATGCCATTATGCTATCTGCATCATCTGCACTTATTCATGCTCTGACAATCAAAAACGATTTCAAGAAGAAAATGCAGATTGTAAAACAGAAACGTTGAAAATAAAGAAAAATATTCCTCTTGAGGATTTCTCCGTATTTATAGAGAAATTTCATAAGGATAAAGAATTTCAAAAGAAACGCCTTCAAGCCAAAGTTGAAGGTATCAATGGTGACTTGTATATGGAATATTTGGCAAACGGAGATGAATATGCTGACTCGATGATACAGACCTTTGTTTGGGATGAAAAAACTGATTTCGATCTATATTTAAGTCTGGCGGACTCTTGTTGTTATTCCCAGAATTTTAAGAAACGATATACAACACTAAAAGACTCGACCATGGAAGAATATATATATATTCCATATACTGGTTGCTTCTTTAAGAGTTATTTTAAGCGTATTAATGGGGTATGGAAGATGACAGAATTTAATTTTTCAAATTTATAGTACTCAAATAGCTCCCCCATTTTCTAAGTGAGGTCATTCATACTATCATAAGGATTATGAAGAAAGTTTTAATATACAACACAAGCAATATAACGGCCTACATCTGCTATGGCCGCCCTGCACTCATGGGCTCGGCCTACGCAGTGGGCAAAGGAGGGCTTCCACCCACTGCATACGCCTACAACGTGCGCTCCTGGGTCACGCACGTCAGCAGCCCGCTATTCAGCCAGAGTCTGTCCTACGGAGAGCACGCCGACGGGGGAATGCCACGCTACGGCGGTGCCATATCGGCCATGGACTGGCAGCGAGCAGTTATTAAAATATCACACCTAAGGGCCTAATGCCGTTTTACGGTAGAGGCTATGGCTCTCAGAGCGCCAAAACATCAAAATCGCGCCAAAGTGATATTCATTATTTATATAGATTTCGTATAAATTAACAGCGGGTATGTTTCACGCACCTCGGGCAGCCCCCGATGCGCTTGCCTTTATGGGCTTTGGGGCGCAAGAGGCACGATGTTTCACTACAGGAGCCAAGCTCACGGCGCCAGAGCGGAAAACGCGCTAAATATCAACCATTTACGCAACCACAATAGCTACCCCGGCAACAACCGCCGCCATCTCAGCGAAAATAGCTGATAATCTGATGGTTGCAGAAATGACAAAAACAAGTAAGAAAAGATAAATTTGCATATCTCGTTTTTTTTTCCGAAATTTGCAGAACTGCAATTAGCAAGCGAGCATACAATGATAAGTCATCTACTTGCCGTGAATCTAATAGCGTGATGATGAATAATAGATAATTGCTAAACTTAGAGAGACTACAAGATTATTCCGCAGATGAAAGTGACTCCTGACGCCCGTTGGGAAGAGGTTCTTGCGCTGATAAGCGACAGTGTAACCCCCCAGCAATATGCTACGTGGTTCAAACCGTTGGTCTTCCTCCATTACAAGGAGGCAGAACGGACGGTTACTATCCAAGTGGCAAGTCGCTATGTCTGTGAGTATCTCGAAGGCAATTATGTAGAACTTTTCCGCCATGTGCTGCGCCAGGTCTTTGGTGAGCATACGCAGTTGCAATACTTTGTGGCAAAGTCGCAGGACAATGAGATAGGCGAACCGCCGATGATGCAGTCGGAGATGCAGGCTGCACCAGCCCGCCAGCCTCAACGCCAGCGCATGGTGCAGCCTCAGCGCGGCGAAGCGCAGGGGCCTCAGCGACTCGACCCAAGGCTCAATCCGCGGCAGACGTTCGACAACTACATCGAGGGAGCCAGCAACAAGCTGCCACGGTCGATAGGACTGTCCATAGCAGAGCACCCCAACAACAGCAAGTTCAACCCCATGTTTATCTACGGTCCCCCGGGCTGTGGAAAGACCCACCTCATCAACGCCATCGGCGTACACGTGTGCAACAAATATCCCGAGAAGCGAGTGCTCTATGTGAGCGCGCGACTCTTTGAGGTACAGTACACCAATGCCGTGATGCGCAAGACCATCAACGACTTCATCCTCTTCTACCAGACCATCGATGTGCTCATCGTCGACGACGTACAGGAGTGGGAGGGCAAGCCTGGCACCCAGAACACCTTCTTCCACATCTTCAACCACCTCTTCATGAACGGCCGACGCATCATCCTTGCCAGCGACCGCTCGCCGGTAGAACTCAAGGATATGAACGACCGTCTGCTCTCGCGATTCTCGTGCGGACTGATAGCCGAGCTGGAGAAACCCAATGAAGAGCTGTGCGTGGACATCCTCAAGTCGAAAATCAGACGTGATGCGCTGAGCATCCCCGATGACGTTATCACCTATATCGCCCAGACAGCCAACGGCAGTGTGCGCGACCTGGAAGGCGTCATCAACTCGCTGCTCGCCTACAGCGTGGTCTACTCGTGCTCCATCAACATGCGGCTCGCCGAGCGCGTCATACAACGGGCTATCAAGACAGACAACAGTCCGCTCACCGTCGACGACATCCTCGAGAAGGTCTGCAATCACTTCGGAGTGACCCAGAGCGCCATCTACAGCAAGAGCCGCAAGCGCGACTACGTGGTGCCGCGACAGCTCACCATGTTCTTCACCGCCAAGCTTACCAAGATGCCCGCCTCACGTATAGGCAAGCTCATCGGAGGCCGCGACCACTCCACCGTCATCCACAGTTGCTCGCAGATAGAGAAGCGCATCAAGGTCGACAAGGCCTTCGAAGACGAGGTGATAAGCATCGAGAACTCGTTCAAGTTGAAGAAATAGCCCGCATCGCCCTCCCGTGGCGACGATGACCCACAACAGACATCTATTCACCCCATCCATATCGACGAAGAGGAAGCACCCGAGACAGCAGGTGCTTCCTCTTCTTGTTTCTACCACCCGCAGCACCACCGCCACCATCATCGCCACCACCCTGACCACCTCCACATAGCTGGAGGGTATCTTCACCGAGCGGGAGATGACCTTTACCGCTCCCGAGATGACCTACGCCGCAGCGGAGATGACCTACACCATAAAAATAATTATCCGCAACGCCGGGTTATGGGCATTGCGGATAAGGGTTAATACTATGATGATGATTACTGTCAGCTGCGGTCTTCCGCAGTCTGACTCTCTGCAGCCTGTGTTACAGATGGATGCTCGCACCAGCCATGAGCCACAGTCCGGGCTGACGCACGCCGCCGAGGTCATAGTAGCGGTGAGCGGTCAGATTGTCGGCCTTCAGGTAGAGCTCATATCGGGGCTGGCGCCATAGCAGTTTGGCATCGACCTTGGCATAAGGATGATAGCCGTTCATGCGGTGCTGCCAGCGCATATCCCATCGGGCAGAGAGGGCACGCCAGATGCGGTGGGAGAGCGAGGCTGTAAACTTGTCGCGCAGATATTCCAGCGCGTAGAGCGAGCGATAGATAGGCTCGTCAGTAGCATGGCGCTGGTGGATGCGGGCATAGCCGAGAGTGACTGCCGTGATGGGCGACGAGGCTACCCACTCCGTGGGATGGAGAGCCACCTCTACATTATAGCCCATATTGGTCAGACGACCTATGTTCATCGCCTTGTACTTGGTGCTTTCGGCTGTGGCATATACCCAGTCTATCATGTCCTTGCCACGGCTGTAGAAGGCACTCGCGGTGGCCTCTACGCCCTGTGTGCGGTAGCTCAAACCGGTCTTATAGGTATCGTTGCGCTCGGGTCTGAGCGTGCGGTCGCCCTGCTGCACGCTGTTGGCGGTGTAGAGGTCGGTGTAGGTAGGCATACGAAGTGCCTTGTTCCACGATGCAAACAGTTTCCACGCGTCTGAAGGACGATAACTCAGGTCAATACCGGGATAGAAGCGCATACGGCTGTCAAGTCCGGTATTGCGGTTGGCCAACACGCCGGCAGAGAGGGTAAAACCACCCAGGATGACGTTGTGCTCGGCAAAGAAGCTGGCATTGGTGCGGCTGCCCTTATGGTCGTACTTGCGGTCGCTGCCATGGATGTTCTCCCAGTCGCGCTCTGCCATCAGTTCACCATAAGCCGTACTCAGGATATGTTCGTGGCGCAGGTCGGCACCCACAGCCGTCTTGCCTAAGAGCCAACTCATGTGGGCGTTGACCGAAGCTCCCATCACGTCGAGGTTGTGATAGTTCTCTCCGGCCTGAGCCCCGGTCTTGCCGTGGATAAGCTGGTAGTGGTCGATGAACTTGTTGTAATACACCGTGGGCTTGATTTCCAGGTCGCGATATACGTTCTTGATTGTCGCGCCCAACGATGTCACCAGATGAGTGGTCTTCTCCCATTGGTCATTGTACTTTGCCGAGTAGAAAGTGCTGGCTCCGTAGTCTTGCTGACTCACTCCGAGCTGGAAATCCAGGTCGGCATGGCGCGTACTCATACGGGCGTCGGCAAAGACATGACCCTTGTCGAAGTCGCTGTTGGTCGTACCGCCGTCGGAGCGCATATAGCCCGCGCTGACATGCGTGTTGACCTTGCCGCCCAGCGTCACGCGGGCGTCGCCGCCCACGGTGCCAAACGAACCTGCCTGCACATTCAGGTCGAGACCCTTGTCCTCGTTGCGGCGCGTCACGATGTTGATGGCACCGCTGAAGGCAGAAGTGCCGAACACACGTGCAGCGGCACCCTCGAGAACCTCGATGCGCTCAATGTCGGAAAGAGAAACAGGGAAATCGGTGGCGTTGTGACCCGTCTGTGGGTTGGAAATGTTGACGCCATTCAGGAGAATGGTAATCTGGTCAAACGTACCGCCGTTGATTGAGATGTCCGTCTGTACACCAAAGCCACCGCGCTGACGGACATCCACGCCCGTGGCTAATTTCAACACATCGTTGACAGTCTCTACCGCCGCACGATGAATGTCGTCGGCCGTGATGACCTTCACGATCTTGGCCGACTGCAAAGCGGTCAGCGGAGCCCGAGAGCCGGTCACTACCACCTCGTCGAGCTTCATCTCCTTGCGGCTCAGCGTGTCGGCAGCTGCCTCCACATGTGTGGTCAGCGTTCCAGCCTTGGCGTGGCTGAGGGTAGGCACCGTCAGCACTCCCACCAGTACCACGCGGCCCAGACAAGCAAAGAGCGAGTAGCCCTTGTTTGAGAACCGCTTGAAACGCAGGGATGATTGTGAATTAAATATACTTTGTTTCATATCGGGTGCAAAGGTAGTGAAAACCGAGAGATGAACAAAACAAATCTATTTGTTTTTATTGCCGAGGTGCATTCTACCTTCACGATGGCAGGAGTAAAAACGACGACAACAGAAACAAGGATCAGCAGTTTTCCGTCACTTGTCATCACCGGAAAGCAGCCATCCGTCACCGCCATTTCCACCAACAGAAAACCCAAGATGACGCCTCGCTGCTGGGCAGTCATCTTGGGTTGCGTGCTATCTGTTACGCGGTCAGTCTACGCGTACATTATCTATAACATACATAGCCGGAGCTATGCGCTCATCACAACCGGGCAGCGGCGGACACTTCTCCTGGTTGGGGGTGTTGCGGTTGGGCAGGTCGCGATACTCGCCGGTGCGCAGACTCAGTCGCTCGGGGTGCTGGGCACTGTGCATGGCCAGCAACTTATGGCCCTGCACCTCTACCCCACCATCGACGATGCGGATATTGAGGCTAAGCCATTCGCCCTGCTTATAGCTGCCCACAGTCTCGCCATTGGCCACCACCTTGCCACCATGCAGACTCACGCAGACGATGCGCACACCATGGCGGTCGGTGACATCGACCTCAAAGGGATCATCGTTCTCGGCAGCCACCTGCACATCGAGACTGATATCGGTCTTGGCCTTAGCCTCAAACACACGGATGGCGCGGGCGTAGTCGTAGCAGTCTGAGTCGGTGAGACAGAGCTGATGACGGTCGTTGACATAGACATCAGCCCAGCGCGGACGGTAGATATTCCAGTCGGTCACGGTGCCGTGGGGCTTGATGTTGTCAAAGTTGTCATTGACCGGACCCGTCCACTTGGTACGGATGGGAGTGGGCACACGAGCCACCCACACATCCTCTTTGTTCACCGTGTAGGCGAGCCACATGTCGTTGCCCGGGGGAGTAGCCTCGCCCTCGGTGATGCCACGCACGTAGCAGGGACCGAAGTCCTTGTTCTCGCCCATAAAGCGTCTGGGCGGCACCTCGCCATGCACCACACACATCGAGTCGTAGGTGATGCCGTCGTCGCTGCTGATGGCGATGAGCGGATAGCGATAGGGCTGGGTCTCTATAGGGTTGTAGCAGATGGCATAACGCCCGTCGGGCGTGCGTTGCCCCCACTGCTTGCCGCCAGCCATGATGAGCGACGGGATGCGCACGGGAGTGCTCCAGGTCTTGCCGTCGTCGGGAGAGAGGGCGGCATACGACCATTTCCACAGCGCCACGGTCTTTCCGTCCTTGCGGTGGTAGTAAGAGGTGGCCTGCACGCGGTTGATGGAGTCCTTGAGATTGTAGAACCCGTCAAGTCCGCGGTCTTCGTCTATCCACTGCAGCGTCTTGAGCTTGTCGCCGAGCAGCGCCTGGCATGCCTCGCGGAAGCCCTTGTCCTTGCTCTTGGTGTAGAAGGGATAGGCGGTGTTGGTCTCATTCCACTGGGCGTGAGACGAGTAGCGGATGAAGTAGATGGGACCCATCGTGCCGTCGGCCTTGATTTCTCGCGCCACACGCCCTATACCTCCCTCCTTGAAGGGGTTGTAGCTGTGACCGTAGAATGCCACCACGAGTAGCCGGCCGTTGGGAGCGGTGTAGAAGCCCATGCGCTGGTGCATGATGTATCCGTAATAAGGTTTGGGGATGGTCACGCCCTTGGGAGCCTGATAAGGGGGAAAAGCCACAAAGGGCTTGCTCCAGTGGCGGCCGTCGTCAGAGGTGACGAGCAGGGTCTGGCCGGGCGGCTGCTGCTCGTCGACAGGGTTGGAGAGATACTCCAGATAGAACTTGCCGTGCCAGTAGGTGATGTTGGCTGCGTGGTTGTAGGTCCAGCCATAACCGTCGGCCTCGTCGGGATGGGTGCGGTTGGCACGCATCACCTGTACATTCTCAGCGCCGATGGCATAGGCCAGTCCGCCATCGTGCAGACGGGGATTGCATATCTCTCCGCCGATATAGCTCACCGGCTCGCGCTCAGAGCCGGTCTGCGCCGATGCCGTTGTGGTCATGAGCGCAAACAAAGGGATAAAAAATTGTCTCATCATAATCGTTGGTTTGATTTGATGAGACAAATTTACTAAATTTATGTGAGTCTACGGCCTTGCCGCAGCTTCTTTTTCAATGTCTATGATGCACTTTTAGCCATCTCGTGCTTCCATCTGAAGTAGCCTGCCACGGCTATGACGACATAGAGACCGTAGAGGCTCGCCTTGAAGGGTATGTCCTTGTAGAAGTAGAGCCCACAGGTGACCACATCGACCGCTATCCAGATGAGCCATTGCTCCAGATACTTGCGTGCGAGGGCCCAGATGCCCACAATGCTCAACGCTGTGGTGAAGCTGTCGGCCACGGGCACGCGAGAGTCGGTGTGGTAGGCCAGCAGATAGTAGATGACACCCCAGATAGTGAGCGTGAGCAGAGTCCAGGGCAGGATGAGCCGGCGCTCGAAGTGGGTGATGGGCTTGTCGGACTTCTGCTCCGCCTCGCCGCGATGACCACGCGTCCAGGTATAGAAACCATAGCACGTCATGCAGATATAGTAGAACTCCATGCCGCAGTCGGCATAGAGTCCTTTTTCATAGTAGAGCACCACGCCCAGCGCCTGCATCACAAAGCCCACGGGCCACAGCCATACCGAAGCCCTATACTCGAACAGGATGTAGGCCAACCCCAGCAGGGTGGTCGTGATGTCAAGCCAATGGTCGATGATGAATGTCTCCATCGCTGTCGTCGGTTAGAAGCGCAGTGTCACCGTACCCATCATCGTGAAGCCTGCCATAGGCATATAGCCCAGCTGGGTGTAGGGCTTGTCGGTGGTGTACATGCCATAGCCGATGGCGTTGTACACCCAACCGCCGGCAGCGTAGTGGCGGTTGAAGATGTTGTAGAGGTTCAGATCCAGAACGGCTTCCTTCACGCCTGCCACCTTCTTGAAGGTGTAGTTCATGTTGACATTGGTCTGCGAGTAGCAGGGGAGCGAACGCAGAGCGGTGGCGGTATTGTCGAGATACTGACGGCTTACGAAGTTGGTGTGCCATACAGCCTCGAAGGCCTTGTGGTGAACGTTGATGAAACCGTTAAGGATGGTAGATGGCGAGAATGCCAATGTCGATTTGTCATAGTGCACCTTACCTGGCTTGGTCTCGTCATCCCAGTTCTCGTAGTACTGGTCAAAGTTCTTCAGACGGTTGGCAGAGAAGGCGGCGTTACCAGCCACGGTGAGCCATGACAGAGGGCTGTAGTCGGCGGTGAGCTCGACACCCATGCGGTAGCTCTTGTCGATGTTGGTGGTGAGGTTTTCACCGATATCGCTCTGGGCACCGGTCTGCACAAACTGGTCTTTGTAGTCCATATAGTAGAGGTTCACGCCGGCGTTCCAGTCATGGGCAGAGTAGCTGTAACCCAACTCGAAGTCGAGCAGATGCTCGGCATCGGGAGAGCCGTAGCTGCCGTTGTCGGTGAAGTTGTTGCGCTCGGGCTCACGGCTGGCATAGGCTACAGAGAAGTAAGCCTTGTGACCGTCCTGATGGAAGGTGATACCGGCCTTGGGGTTCACGAAGTTGTACTGTTCGTCGATGTTGAGCATCTGGTTCTTGTAGGTGCCGTCAGCCTGCTCGTAGAACTTGTCGTTCTTGCCATCGGTCTTGTAGCCTACGTGACGGTACTGTACATCGCCAAAGATATCCCAAGCCTCATTGAGGTGCAGCGTAGCCTTGACGAAGGCTGAATAGTCGTTCTTGCGTGCATCTGAGTCGTAATACTGGTAGTCGCCGTTGGCACGGAACTGGGCGTTGGCGTCCTCGTTGGCGATATAGGTGAGGTAGCCGAAGTGACCGCCACGGAACTGCTGCAGGTTGACACCGCCGAGCACATCCCAGCTGTCGTCCTTGTAGTTGGCGTTGTACACCAGACCATAGGTGTGCTGGGTAAGGCCCTTCTTGCGGATAAAGTCAGAGCGCTTCACAAAGTTGCCCTCGTTGTCATAGTAGGTGAGACCAAACTTCTTGAACTTGTTGTTGGGGCGGAACTCGGCATAGTAGCCATAACCATAGGTATAGTGCAGGGCTACGTTGTGGCTCCAGTGGGCTGAAGGCTGGAAGGCAGCCGACAGGATGTTGTGGTTCTGATAGAAGTTGTCGGTGGTCTTGTCCCAGTACTTGCCGTTGTTGAGCTTGTAGCGGTAGGTCTGGTAGTTGCCGTTGGCATCCTTGGGGAAAGTATAGGCCTCGTCGTCGAAGACCAGCCCCTCGTAGAGCGAGTTGTAACGGCCCAAGCCCTTCTTGTAGAGGTCTTTGTAGGTATACATGCCGTCGGCTACGAGAGTGGCATCGTCGTTACCGCCGGTAATACCGCTCCAGGCCTGGCCGGTCTTCTCAAAGTTGCCCACATTCTTGTAGCTGAGGGTAAACTTGTCGCCATAGTAGGTCACGGCACCCAGGTACGAGCCCTGGCGGCCGGCTGTGCCATGCAGAAATCCGTCGGTGCTGCTCTCATGATAGGCGCCGTTGAAGACCACGTGGTCCCAGAGCAGGCCCGAAGAGAAGTTGAAGCCTACATTGTAGCTGTTGTAGGTGCCGAAACCGCCGTTGACCTCGAGTTGGGGCTTCAGACTGGGAGCGGCAGTGGCGAGCGAGATGGTACCACCGAAGGCACCGTCGCCGTTGGTAGAGGTACCGATACCGCGCTGGATCTGGGCTGAGCCCATGAGAGCGGCATAAGAGTTCATGTTGGCCCAGAAGACACACTGGTCCTCGGGAGAGTTGAGGGCTACACCGTCGAGAGTCACGTTGATACGGCTGTCGGCAGCGCCACGGATGCGGATGTGGCTGGTACCGATGCCAGTACCGTTCTCACTCCAAGCCACTACGCCGGGAGTGTTGGCGAAGAGGAAGGGCAGCTCTCTGCCGGTCTTGCCAAAGCTCTGGAGCTCTGACTTCTTGAAGTTAGCTACTGCGAAGGGTGCGTTCTGCTGAGCGCGCACACCTTTGACTACCACCTCCTGCAGATTGATCATCTTCAGAGAGTCGGCAGTCTGCGCAATGGCGCCGGCTGTGCACAAGCATACGGCCACCATGCAAACAATCTTTTTCATTTTCATTCTGTTTTATAAAAACACATCAAGGGGACGTCTTCCCTGCGTCGGCATTACCCGTTTCAGGTTCAGTGGGTATAATCTCAGCCTGGGCAAGAGCCCAAGCACCCCTTAGAATACGCCTTGTATTCCGAGTGCAAAGTTAGTAAAAGACGCAGACGTGGCAAAATATTTTCATAGAAATCACATTCACGAGGGCCATAATCAGCGATGCGACCACGGAGAGAGCCCCGCGGAAGTCCGTAGAAACCACGGCGTCCGGGCAATTGCGCACCGCCACTACCCTGCTCACTCCCGCCATCACCCTGTTTGCTCCCGTCACTACCCTACTTGCTCCCGCAACTACCCTGTTCGCTCCCGTCACAACCCTATTCACTCCCCCCACCGTCCTATTCACCCCCGCCACTACCCTACTTGCTCCCGTCACTACCCTGCTTATGGAAAACACCCCCAGCCATCATCTTCGCGATAAAGTCAAAGCACGATAAGAGTAATTCGTGATTGGCAACCGGCGTTTCAGCCCACGCAACCATTATATCCAACCACGCATCCAGCTTTATCGCCCCTTGCAGCAGCTTGTGCGTCATCGCCAGAACAGCCCGCGCCATCGAGGCATAGAAAAAGGCAATTGGCAGACCTCATGCAGCGGTCTGCCAATTGCCTATATATAATAAGGTGTCGTCTGTGGTGGCTGTGCCCGAGGCGCAGCGGGACTCTACTTGTCCTTCTTGCCGAAGAGCGAGAAGTGGACGTAGCGCTTGGGATGCTCGCGCAGATTGTTGAGCAGCGTGTCGGCGCTCACGAGCGTCTTGTTGAGGTTCAGATAGAGCTGGCGGTCGTTGAGCAGCAGTCCGAGGGTGCCCTCGTTGCTGTTGAGCTTGGCGGTAAACTGCTCCATATTGGCTACCGTCTGGTCTACCTTGGCCATGGTGCCAGCCACATCCACTGCAGCCAGATTGCCGGTGAGTCGCTCGGTATTGTCGAGCACTCCGTTGGCCTTGGCCATCATGCCGGGCACGTTGCGGTTGAGGGTACCCAGCAGGGTGTTGAGCTCGCGGGTCGAGGTGTTGAGGTTGGCGGTGATGCCTTCGACATTGTGCAGCGAGTTGGCCACGGCGGGGTCGGCGAGCAGCGTGTTGAGACTCGCCATGATAGAGTCGAGCTTGGGCAGCATCTGTCCGATGGTGGGGGCAAGCTCTGCCACGGTGTCCATCAGGCCTCCGTTGACTCTGCCGGTGATGGTGTCGCCGGGGTGTACGGTAGCGGTCGCGTCGTGACCGAGCAGGAGATTGACCTTGAGGTTGCCCATCATGTCGCTCTCTATCTCGGCGGTGGTGCCGGCAGGGATGACGAGCTGGCGGTCGGTGCCGAAGCCCACGATGACGCTGCCGCCATGGGCATAGTCGAAATCGATGGTCTTGACTGTACCCACCTGGTAGCCGTTGACAAAGATGGGATTGGAGGCAGTAAGTCCGCTGATGTTGTCAAACTTGGCAAAGTATACGTTGTCGTTGGAGAAGAGGCTCTTGCCCTTCAGAAAATTCATGCCGAAAAAGAGCAGAACGATGCTCACGATGGCTGCTAATGCTATCCTTACTTCTTTGGTGAAAAAACTCATTGCCGTTGTTGTATTAATTAGGATTTTACTTGTTACTCTTAAATTCGCGGATGGCCTGACCCACATTCATCTTCTGGCCGCCCTTGAAAGCCACGATAAAGGCTTCGGGGAAGCGGTCGAGGATGGACTTGCGCAGACGGGAAATCTCGTTGTAGTCGGTCGAGGCACCATAGGTGTACTTGTACCATTCTCCCTCCTGATAGCAGTCCACTGGGGCAAGGCCCTTGAAGTGCTTGTCGCCCGCCTTGACAAAGGCTGAGCTGGAGAGTATCTGCACCTTGAAGACGGGGCGGGCGGCGGGGGCGACAGCG
>OLSQ01002567.1_pt1 | contig 13020 bp, 7 predicted proteins | sample 1672561 | NCBI WGS metagenome assembly OLSQ01 (sample SAMEA3136699, study PRJEB25190) | human gut metagenome | biome: human gut; feature: human-associated habitat; material: faeces | place: Austria | collected 2013 | reverse complement strand
GCCGAGTTCTTCAAAGTTATTGCCTAATTTTGCACTTGCAGGTAGAATCTGCGAATCTGTATGCCCTGCGCAAAAATCCGGCACCATTCTTGCCGACTCGCGAAAAAATCATTAAATTTGCCACACAAAGAAACCAATGTACATCATGGAAAAACGCCTGATAGAATGTGTGCCCAACTTCAGCGAGGGCCGCGACCGCGCCGTCATCGACGCAATCACCGACTCAATCAGATCAGTGGAGAATATAAGCCTGCTCGACGTCGACCCCGGCGAGGCCACCAACCGCACCGTCGTCACTTTCGTCGGCGAGCCGGATGATGTGGTCGAAGCCGCATTCCGCGGCATCCGCCGCGCTGCCGAGCTTATCGACATGCGGCAGCACCACGGAGCCCACCCCCGCATGGGTGCCACCGACGTGTGCCCGCTGATCCCTGTCAGCGGCATCACTCTCGAGGAGTGCGCCGAACTGGCCCGCACACTCGCCCGGCGCGTCGCCGACGAGCTGGGCATTCCGACCTACTGTTACGAGGCATCGGCATTCCGGCCCGAGCGCAAGAATCTCGCTGTATGCCGCGCCGGCGAGTACGAGGCCCTGCCTGAAAAGATGGGCGATCCCGAGAAAGGGCCCGACTTCGGCGACCGTCCGTTCGACGAGGCGGCGGCCCGCACCGGCGCCACCACGATCGGAGCCCGCGATTTCCTGATCGCCGTCAACTTCAACCTCAATACCACCTCCACCCGCCGGGCCAACGCCATCGCTTTCGACGTACGCGAGAAGGGACGTCCGATGCGCGAGGGCGGCCGTGTCACCGGCCGGCCGCTCAAGGATGCCGACGGCAACGTCATCATGCAGCCCGGCACACTCAAGGGCACCAAAGCCATCGGATGGTACATCGATGAGTACGGCATAGCCCAGGTGTCGATGAACATCACCGACATGGCTCAGACTCCCCTCCACACCGCGTTCGACGAGGTGACTCGCGCGGCTGCGGCCCGCGGCATCCGCGTGACCGGCACGGAGATCGTCGGCCTTGTACCGAAGCGCGCGCTCATCGACGCCGGCAAGTACTTCCTGGCCAAGCAGCAGCGGTCGGCCGGTCTGCCCGAATCCGAAATAATCCGCATCGCTATAAAATCAATGGGACTCGACGAGCTGAAGCCCTTCGATCCCAAGGAAAAGGTCATCGAATACATGATCGGCTACGGCAAAGCCGAAGGAAAGCTTCTGACGAACATGGCACTGAACGCCTTCGCCGACGAGACCGCATCCGAATCGCCCGCACCGGGCGGCGGATCCGTGGCCGCCTACATGGGAACACTCGCTGCCGCGCTCGGCACCATGGTCGCTAATCTGTCGGCACACAAGGCCGGGTGGGACGACCGCTGGAAGGAATTTTCCGACTATGCCGTGGAAGGGCGCCGGCTGCTCGACACGCTCACCGCTCTTGTCGACGAGGACACAGCCGCTTTCGGCCGCATTATGGCCGCGATCGGAATGCCGAAATCGACCGAGCAGGAAAAGCAGGCACGCGCCGAGGCCCTTGAAGCCGCCACACTCTACGCCACCGAAGTGCCGCTCCGCACTATGCGCACAGCCTTCGACACCTTCTGGCTGCTCGAGCGGATGGCCTCGGAAGGCAATCCCGCATCAGTGTCCGACGCCGGTGTCGGCGCAATCGCGGCCGAGGCAGCCGTGGCCGGAGCGTTCCTCAACGTAAAGATCAACGCGGCCGGCCTCGCCGACCGTGCCAAGGCCGGCAAGATTCTTGCCGAAGCGGCCGAAATCGCCGCCGAAGCCGCAAAACGCCGTGCCGACATTGTCGCCATAGCCGACGAAGTCATAGCCCGTTCATAAATTAAAAAAACTCAGTTCTCATAACTCCGACCTCCCACTTAAAAGCCATGACCCTCGAAGAATTTCGCCGCGCCATCCGCGCCGGCATCCCCGAAATACTGCCTCCACCTCAGCCCCGTGATGAATCCGTCAGCCATGCCCCGCGTCGCAAGGACATTCTCACCGACGCGGAGAAAGAGCTGGCTCTAAGAAATGCCCTGCGTTATTTCCCGCCCGAAAGCCACGCCGAACTGGCCCCGGAATTCGCCCGCGAGCTCGCCGACTACGGCCGGATATACATGTACCGGCTCCGGCCGGCCTATCCGATGCACGCCCGGCCCATCGACGACTACCCGGCACGCTCGCGCAGCGCCGCCGCAATCATGCTGATGATTCAGAACAACCTCGACCCGGCCGTGGCACAGCACCCGCACGAACTTATCACGTACGGAGGCAACGGAGCCGTGTTCCAGAACTGGGCGCAGTACCGGCTCACGATGAAATATCTGAGCGAAATGACCGACAGCCAGACTCTCGTGATGTACTCGGGCCATCCGCTCGGACTGTTCCCGTCGCATCCCGGCGCTCCGCGCGTGGTGGTCACCAACGGCATGGTTATTCCCAACTACTCGAAGCCCGACGACTGGGAACGCCTCAACGCGCTCGGTGTCTCGCAATACGGCCAGATGACCGCCGGATCGTATATGTACATCGGTCCGCAGGGCATCGTCCACGGCACCACAATCACCGTTCTGAATGCCGCCCGCGCGCTCCGAGGATCGGACGACATCCGCGGCATGCTGTTCGTCACCGCCGGCCTCGGCGGCATGTCGGGCGCGCAGCCCAAGGCCGCCAAGATCTCGGGCGTAGTGAGCATCACGGCCGAAATCAATCCGGCCGCCGTTGAGAAAAGACACTCCCAGGGATGGGTCGACGAGATCCACTACGATGTCGACGAAGTCATCGACCGCGCTCTCGAAGCTCAGAAAGCCCGCGAGGCTGTCTCGCTGGCCTATTGCGGCAACGTTGTCGACCTGTGGGAACGTCTCGCCGATCGCGGCGTACATGTTGACCTGGGCAGCGACCAGACTTCGCTTCACAACCCATGGGCGGGCGGTTACTACCCCGCGGGGCTTACCTACGAAGAATCGCTCGCACTTATGGCCGACGATCCGGCACGCTTCCGCGAGGCCGTGCAGAGTTCGCTGCGCCGCCATGTAGCCGCAGTCAACCGTCTTGCCGACGGCGGCATGTATTTCTTCGACTACGGCAACGCTTTCCTGCTCGAATCATCGCGCGCCGGAGCCGACATCATCGGTGCCGACGGAGCTTTCCGCTACCCGTCGTACGTGCAGGCGATCATGGGGCCGCGGTTCTTCGACTACGGCTTCGGGCCTTTCCGCTGGGTCTGCACCTCGGGACGTCCCGAGGACCTCGCCGTGACCGACCGCATAGCCGCCGATGTGCTGGCCGAAATGCTCGAGACGGCTCCCGACGACATCCGCGGACAGCTGGCCGACAATCTGCACTGGATTCGCGAGGCAGGACCCAACCATCTCGTCGTGGGATCGCAGGCTCGCATCCTGTATGCCGACTCCGAAGGCCGTACGCGCATCGCACTGGCATTCAACGACGCAATCCGCCGCGGCGAGATCTCCGCTCCGGTAGTCCTCGGACGCGACCACCATGACGTGTCCGGCACCGACTCGCCCTACCGCGAGACATCCAACATCACCGACGGATCGCAGTTCACCGCCGACATGGCCGTGCACAACGTCATCGGCGACGCTTTCCGCGGAGCCACATGGGTGTCGATCCACAATGGCGGCGGAGTCGGCTGGGGCGAGGTGATCAACGGCGGATTCGGCATGGTCATCGACGGATCGGCCGATGCCGACCGGCGCATCCGCGAGATGCTCTTCTGGGACGTAAACAACGGCATCGCCCGCCGCTCCTGGGCCCGAAACAAGGGCGCCGTCGACGCAATCCGCCGTCAGATGGAAGCCACGCCCGACCTCATGGTCACTATCCCCTACCTCGCCGATGACGACATCATTAAGAACTCTCTAAACCATTGAACCAATGATTCATTATATATCAGCCGAGCGCCTCACCATCGACCGTGTGGCCGAAATCATCGAAAACAACTACACTCTCGCTCTGAGCGACGACGCCGTTCGCCGCATCACTGCCTGCCGTGAATACCTCGACAAAAAAATGGAGACCGCCACAGAGCCGATCTACGGCATCACCACCGGATTCGGTTCGCTCTGCAACATCTCCATCGACAAAGGCCAGCTGGCGGCGCTGCAGCGCAACCTCGTCATGTCGCACGCATGCAGCATAGGCGACCGCGTCCCCGGCGAAATCGTGCGGCTGATGCTTCTGCTCAAGATCCAATCGCTCAGCTACGGCCATTCGGGCGTGCAGCTCGCCACCGTGCAGCGTCTGATCGATTTCTTCAATCTCGGCGTATATCCCCGCGTCTGCCATCAGGGCTCGCTCGGCGCTTCGGGCGACCTGTCGCCGCTGGCCTGCCTGAGCCTGCCGATACTCGGCCTGGGCGACGTGGAATACAAGGGTGTCACGCGCCCTGCCGCCGAGTTGCTCGCCGAAGTCGGACTGGAGCCGATCGAACTCCAGTCGAAGGAGGGCCTGGCGCTGCTCAACGGCACCCAGTTCATGAGCGCGTACGGCACATGGGCCGTGATCCGTGCGCGCCGCATCAGCCGTCTGGCCGACAAGATAGCAGCCCTGTCGCTCGATGCCTTCGACGGCCGCATCGAACCGTTCTGCGACCCGGTCAACGTGGTGCGCAACCATCGGGGTCAGATCGAGACCGCACGCGAGGTCCGCGCATGGCTCGAAGGCAGCGAGATCGTGGCGCAGCCCAAGGCCCACGTCCAGGACCCCTACTCCTTCCGCTGCGTGCCGCAGGTCCACGGAGCCGCCAAGGATACGATAAACTACGTCGCAGCCGTCATGGAAGACGAGATAAACGCTCCGACAGACAATCCGACTGTCTTCCCCGACCTCGACATGATCGTCTCCGCGGGCAACTTCCACGGCGAACCTATCGCACTACCGATGGACTTCCTCGCCGTGGCCCTGGCCGAACTCGGCAACATATCGGAGCGCCGTGTCTACTGCCTCATCTCGGGAAAGCGCAACCTGCCGTCGTTCCTCGTCGCCAAGCCGGGCCTCAACAGCGGCTTCATGATTCCGCAGTACGCCGCTGCGTCGATCGTCAGCCAGTCGAAAGGACTGTGCTGGCCGGCCAGCTGCGACTCCATCCCCTCGTCGCAAGGCCAGGAGGATCATGTGTCGATGGGCGCCAATGCCGCCACCAAGCTTCACACTATTGTCGGCAACACCACAAAGGTACTTGCTATCGAACTGTTCAACGCGGCCCAGGCACTTGAATTCCGCCGGCCACTGAAGACGTCGCCCGCCCTGGAAAAGTGGGTTGCCGAATACCGGCGCCATGTGCCGTTCGTAGTCAACGACACCGTGATGTATCCGCTGATCGAGAAAACCATAGAATTCATCGCCGATGGCTCAGCTGCTGATTAAAAACATCGGACTCCTGCGCGGCATCCTCCAACCGGGCGCCGACCGGCTGCGAGGCTCAGACATGGACCTCGTCGGCCAACTCACCGACGCCTGGCTTACGGCCGACAACGGCCTTATCGCCGATTTCGGCCCAATGGACACCTGCCCTGCCGACAACGGCTTCGGACGTGTCATCGACGCCTGTCGCGCCATCGTCACGCCGACATTCTGCGACTCGCACACCCATATCGTCTATGCGGGAAGCCGCCAGGGTGAATTCATCGACAAAATCAACGGCCTCTCATACGAAGAGATCGCCAAGCGTGGCGGCGGAATTCTCAATTCCGCCGACCGCCTCGCCGTCACGTCCGAGGACGAATTGTACGCCGACGCACGCCGGCGCCTTCTGCAGGCTGCCGCCACGGGTACCGGTGCCATCGAGATCAAAACCGGCTACGGCCTCACTCTCGAAAGCGAGTTGAAAATGCTGCGCGTCATCGACCGCCTGCGCCATGACCTGCCGCAGATCGAGATTCGCTCGACATTTCTCGGAGCCCACGCCGTGGGCCGTGCATTTGCCGGACGCACACAGGACTATGTCGACCACATCGTTCGCGACATGCTTCCGGCGGTCGCCGATTCCGGTCTTGCCGATTTCGTCGACGTGTTCTGCGACACGGGGTTCTTCTCGCCGAAGCAGACGTCGCAGATCCTCACCGCAGCGGCTGCATACGGACTCCGGCCGAAAATCCATGCCGACGAACTCGTCCGCTCGGGCGGTGTTGAGACAGGCATCGCACACGGTGCACTATCCGTTGATCATCTCGAACGGATGGACGACGCCCAGATCACTGCGCTGGCCGCCTCCGACACTGTGGCGACGATGCTCCCCGGTGCGTCGTTTTTCCTCGGCATGCCCTACGCTCCGGCCCACAAGGCCATCGACAGCGGATGCTGTGTCGCCCTTGCTTCCGACTGGAATCCAGGTTCGTCGCCTTCGGGTTCAATGCCATTCGTGATGTCGCTCGGGTGCATAAAGATGAAGCTGACACCCGACCGCGCCTTCAACGCAGTGACTGTCAACGCAGCCGCGGCAATGGACGTCGCCGCCACCCACGGCTCGATAACCCGCGGCAAGGCCGCCTCGCTGATCATCTACAAGCCGTACGTTCCCGATACCGCCTACATTCCCTACGCCTACACCGAGCCACTTATCAGCACCGTCCTCCTCCGCGGCGAAGGACTGGCAGGTACCCAATAAAGTACCCAATAAATAAATGGACTGTATGTTGTAGCGGAAGGGCAATTTATGTTTCCGCGATGTCAATGTGCGCTTTTTTTACAGGTTGATTACTTGATTTGATCGGTCTTTACGGATGCTGTCGAGGCGTGGGGCGCATGGGTCCCTAAGGGAGGGGACTATATCATGTATTGAAGGTTTGATATTGATAGATTTGGAAAAGTCAGGAATTATGAGGGAGTCAGGATAAAGAGAGGATTGGACGGTCTTTGGCTAAATGGGATACATGGAATTTTTGAAGATTGATGTTTTTGTCGGGATAATTTGCTTTTCGTCGGTCTGACTGACGTGGAGCCGCGTAGGCACCTGAAGTGTGTTTGCTAAGAGATTTGAAAAGGTTTAAAAGATTAAATACTATAGTTGACTGGTTTTCGCCTGTTAGATTAAGTAAAGATTGATGATTTTGTAATCAACGCTGCAAAATTACAATTATAATTATATTTACGCAAGTATTATTTGATTTTTTTGGGGGATGCACAAATTTTTTCTTCCATAAGCGACATGGTGGGTTTCGATACACGCGCAGCATGAACATGCGGGACGCCTTAAATATTATTAAATCCACGGCTTTTCTCAACATATGTTGAGAACAAACTGAGGAATTATACATAACTTTGCGACCGAATAAGCTAAAAACCACCACTATCATGAAATATATCATAACAATACTCATAGCATTGGCCGGCTGTCTGAACATCTATTCCCAGACTCCGGGCGACAGCCTCGTACAAGCTGCCGCTATAGTAGACGGTCTATTCTTTGATAAATCCGTCCCTACGAAATCACTTATTCCCGGAGGTTCAACGATGGCTGTACTCAAAGATCCGGAAGGAGCAATGGTCATAGGCGTTTACTTACCCGAAGGATATGTCATGGAGGAATCAATGGTAGCCCGGGCAATTCCGGCCGAACGCGTCAAGTATGCCGACAAGCTAATCCGCGACTATAACGGCCGCAAGCCACAGACTGTCGGAGTATATGAGGGAATCGGCGCTAAAGTCGGAGACCCTCTGGTCGAGTTTGAATATTCCGACATTGACGGGAATGTGTGGAATAATGAGAAACTTAAAGACAAGGTATATGTCATCAACATATGGCAATCGGAGTGCGGACCTTGCAGACGAGAAATGCCAATACTCTCTGAATGGAAAGAAAAGTTTCCCGATGTAGTTTTTCTTTCAGCATCCCGACATAACAGGGAAGAAATCCTTTCGGTCATAGCACAACATCGGTTTACATGGACGCATCTCCAGGAAGCATCTGATCTGGTGGCCCTTGTGAGGCAGGAAGGTTTCCCCCTTACTATCGTGGTCGACAAGAATGGCATAGTGAGGTTTGCCAAGACAGGAGCCTCGGAGGAAAACCAGGCTGAGGCCGTTGCCGTAATCGAAGAACTGTCTCATTGAGTGCGCCCAAAGGTCCCGTATCATTAAAGGAACCAGTAAGCAATTGAATCATGAATAATTTCGGCAAAAAGAATGTGTATTTATGCCCATCGAAAAGACTGATTCTTTATTGAGTATGAGGTCCTGCCGATTTAAAGGCAAAATATCTGAACGAAGCCTCGAGGAATGATTTGCTGTTGGCAGGGTCGGGGATTTTTTGTAACTTTGCAAAAAATTTTCAAACAATCTGTCATTTCCACAAAATGAACGAATTACCCACCGTATACAATCCTTCCGAAGTAGAAGACAAATGGTATGCCTACTGGATGGAGCACAAGCTGTTCCACTCCACTCCCGACGCACGCGAGCCCTACACTATAGTTATCCCGCCGCCAAACGTCACCGGCGTCCTTCACATGGGGCACATGCTCAACAATACCATTCAGGATATCCTCGTGCGCCGCGCACGTATGATGGGTAAGAATGCTCTGTGGGTGCCCGGCACGGACCACGCGTCGATCTCGACCGAAACCAAGGTGATCGCCAAGCTGGCAGCCGAGGGCATCAAAAAGACAGATCTGACGCGCGAGCAGTTCCTTGAACACGCCTGGGACTGGACCCGCAAGCACGGCGGCATCATTCTGCAGCAGCTCCGCAAACTCGGTGCATCGTGCGACTGGGACCGCACGGCGTTCACCATGGACGAGCCACGCAACGAGGCCGTGACGAAGGTATTCTGCGATCTTTACGACAAGGGACTGATCTACCGCGGCCTGCGCATGGTCAACTGGGACCCGAAGAACCTGACCGCCATCAGCGACGATGAGGTATTCTTCGAGCAGGAACAGTCGAAACTGTATTACCTGCGCTATTATCTGGCCGACGGCGAAGCAGCTCCGGCTGAGGCAGCCGAAGGCGAGGTGATCCACGTCGACGACAATGGCCGCTACTATGCCGTAGTCGCCACAACGCGTCCCGAGACCATCATGGGCGACACGGCAATGTGCATCAACCCGAAGGATCCGAAGAACCGCTGGCTGAGCGGCCGCAAAGTCGTAGTGCCTCTGGTCAACCGCGTGATCCCGGTAATCGAGGACCGCTATGTCGACATAGAATTCGGCACGGGCTGTCTGAAAGTCACGCCGGCTCACGACAAGAACGACAACATGCTGGGCAAGGCCCACAATCTGGAAGTGATAGACATCTTCAACGACGATGCCACCATAGCCGAATGCGCCGGAATGTACGTAGGCATGGACCGCTTCGACTGCCGCAAGCAGATCGCAAAGGATCTTGCCGAGGCGGGACTTATGGAAAAGGTCGAAGACTATGTAAACAACGTCGGGCTGTCGGAGCGCACAAAGGTCGCGATCGAACCGCGCCTGTCGCTGCAGTGGTTCGTGAAGATGAAGCATTTCGCCGACATCTCTCTATCGCCCGTTCTCGATGACATCATCCGCTTCGTACCTGAAAAGTATAAGACCACTTACCGCAACTGGCTGGAGAACATCCAGGACTGGTGCATCTCGCGTCAGCTCTGGTGGGGCCACCGCATTCCGGCCTATTATTATACGAACCCCGCGACCGGCCAGGAAGAGATCGCGGTAGCGCCCACTCCCGAGGCCGCTCTGGCCAAGGTACAGGCCATAGAAGGCTGCGGCGGACTGACGGCGGCCGATCTGCGCCGCGACGAAGGCGCGCTCGACACGTGGTTCTCGTCGTGGCTATGGCCGATCACGCTGTTCGACGGCATCAACCATCCGGGAAACGAAGAAATTAATTACTACTATCCCACCGCCACGCTCGTAACGGGTCCCGACATCATCTTCTTCTGGGTCGCCCGCATGATCATGGCCGGATACGAATATGTAGGCAAGGAACCGTTCAAGAATGTATATTTCACCGGTATCGTCCGCGACAATCTCGGCCGCAAGATGTCGAAGTCGCTCGGCAATTCGCCTGACCCGCTCGATCTGATAGACAAGTTCGGTGCCGACGGCGTGCGCATGGGTATGATGCTGGCCGCGCCCGCAGGCAACGATATAATCTTCGACGAACGCCTCTGCGAGCAAGGCCGCAACTTCTGCAACAAGATCTGGAATGCTTTCCGCCTGCTCAAGAGCTGGAACGCCGACAGCGCAGCCACGCAACCGCAGGTGGCAAAACTTGCAATCGAGTGGATGAACGCCCGCATAGACGCAACGGTCGAGGAGATCAACGACCTTTTCGACAAGTTCCGCCTCAACGAAGCTATCATGGCGATCTACCGCCTGTTCTGGGACGACTTCTCGTCGTGGTATCTCGAAATGATCAAACCGGCCTACGGTCAGCCGGTGGATGAGGCTACAATGAAGGCCACTACAGAATTCTTCGACAAGCTGCTTCGCCTGCTCCATCCGTTCATGCCGTTCATCACCGAAGAACTCTGGCAGCATCTGACCGAGCGCCGCGAAGGTGAGTCAATCATGTACGCCCAGATGCCTGTACCCCAGGCCATCGACAATTCGCTGCTCGACGACATCGCACTGGCCAAGGAAATCATCACCAGCATCCGCGCCGTCCGCGCCAAAAAGAATATTTCGCCGCGAGAGACGCTTACGCTGAATGTCATCGGATCGATTCCGGCACGCGTTGCCGACATCGTCGTCAAACTCGGCAACGTCGGCGAACTCAATACCGACGCACAGAAAGATGCGGCAGCAGCCTCGTTCCTGGTCGGCACGCTCGAATTCAACATCCCGCTGGCAGCAGCCATCGACGTAGATGCCGAGATAGCGCGTCTCGACAAAGAAATCGAATACCTGCAGGGTTTCAAGACTTCGATCGAGAAGAAACTCTCGAACGAGCGGTTCGTCAACAATGCTCCGGCGGCTGTCGTCGAAGGCGAACGCAAAAAGCTGGCCGACACACTGACAAAACTTCAGGCCAACATCGCTACCCGCGACGCCCTCAAGCACTGATAACACCTTACCCACGCCCCCACTCCCGAACCAAATCGGCCGTGGGGACGTTTCTTATTTATATACCATTACATTATGTCATCGTTCAGTCCTGAAAACATTCTCCTGATCGGTTCGATCATTCTTATAGTCGGAGTCATATTAGGCAAGTCGATTTACCGCTCCGGTCTGCCTCTGCTGCTTATATTCCTGCTCATCGGCATGGGATTCGGCTGCGACGGCGTGGGGATCCAGTTCGACGATATCCACTCGGCGCAACTCATCGGTATGATCGCATTGTGTATCATACTCTACTCCGGCGGTCTGTCGACCAGCATCTCATCAATCAGACCCGTGATAGCGCCCGGACTTGTCCTCAGCACAGCGGGGGTATTGCTCACCACTCTTTTCACCGGACTGTTCATATTCTGGCTTTCAGGTCTGCCATGGACCAACATACACTTTGCGCTGATGCCGTCAGTGTTGCTCGCAGCCACGATGTCATCGACCGACTCAGCGTCCGTTTTCGGTATTCTCGGATCGCAGAAAGTCCAGCTTAAACACAATCTGCGGCCACTTCTCGAACTTGAAAGCGGATCCAACGATCCGATGGCATATATGCTCACCATAATTCTCATAGAGGCCATACAACTCGACAAGACACTCTCGGCGGGAGCAATTCTCGCGCAACTCGGGCTGCAGTTCGGCGTCGGCACGGCTTTCGGCTTCATCATGGGATACGGCTCGCGCTGGCTGGTCAGCATCTACCGCCGCATCGGCAACCGAAATGAAGACGCCGGACAGGCGACGGCAATGAGTTCCATAATTCTGCTGGCATCAGTATTCTTCACATTCACACTTACCCAGGACCTGGGCGGCAACGGATATCTTGCTGTCTATCTGTCGGGCATCATCATCGGGAACTCACCGATTCCGCACCGACGCAGCATATCGAAGTTCATGGACGCTATCACCTGGTGCGCGCAAATAGTCATGTTCCTTATCCTGGGGCTACTCGTCAATCCCCATGAAATGCTGTCGACATCTGTCGTCGCCATCATCATAGCCCTGTTCATCATGATCATCGGTCGACCGGCAAGCGTTTTCATCTCACTGCTGCCATTCCGCAAAATATCACGTAAGTCCAAGCTGTTCATCTCCTGGGTGGGTTTACGCGGCGCTGTACCGATCATATTCGCTACATACCCGGTGGTAGCACAGGTCGAGGGATCGTCTCAGATCTTCAACATAGTGTTTTTCATCACACTGATCTCGCTGCTTCTGCAAGGTACATCCGTAATCAAGTCGGCAAAGGTACTGAACCTTGTCAACACCGAAAGCCACGACGATGAAGATTTCGGCATCGAACTGAGCGACGAGAACACGAACAAGCTCGAGACACTGCACCTCACCGAACAGCATCTCGCAGCAGGAAACACACTGCGCGACATGAACTTGCCTACGGGCACACTCGTAATCATGATCAAGAGGAACGAACAATACATCGTCCCCAACGGCAAGCGCAAACTTCACCCGGGCGACGCACTCCTCATTCTCAAAGAGTCCTCCGATCCGTCGTAATCTGTTATCAAAACATTCACGAACAGAAATATCGGGCACTCCTACATTTATCACGATGCCGTGCTATCCGTGAGGGCTTGCAGCCTATACCTCGGCTATGAACAGGCTAGTCAGCTGCGCAAAATACCGCTCCAGGTGTTGCAGACAGAAAACAAATACCAAATCATTTAAACAATCAATTTGCGGTAGAGACGTGACCCGCAAGCAGATCCATCATTCATTGGAATACATTGCGCTGGGGAGACGCCTTCCCCCAGCCTTTCATAGTACGTAGCGTAGACGCAGGTGAGAAGCCTGCTTTCCCTGTGCGAAGCGAGTTTGTCTATTGGCCTGTGCGCAGGCGAGACGCCTGCTGTCCTTGTACATAGCCATCTATACAAAGAGAGCGCCCCGGGGAATCGGATTCCTCGGGGCGCTCGTAATAGGGGG
>OLSQ01002565.1_pt1 | contig 13023 bp, 9 predicted proteins | sample 1672561 | NCBI WGS metagenome assembly OLSQ01 (sample SAMEA3136699, study PRJEB25190) | human gut metagenome | biome: human gut; feature: human-associated habitat; material: faeces | place: Austria | collected 2013 | reverse complement strand
CAAGTCAAAGACTCTATTTAGATATGCCATATTCGATTTTGTTTTATGCTGCAAAAGTACTCATTTTAACTTGATTACCAAACGTATTTTAAATTTTTGATGTGTTTTATTTTAAGTTTTTGTTGTAATCTATTTATAATTTTTGAGGTATTTCATTTGTAGTTTTTGGGGCATTTTATCATGTGTTTTTGTGGTAAAGCACTACCTTTAATAAGGTAGGCTGCACCTCGGAAATAAAAATAAATATGATTTATTTTTGTTTTTCTCTCCATTTGCACTACCTTTACAGCAGTTGAGTGCGTGTTTGCTTATCGTTGTTTATTTCCATATTTGACCAAGGTCAAACTCGGCTGCACTCGGAAAAGAAAGCAAGTTTTCTTTTCTCTCGTTAGCACGAGTTTTGCAGCACATTTGCAGCTCGCTCACGCAAATAGCTTGTTTATAGACAGTGTGCATTTCGAGGAGGTAAAATAATAATGCGGTACGATTTGAGTGAGAAATGCAACATCCCAATAAGGTGTCAACTTCATCTAAAGATATGAGGCTCAAATCATACCAATCTATTTTTTCACCGTCACTAAAACAATTGTTTTCTTCTTGGTGTTAGAAATAGTGTGTATATTTGCATGACAAATAGAAACATACAAAAAAACAAAAAAACATCTTACCATGAGTACAGTAATATATCCATCACCGATTTTCGGACCGATACACAGTCGCCGACTCGGTGTTTCTTTAGGTATCAACCTTATGCCAGCCGACGGAAAGGTGTGCACATTCGACTGCATCTACTGCGAATGCGGCTTCAACGCCGACCACCGCCCCACCCTTCCACGCCCCACTCGCGAGGAAGTGGCTGCTGCCCTGGAAGCCAAGCTGAAGGAGATGGCAGAAAACGGACCGAAGCCCGATGTGCTGACATTTGCCGGCAACGGTGAACCTACGGCGCATCCGCATTTCGCCGAAATCATTGACGACACTATAAGACTGCGCGACAAATACTGCCCGCAGGCAAAGGTATCGGTATTGAGCAACAGCACCATGCTCCACCACAAGCAGGTGCACGAGGCACTGATGCGCGTTGACAACAACATACTGAAACTCGACACCGTAAGCATAGAATACATCAAGAAGGTGGACCGTCCGCAGCAGCCGAACTACAACGTGGAGGACATCATCGAGAGTCTCTCCGCCTTCAAAGGCCATGTCATAATCCAGACGATGTTCATGAAAGGGCAAGCAGACGGCGTGGACATTAGCAACGTGAAGGAGGAATACATCGAACCGTGGCTCAAGGCTGTGGAGCGCATCAAGCCGATGGAGGTGATGGTATACACCATCGACCGCGAAACTCCGGCAAAGGGCCTGCTGAAAGCTACCCACGAGGAGCTTGACGGCATACGCGACCGCGTGACAGCCATGGGAATCCCATGCACGGCATCATATTAAATCCCAATTAAAACCCAAACACAATTATGAACAGTCTATTCCTCGCCGCCACCTTGACCATCAAGGAAATCGAGAAGGTTCCCGAACACTCCGTGAAGGAGCTGCTCGACAAGTCTCATATGAACATCCGACTCGAAGACGCCATAATCTTCGGCATAAAGCTCGTTGTGATATACATCATCGTAAGAGTGCTCTCGGCGATAGCCAAATACCTGTTCCGCCATACGATGCGCAAACAGGCGGAGAAGGGAATGGACGTGACGAAGGTGATGTTTCTCAGGCAGATAGTGATCACGGCGATATACATCATCGGATGCGCCTCATTTCTCTCGCTCATACCGGGAATGGAGAAGATAAGCAACTCCATACTCGCCAGTGCAGGAATCCTCGCCATGGCGGTGGGTCTTGCATCACAAGAGGCACTGTCGAACATCGTAGGCGGACTGTTCATCATCTTCACCCGCCCGTTCAAGGTGGGGGATTTCATACGGGTTGACGACGACGTGGTGGGGACGGTAATCGAGATAACGCTGCGCCACACCATAATACGCAACGTGGAGAACCGCATGATTCTGATTCCTAACAGCAAGATAAACTCTGCCACGATAATAAACTCCTCGTATGGCGACAGTTCCACCTGTGCGTTCATCGACATCGGCGTGTCTTACGACACCAACCTGGACGGGGCAATCGACGTGATGCGGCAGGAGATAATGAAGCACCCGCTGCTTTTAGACCACCGCACGGAGGAAGAGAAGAAGGCGGACGTGCCTGAGGTGGTGATACGCGTGGTGAATCTCGGCGACTCTGCCATAACGCTGCGTGCATGGGCATGGGCGGCAACGGCTGTAAACGCCACGGTGATGAAATACGACCTCTTAAAGAGCATCAAGGAGCGCTTTGACAAGGAGGGCATCGAAATACCATATCCTTACTACAACCAGATAGTAAAAACGAATTGACGGGCAGACTCTTTACTCGTCTACCCGTCAATCCGTATACTTGCCAAAATGCCTTGCAAAATACAAAAGGCTGCAAGCAGTTATAAAAAAACGGTCTAATGTCGATTTGGGATTATTCCCAATCGGTCATTAGGCCGTTTAGGTTTTACTTCATATCCACATAGGGATTACTTCATATCCACATAAGGTATCTTGTCCATGTCGCCATAGTCAAGATTCTCTCCGCCCATGCCCCAGACGAACATATAGTTGCTTGTGGCAGAAGCGCAGTGTACGCTCCACTCCGGAGACATCACAGCCTGCTCATTGTGCAGCCAGATTACGCGGGTCTCCTGTGGCTCTCCCATGAAATGGGCGATGGCGTTACCCTCAGGCAGATTGAAATAATAGTATGCCTCCACACGACGGCCGTGGGTATGGGCTGGCATAGTGTTCCATACTGAACCTGGAGCCAACTCGGTGAGTCCCATCTGCAACTGGCATGGACCGCCCTTGCCGCCGTTCTTCTCAGAGAGCACGTTGTTTACAATCAGCTGGTTGATGACGCGGTCGTTGCTCTCTTCCATTTTTCCGGCATGGAAGCTGTTTGAGTTCAAGCACTTCAGTTTCTTGGCGCGAGCTGCATCGTTGCATACAATCATCTGTGTAGGATATGCCTTGTGGGCAGTAGTGGAATTGATATAGAACTTGGCTGGGTTCTGTGCGTCCTTGCTTGCGAAGGTGATTTCCTTTGAACCGCGGCCCACATAGAGAGCATCCTTGAAATGCAGTTCATACTGCTTGCCGTCAACGGTCACCACACCAACACCCTTGCTGGTATTGATGATTCCCACCTCACGGTTGTAGCAGAAATATGGTGCCTTCAGAGGGTCGATGGCTTCGAGCTTCAGCACTTCGCCTACTGGCACTGCTCCTCCGAAAACGAGACGGTCGTACATTGAATATGTGAGGTGGATCTTGTTTGCCTCCATCACATTCTGCATTGTGAACGCACTACGCAGGCGGTCGGTGTCGTATGTCTTCACGTCCAATGGATTGCAAGCCGTCTGGATAGAATAGTCTGTCTGTGCATTGGCACACAGAGTAGTAGCCGCAAGGGCTGTAGACAACAATAGTTTCTTCATTATCTTGATAGTTTTTTGATTTATATTATATGCAGATCTGCCACATTGTATGGCATACCCACCTGCTTCAATTAGTCTTTCTTTGCCTCTCTGTCTTCCTTCACGATTCGTCTGTTGTTTATGAACATGAGGGCAAGGGTTATCACCGTCAATACTCCCATACCGAGATACTGCAGCTTGATGCCACGATAGATTACCCAACCGAAGAGAGAAGAGGCGAAATCAAGCGCACCGCCGGAGAATCCTTCCGGTATCTCGGCTGCCTTGTCGCCAGTGGCATCAAACACATGCTTTGCTGCCATTGTGAAGTCGGGTGCCATGTCGGTAACGAAATACAGGCCGATGACGAGAGCCACGAGTCCGATGATGAGCGTCTTCACCACATTGCCCTTGGTGAACGGCAATACCATCGGGAAGAGGTAGAACATTCCGGCGAGCGATGCCAGCGGCAGGAACTGGTTGCCGGGCAGGAACACTGCCAAAGCGAGAATCACGGGAATGAGGATTATAGACACCACGAGAGTCGTGGGATGCCCGATAACAAGAGCCGGACTCATGCCGATATGCACCTTCTTGCCGTTGAACTTGGTCTTCACCAGTTCTTGTGTCTTCTCTGAAATAGGCTTCAGTCCTTCGATGAAAAGCGAGGTGATACGGGGGATGAGTTCCATCACGGCTCCCATGGTGACGCCAAGGAAGAGTATCTTCTTGATGTCGAGCTGTGCTGCCCATCCGATGAGCATACCCACGATCACTCCCAGGACGAGGGGCTCGCCGAGCACACCGAACTTCTTCTTCAGTCCTTCTGCGTCGATATCGAGTTTAGAGAAGCCCGGGATGAGGTTGAGTAACTTGTCAAACACGATGGCGAAGGGCATGAAGCTCTGACAGAACGGCTGAGGAATGGAGATTCCTTCGAGGTCGTAGTATTTCTGGAATTTCTCTGCCGTCAGGTCTGCGCATACCAGAGTGATGATATAGCAAACGATGGCAGCGAAATATCCCCAAAGCAGACTCTCACCCATCACGAAATAAGCCACGGCTCCGATAAAGGCGAAATGCCAGTAGTTCCAGAGGTCGATGTTCACCGTGCGTGTGGTCTTGGTAATGACCATCAGGAAGTTCACTCCCAGACAGATGGGGATGATGAGCGCTCCCACGGCGGTGTTGTATGCCACGGCAGCTGCTGCCGGCCAACCCATATCAAAAACGTTGAGCTGCAGGTGATAGATGTCTGAGATTCCCTTCAGCGGGTCGTTGAAATTGGTGGTCAGCAATGCCGTCACCACTCCCAGTCCTACGAATCCCACACCGACAAAGAGCCCCGACTTGAGTGCCTTGCCGAATTTCATACCGATACACAGTCCGATGATGGTGAAGATGATAGGCATCATAACACTTGCACCCAGACTGATAATGTAGCCGAATACTTGTTCCATTGTATTTTCCTGTTTATGTTTTTTTGATTAGTTTGTTAGTAGATATAAATAGTTCGGGGCAAAGTTAGGCAAAATATTTGAATAAGCATCTTTATTATTGTAAAAAGTAACATTAATGCATAAAGAGCGGACATGAATGACGGCAAAAGATAAATGACGTTAAAAGATAAGAGTATACAGTTCTGAATCTGTCGGAACACATGACAAGCAAAACGGGCATGGGTCAGAGCATAAAGTTGCCCTCAACACGGAATTTCATGTCTGCATTGGCAGCTGCGATAGAAGCCGACTCTCCGTTGTAAACTCTCACGTTGTCGATTGCCATGTGCTGTGCGAGCTTGCCCTTATACTGCCATGCGATATATACCGGCGTGGTGTCATCAGTGAAGCATTTGGTGATGTCATATACCTTATGTTCAGGTTTCGTTGTCTCACCGTCAGCAAGGTCTTCGGCGGTATATCCCTTCAGCGTTTCGATTGGCGCCCATTCCACTGCGTTGTATGAATAGTATACTCCAGCCTCAGTGCTCTTCTTTGTCGTGGCATTGTAGTCGATGTCAAACTCCAGGAATGTCTTCTCACCGTCTTTCAGTTCTCCGCGAACGAGTGGTGGTGTGTCGAGAACTGCCCATACCAGTGTGTATCCTGCCACTGCTGATGATATTGAAGCGAAGTCTCCTTCGAAGTTGCCGCTTGTGACAGGAATCTCATACCAATTGTCGAAGCGCCACAGATACTGGTCCTGCATCTTGCCGTCGAGTTTCTCGATAATCCAGTTTTCTGGTGTCAGTCCGCCGGTGAAGTCTTCTGAGAACGGCAGCGAATATGTCGGTCTGTTGCCCTTTGCCATTGTCTCAACTGCCGGCAGCGACTCAACGCCGTCTGCATATACAGAGCGCTTTGTGGAAGCATTTTATGACCGACAGCTATCCGGACAAGAGAAGCCCGGCATACCTCAATACTACGAAAATAGGGAACTAACCTCGCGGCCAATTCCCTACAAAAACCATGCTATGAAAAAATATTAGGTATGATTTACATTTTACTTATAATTCCAATCTTAGATGCTTCAAGGAACGCAACTATAGATTCAATCTCCTTGCCTGGCGGCACCTGTTCCTTGATCTGGTTTATGGCATCAAACACGCTCGTCTGTCCGTGGAACACGAGGCGATAGGCATTGGCGATATGGCCTACCACCTTTGGTTCAATGCCCGAATTGTGGAGAAGGGTCTCGTTTACTCCTCCGTAGCGCACTGGGTTGTCAGTGGCTACGATAAACGGAGGTACGTCTTTGCTGATGCGCACACCGCCGGTGACCATCGAGGCTCCACCCACACGCACATTGGCGTTTACGATAACACCGGAAGAGAAGATTACAGCACTGTGGATTTCGCAGTCGCCGGCAACCTTAGTACCATATCCGAATGTGCAGTAGTCGTCAACCTTTGTGTCGTGAGACACGTGGACACCCTCCATGAAGAAGTTACGGTTGCCGATACGTGTCTCGCCGGTCTTGAATGTGGCACGGTTGATGACAACATTCTCACGGAAGATGTTCTCGTCGCCGATAATCAGCGGTGTGTCGTCACCACTGAAATTGAAGTCCTGTGGCTCAGCACCGAGCACGGTGTTCTGATAAACCTTGTTGCCCTTTCCCATCCGTGTGCCCTTCATGATGCTCACGTAAGGATAAATCACGCAGTCGTCGCCGATGACAACGTCGTCCTCGATATAGGCGAAAGGATAGACAGTGACATTCTTGCCCAACTTTGCGCCCGGGGCTATATATGCTTTTTCACTTATCATGATATACAAGTTTAAATGGTGTGTAACTTTAGTTTCTTCCTCCGCCGAGAGCGTAGTAGAGGTTCACAACAGCCTGCATCTTGTAGAAATCATCTGCCACCTTGGAGAGCTGCGCATTGAGCAGGCTCTGCTGTGCGGTGATTACCTCAAGATAGGTGCTGCTGCCCTCGTTGAAGAGAAGCTTGGTGTATTCCACGTTCTTGGTGAGACTTTCCACCTGCTTCTGCTCCAGCTTCGACTTCTCGTCAGAAGAGTTGTAGAGCACCAGGGCATTGCTCACCTCACTGCCGGCAGAGAGCACGGCATTCTGCCATGTGTTATATGCCTGTTCCTGCTTTGCCTTGGCCACCTTGAGTCCTGCCACGAGCTGACCGTGGGCAAAGATAGGCTGCACGAGGCTACCTATGGCATTCCACAACATCTTGCCAGGGTTCACGATACCTGCACCACCGCTGTTGGTATATGCACCAGAACCGCTGATTGTGATGCTTGGATAGAAGCGCGAACGAGCCTGGTTGGTGTCGTAGAAGCACTGTGCGAGCGACATCTCGGCGTAATGCACGTCGGGACGGTTGCTCAGGAGCTGTATGCCGATGCCGGTAGAGAATTCCGAAGGCAACGACTGCTCGTCGAGCTTTCCGCGGCTGATTGTCTGTGCCGGCTGACCGAGCAGAAGGGAGAGGGAATTCTCCACTTCACGAATCTGGCGCTTCAGGTCGGCTGCCTGTGCCTGCACCGAATAGTAGTTAGACTCGGCGCTCTGCACGCCAGTCTCCTTCACACGTCCCAATTCCTTCTGGAGCTTCATGATTTCCCATGTCTCCTTGGTGAGGTTTGTCATGTTGTCTACAATTTCCAACTGCTTGTCGAGCATCATGAGAGTATAGTACATGTTGGCGATGTTTGAAATCAGACCAGTCTGCACCACGAGCTGATAATCCTTGGTGGCGAGCAGCGACATCTGTGCGCTGCGCTTCACGTTCAGCAGATTGCCGAAGAGGTCGATGCTCCAGCTTGCCTGCACTGGCAGTGAATATGTCTTCGTTGCCTTGTTGCCGTCCCACGAAGAGATCACTCCCTGTGGCGAGAACGTGAACGATGGCACAAAAGCGAGCTTTGCCACCATGAGCTGTTCCTCCACCATCTTCACGTTGAGAGCAGCGTTGAGCATGTTGGTGTTGTGAGTCAGTCCCTGCTCGATGAGCGACTGCAGCTGAGGATCGGTGAAGACGCTGCGCCAAGGCAGGTTGCCGAAGCTCGTAGTGTCGCTTACGGCGAGAGTGTCGGCGATGGAAGCGGAGTCGCGCACCAGGCCCTTCACATTCACGTCGGGACGCTCGTATTTATTGTATATTCCGCAGCTGCCAAGCAACAGACCGGCAGAGGCGAAAGCTATAATACTCTTGATCTTCATATAGATAATGTATTTTTATAATCCCAGACCCAAAGGAGGTGAGTTTCTCCGATGGGACTGGATATATTATTTTATTTCTTTGAGTGCTTGTCGATCTGTGCCTGCAGCGCACCAGCCACATATGGGTTGGTATACTGTTTCACCTCAGAGTCAACAGAAGCATTGTCGCCCTCAAACTCGATAGGCTTGATCTTCTCCTGCAATGTCTGGAAGATGTAGAACAACGCTGGAACGACCATAATCTGGCAGAGCATACCGATGAGCATACCACCTACGGCTGCCGCTCCGAGTGTCATGTTTCCGTTGTAGCCTACGCCCCATGGCATGAGCAATGGCAACAGACCGATGATCATGGCGAGCGAAGTCATCAGGATAGGACGCAGACGGGCAGAAGCTCCGAGCACTGCCGACCATGAGATGGCCATACCCGTGCGACGGCGTTCAAGGGCGAACTGCACGATAAGGATGGCGTTCTTGGCGAGAAGTCCCATAAGCATGATGAGCGCGATCTGCATGTAGATGTCGTTGTTCTTACCAAACATGTTGGTGAAGAGGAACGCTCCGGCAAGACCAAACGGAATAGAGAGGATTACCGAAAGCGGCAGTACATACGATTCATACTGTGCCGAGAGAATCAGGTATACGAAGGTGAGACACAACGCGAAGATTATCGCAGTGGAGTTGCTTGATTCCTGCTCTGTACGTGTCAGACCTGAGAACTCGTATGTGTAACCGGCTGGCAATGTGGTCTTTGCCACCTCGTCCATAGCCTTGATGGCATCACCGGTAGAATATCCGTCGGCAGCAGAAGCGTTCACGTTGATAGAGGTAAACAGGTTGAAACGGTCGATCTCCTGTGGACCATATACACGCTCCAGGTTTACATACTCCTGGATAGGAGCCATCTGACCAGTCTGAGTGCGCACGTAGATGTTTGCAAGACTCTTCAGGTCGGCACGGTCTTTCGGCTCTGACTGGATATACACACGGTAGAGCTTACCGTATGAGTTGAAGTTGCTTGCATACATACCTCCGTAGTATCCCTGCATGGTGGTGAGCACCGTGCTTGGGTCGATACCGCTCTGCTTACACTTTGCCACATCGACATCAATCTTATACTGTGGATATTTAGTGTTGTATGATGTCATGGCATTGCTGATTTCAGGACGCTTGTTGAGCTCACCGATGAACTTCTGGGTGATGTCATAGAACTTGTTCACATCGCCACCGGTGCGGTCCTGCATAGAGAATGTCATACCGTTGGTAGCAGAGAATCCCTGCACCATAGGCGGCTGGAAGGCAAGAATCTGCGCTCCCTTGATGGCTGCCGTCTGCTTGTATATCATACCGAGCACCATACCGGAACCGAGGTTGTGCACACCGATATACTTCAGCGGACCCTCAAGTTTCTGACGCTCCTCGAATGACTTCAGCTTGATGATGAACGTACCCTGGTTGGATCCCTGGCCGGCGATGAAGTTGTATCCCATGATACGCATACGGCTGGCGATGGCAGGGTTGGTGGCGAGCATACGGTCCACCTCGTCCATCACCTCGTTGGTCTTCTTCATTGAAGTTCCTGGAGGAGTGGAAACGGTACAGAATACAGTACCTGTATCTTCGTCAGGCACAAGACCTGTCTTTGTGGTTGACATGAGTACTGCCATTACTGCGATACCGACAATGACAGAACCTATTGCGATAACCGGACGCTCAACCAAGCGACGCACGCCCTTGGTGTACTTAGCCTGCACCTTTCCATAGGCAGCGTTGAACGAAGCATGGAAACGGTCTACCATCGACATCTTGCGCTCTGAACCGTCCTCGTTCTTAGGCTTCAGCAACATTGCACAAAGCGCTGGAGAAAGAGTCAAGGCGTTGAGGGCTGAAATGATGATGGAGATGGCCATCGTTATACCAAACTCACGATAGAAGGTTCCTGACGTACCACCCATGAAAGACACCGGCACGAACACTGATGCCATAACGAGGGTGATGGAGATGATGGCGCCCGAAATCTCGTTCATGGCATCGATAGAAGCTGTCGTCGCCGACTTGTATCCAAGGTCGAGCTTGGCATGGACAGCCTCGACCACCACGATGGCGTCATCGACCACGATGGCGATGGCAAGCACGAGGGCGGCGAGCGTCAAGAGGTTCAGCGAGAAGCCGAACACATACAGGAAGAAGAAGGTACCGATCAACGACACTGGCACGGCAATAAGCGGGATGAGCGTCGAACGGGTGTCCTGCAAGAAGATATACACCACGATGAACACGAGCACGAATGCCTCGAAGAGGGTCTTGATGAGGTCTTCGATAGAAGCGAAGAGGAACTCGGTAACGTCCTGCATGATATCGAAGTGGATGCCAGGAGGCATTGTTGCTTCCTGCTCTTTCAGCAGCTTCTTGATGTTTGTAGCAATTTCTGTAGCGTTAGAACCGGCAGTCTGTGTCACCATCATGGTTACAGACGGCTTGCCGTTGTTCTTTGACTCCACGCTGTATGAGAGGGCTCCCATCTCCACGCGTGCCACGTCCTTCACACGGATGGTCTGTCCGTCTTGTGTAGACTTTATGATCATGTCGCCGAACTCCTCTGGAGTCTTCAGACGACCTTTGTAACGGAAGGTGTACTGATACTGGTTGTCAGACGATTCGCCCACAGAACCAGGAGCTGCCTCGATGTTCTGCTGAGCCAGCACTCCTGTGAGGTCGGCAGGAATCAGTCCGTAGCTTTTCATCTTCACCGGGTCTATCCAGAGACGCATGGTGTAGTCTTTCTGGGAGAAACACTGACACTCACCCACACCGTTCACACGCTTGATGGCAGGAATGACGTTGATGTTTGCATAGTTGGTGAGAAACTTGTCGTCGTAGCGGTCGTCGTCGGCAGTAAGACCGAAAAGAATCACCGTTGACGACTGGCGCTTCATCACCGTCACACCGGCCTTGGTAACCTCGGCTGGCAGAAGAGCTGACGCCTGTGACACACGGTTCTGAACGTTCACCTGACACATGTCGGCATTCATACCCTGCTTGAAGAACACTGTGATGGAAGCCGAACCGTCGTTTGTTGCAGAAGAGGTCATGTATGTCATTCCCTCCACACCGTTGATTGACTCCTCCAAAGGAGCAAGCACGGAATTAAGCACTGTCTGCGAGTTGGCACCCGTATATGAGGCACGCACCATGATGGTAGGAGGCGCCATGTTCGGGTACTGCTCGATTGGCAGCGAAATGAGTCCGATGACACCGAGAATCACTATCAGGATAGAGATCACGGTGGAGAGCACCGGGCGTTTGATAAATGTATCTAATCTCATTGTTGTAATTTTATTTAGGTTGACGAGTTGACAAGTAGACAAGCTGACAAGTCAGCCGGAGATCCGACAGGCCGGCTTATCTGCAAGAAGCATTACATCAACTGCCTGTCAGCAATCATGGCTGCCTAAATCATCCCCTACCCTTTTTGACGGGTCATGCGAGGACTCCTTGCCATTTCGTCTCTTCTCTACTTGTTTATTTTCCGAAAGCCTTCTTCAGCTTGCTCAGGTCGCCCTGGTCAGCGCCCAGAGCCTCGGTCTTCTTCAGTTTCTCCTGATATTGTGCCTCTGTGAGAGGAGTGATCTTCTGTCCGTCGGTAAGACCTGAGATACCGTTCATCACGATACGGTCGCCTGCCTTCAGGCCACTCTCGATGATGTAGTTCTTGCCGTCGTTGTTAGGATTCACGGTCACAGGGGTGTATTTCACCTTGTTGCCCTCGCCAACTACGTATACGAAGAACTTGTCCTGAACCTGAGATACGGCATCCTGCGGGATGATGATAGCCGAAGAAGACACATGTGGCACCACGATGCTGCCAGAAGCGCCGCTCTTGAGCAGATGCTCAGGGTTAGGGAAGTCGGCACGCATAGAAACGGTACCTGTAGTAGGGTCGATCACGCCGCTCACTGTAGCCACATGTCCGTCGTGGTTGTATACAGTTCCGTCAGCGAGCTGCAGCTTCACGGCTGGATAATCCTTGATTGCAGCATTGATACCGCCAACGCCCTTTGTCATGTCCAGAAGGTCTTTCTCTGTTACTGAGAAATACACCTGCATAGTGCCGATGCTCGACACAGTGGTGAGTGGCTGCTGGCTTGAAGCGCTCACCAATGCGCCCACACGGTATGGCAGATCGCCTACGACACCGTTGGCAGGACTGGTGATATAGCAGAAGTCGAGGTTCTGCTTGGCTGACACATAAGCTGCTTCGGCCTGTGCCACGGCTGCATAGGCTGCCTCGAGATTGTTCTTTGATGACTGAAGCTCGTAAGTACCGATAACGTTGTTCTTGAAGAGCTTCTCATTGTTTGAGTATGTCAGCTTGGCTGTGTTGAGCTGAGCCTTTGCTGTGTTCACGGCTGCCCTTGCCTGGCGCACGGCTGCCTGGTAGGTCTCGTTGTCGATGACGAAGAGGAGCTGGCCTTTCTTCACTGCCTGGCCTTCATGCACACACAACTTGGTGATGAATCCAGACACCTTAGGACGAATCTCCACGTCCTGCACTCCCTTTATCGTAGCAGGATAGGTGGTCTGCAGCTCTGCTGACTGCACACCTACTGTCCTTACCGCATATTCGTCGTCGCCGAAATCCGGTTTTCCACTTTTCTTGCCTCCGCCGCATGACACGAGCACTGCGGCAAGCAACAGAATAAATAAATTACTCTTTTTCTTCATACCTATTTATAATATTAAAGTTTTCTATGTATGTAAAAATATATATCCTTAATTCCGCAACACTATAATTTAATATTTTTTATAAGCACCTGAGCAACAAA
>OLSQ01002556.1_pt1 | contig 13049 bp, 10 predicted proteins | sample 1672561 | NCBI WGS metagenome assembly OLSQ01 (sample SAMEA3136699, study PRJEB25190) | human gut metagenome | biome: human gut; feature: human-associated habitat; material: faeces | place: Austria | collected 2013 | reverse complement strand
TTCTTATCTTGATGGATGGGAGGAATATCCCCATGAACGCACAAAACTGGAACACGGATTGGCAGTTTGAGGCTGTGCAGACGGGCAGAAGCTATCCCGTCACGCTGCCCCATGACGGCATGATTCATACCGATCGTGACCCTTCCATCCGCAATTACTTTTTGTCCGCCGGATTTCTGGGGGAAACCTACCAATATACCAAGCGCTTCTTTGCGCCCGCGCAGTGGCAGGGGAAAACGGTTCTTGTCGAGCTGGAAAGCGTATACTGCAACACGACGGTTGCCCTGAACGGCAAGCAGCTTGCCGACCATCCTTATGGCTTTACGCCAATCGTAGTGGATTTGACCGATCAATTGCGTTTTGGTGAGCACAACCTGCTGACCGTTACCGCAGACGTACCCCGGGAGGGACATAACCGCTGGTACACGGGTGGTGGAATCTATCGTCCCGTCAACTTGTTTGTGGCTGATAAGCGACATATCGACCTGTACGGGCTGAAAATCACGACGCTCTCCATCCATCCCGCGAGGATTCGGGTGGACGTGCATCATACTGGCGGAGAGAAAATCCACGTAGCCATTTTTGACGGCCGCCAGCTCATTGCCGAGGTCAGCGGCCAGGCACCCTTTGAAATCAACGTGCCGGACGCGAAGCTGTGGAGCGCCGAAATGCCACATCTCTACCAAGCCAGGGCCGAGTTGATCGCCCAGGGAAGCGTTGTGGATACGGCGGAGGAGACCTTCGGCATCCGCACGGTGACCGTTCAGCCGGAGAAAGGGCTGCTGGTTAACGACGTCCCCACCTTCTTACGGGGCGGCTGCATCCATAACGATAATGGCGTGATCGGCGTCATCAACAATGACGTAACCGAGCTTCGCCGGGCGCGGAATATCAAGCGGGCAGGATTCAACGCCATCCGCTCCGCGCACCATCCCATGAGCCGCAGCCTGATGAAAGCATGCGATGAAGTGGGGCTTTATGTGATGGACGAGGCTTTCGACAGCTGGTATCGACCCAAGGTGATGAACCCCTATGTGAAGCGGTTCATGGACAGCTACCTATCCGATACCCGCCTCATGGTGCAGGACGCTTACAACCACCCTTCAGTGATCATGTACTCCATCGGCAATGAGATTCCCGAGGCTGGCGGCGTGAAGGGGGTGCGTATCGGGAAATCTATCATCAGCACCATTCGGGAAATGGACGATACGCGGCTGATTACCTTCTGCCCCAGCGTCCATTGGCTCCGGGAATACGTTGACGGCACGCCCTATCTGACGGTGGATGAGGACGAATGGATGACCCAGAGTGAGGAAAACCGTCAGATGGATTGGAAGCATTATCTGGGTGTGTTCATGGGTGCGGCGGCCAACATCCCGGACAGCGAGAAAAACGAGCCTTACCCCCCCACCTACATCCGCATGGATGAGGAGGCAACCAAGCATCTCTACCCCGCGCTGGACGTGGCTGGATACAACTATTATGAGGACAAATACGAAACGCTCCACGCGCTGCACCCGGAGCGCGTGCTGCTGGGCACAGAAACCCGCGGCGACCGCATCGTCGACACCATGCGCTTTGCTAAGGAGCATCCCTATTTGATCGGCGATTTCATCTGGACGCTACAGGATCATCTGGGCGAATGCAACACCTGCAACGAGCGCTACGGCAAGCTGCCAGAGGATGACCGGCCCAAGAATCTGCGGGGCAAGGATTATCCGTGGCTGCTCAATCACGGCGGCGTGGTCGATCTGCTGGGGAAGCCGCTGCCCGCCATTCATCGGTATGAGCTGGCCTGGGGCGGTCACGGATTGTGGCTGGCGGCGCAGGTGCCCGTTCATGATGGCGTTGTCCCCACCTATTCCTCCTATTTGTGGACGGATACCATTGAAAGCTGGAGCTTTGACGGCTGCGAGGGAAAGCCTACCTGGATTGACGTATATACCGACGCGGCGGAAGCGGAGGTTTTTGTGAACGGTTCCTCCCTTGGCCGAATGCCCGTCGTCGACTTCTTTGCCAAGTTCCCCGCCGCTTACGAAGCCGGCGAGGTGCTGGCTGTCGGCTATGACGCAGATGGTCATGAGCTGTATCGGAATACGCTGGCAACGGCACGTTCGGAAACGATACTGACGGCGGTACCTAACAAAAAGAAGCTGATCGCTGACGGTGAGGATTTCAGCTTTATCGACATCGCCGTGACAGATCGGCAAGGAATCGTCAAAACCTGGCCGGAAAGGGTCATTTCGATTCAGGTGGACGGCGCAGGAACATTGGCTGGCTTTGGCAGTGCCAATCCTGTCAATGCCGAGCGGTTCGATCAGAATCACCATACCACCTATCAAGGAAGATTGCAGGCTGTTATCCGCAGCGCCCGGACGGCGGGCAACGTTCGTGTAATGCTTTCCGCCGAGGGCTTGGAACCCGTTACCATCACCATTCCAGTCAAGGAGGCCGCTCATGAGTAACCGTTATCGCGACGCCAGCCTGAGTCCGGAGGAAAGAACGGAGGATCTGCTGGCGCAAATGACGCTGGATGAGAAGCTGGCCCAGCTTCAATGCCATTTTTTCGCCCATGGCGATCTGCAAAAGGACACAAGATACGGTATCGGACAGATCAGCACGCTGGAATTCCGGCAGGCGCTGTCCCTGGAGGAAGCAGCGGGCATCCAACGGGAAATCCAGGAAACGGTGATGAACAACAGCCGTTTCGGGATTCCCGCCGTGTTCCACATGGAGGGTCTGTGCGGGGCACTGGTGCAGGACGCCACCAGCTTCCCGGCAGGGATTGGCCGCGGCGCTTCCTTTGACCCCGCGCTGGAAGAAAAGATCGGCGAGATCGTCAGCCGACAGGAGCGCGCACTGGGCATCACCCAGATTCTGGCCCCCGTGCTGGACATCAACCGGGAACCGCGCATGGGCCGGGAAGGCGAAACCTACGGCGAGGATTCCACGCTGGCAGCAGCCATGGGCAGCGCCTACACCCGCGGCGTCCAGAAGCAGGGTGAGGGCGAGTGCAGGGCTGAATCGGTTGCCAAGCATTATATGGGGTTTCATCAGTCGGAGGGCGGCATTCATGGCACGGTCTGCAGTATTCCCGAAAGGCTGCTGCGGGAGGTCTACGGTCTGCCCTTCCAGGCAGCCATCGCGGAGGAAAACCTGCGGGGTGTGATGCCCTGCTATTGCAGCATCGGCGGCGAGCCGGTGTCCGCCTCCGAGCATCTGCTGACCCAGATTCTGCGCCAGGAGATGGGCTTTGACGGCGTGGCCGTGGCCGATTACAGCGCCGTGAGCAATGTGCATCATACGCAGAAGCTCTACGAAACCGAGGCCGAGGCCGGGCTGGCCTGCCTGTCCGCGGGCATGGATGTGGAGCTTCCCGACACAGTGTGCTTCAATGAAGAAATGAAAGCTATGTTCGCGCAGGGAAAAGCGGACATGGCACTGCTCGACCAAGCGGTGCGAAGGGTATTGCGGGCCAAATTCCGCATGGGTCTGTTTGAACATCCCTTTGCCCTGACGGGAAGCGCATTGTCGGAGATGGTTCATCATCCGGAGGATGAGCTGATTACGCTGCAAAGCGCCCTGGAATCCCTGGTGCTGCTAAAAAACGACAACCATGTGCTTCCCATTGGAAAGAATGTCAGGAAGATTGCCCTGATCGGCCCTCACGCGGACAACGCACGGCATTTCTTTGGCGGATACACCCATCTGTCCATGGTAGAAGCCATTCATGCGGTCATGAACAGCCTGGCCGGGGTGGACGCCTCCAACACGGAGCGCAAGCCCATGCTCACCGTGCCAGGTACGCAGGTGCAGAGCGACGAAACGGAGGAGTTTGCGCAGATTGGGCGGCAAATCAAGCCGGACTGCCCCAGCCTGCTTGCAAAGCTCACATCTTCGCTGCCCGACGCGGAAATCACCTATGCTTACGGTTATCCCATCGCTGGCGCGGACGAAAGCCATTTTGCTGAGGCTTTGCAGGCCGCTGCCGGGGCTGACCTGGTCATTCTGACGCTGGGCGGCAAGCACGGCTCCGGTTCCGTGGCCACCATGGGCGAGGGCGTGGACGCGACGGACATTAACCTGCCGCGGTGTCAGGATGCTTTCATCCGGGCAGCTGCCAACCTGCACAAGCCGATGATCGGCATTCACTTCGGCGGGCGACCCATTTCCAGCGACGCGGCGGATGAATGCCTGGACGCCATCCTGGAAGCCTGGAATCCCTCCGAAATGGGCGCGGAGGCACTGACGCGGGTGCTGACAGGGGAAACTGCCCCCAGCGGCCGTATGCCAGTGACCACCGCCCGCAGCGCAGGGCAAATCCCCGTGTATTACAATCACCCCAACGGTTCTTCTTGGCATCAGGGCGACAGCATCGGCTTCCAGGAATATGTGGATATGCCGCATCGGCCCCGGTACTACTTCGGTCAGGGCCTGAGCTATACGACCTTTGCCTATGATGGTTTGCGCATCGACAAGGAGGAGGTTGGCCCACGGGAGGAAATCACCGTGTCCTGCCAGGTGACCAACACGGGCAGCCGGGCAGGCACGGAGGTTGTTCAGCTGTACCTGCGGGACGAGCAGGCCTGTATGGTTCGCCCGGTGCAGGAACTGGTAGGTTTCGCCCGCGTGGCGTTGGAGCCAGGCGAAAGCCGTCAGGTGTGCTTCACCTTCCGGCCGGATCGCATGGCGTTTCTCAATCGGGAGATGCGCTGGTTGGTCGAAAAGGGGATGATCGGTGTGCGGGTCGGCGCTTCCTCGGAGGACATCCGTTTACGCGGCGCATTCCGCATTCGGGAAAGCGCCATCATCCAGGGGCGGGAACGTTGTTTCTATGCAAAGACTGACATTTTTTGAGGAGGAAATGCAAATGAAGGATTACCTTGGGTATACGGGTAAGGTATGTGTGGTAACTGGCGCGGCCAGCGGTATGGGTAAGGCCACGGCGGAGATGCTGGTGGATTTGGGCGCAATGGTCTACGCCCTGGACTGGGCTGAGGTCAAGGTAGAGGGCATTACAGCCTATCTGCATACGGATTTGAGCAAAAAGGAATCCATCGACGCGGCCTTCGCTCAGATTCCCGACCACATCGACTGCTATTTCGGCATTGCTGGCGTGTCTGGCCTCGGCACGGACTTCCTGACCACAACCAAAATTGACCTGATTTCCAACAAGTACATCAGCGAGTGCATTCTTACCGCACGCATGACGGAAGGCGGCGCGATTGCTTACATGACGTCCACCGCCGGCATCGGCTGGGAGCAGGAGGGCAACAAGCGGCACTATCTGCCCGTGGTGGAAGCGGAAGGCTGGGATGGCGCGGTGGCCGCGCTGGAAAAAACGCCGCTGATTCATCTGCCGGGCAACCTGGGTTATTCTTTCTCCAAACTGGCCATGAACTACCTGGTGGCAAAGCAGCAGGCGCTTTTCGCGGCCAGGAAAATTCGTGTCAACGCGGTTTTGCCCGGTTCTACGGACACTGGCCTGAAGGGCGATTTCCTAAAGCTGACTGGCAGCGAGGAGCGTCTGCTCGCCTTTACCGGCCATGCGCACCGTCTGGCCGCCAGCGAGGAAATGGCGATGCCCATCGTATTCCAGTGCAGCGACATGGCCAGCTACTTGTCCGGCGATTTGATGGTGGTGGATTACGGCTCCTCGCTGGAGGTGGAAGCAGGCATTCGCCCCAACGCTATGGCCTTCACCTTCGATATGATTCTGGAGAAAATGGCTGCAATGCATAAGTGAAATCTGCCGAAACGAGGAAACAGCGATGTGGAATGAGGTACAGTGGATCAAAATACCCGACATGGAGCTTCGCGACAAGCAGATTCTTCATGGTGATCTGGGCGGTCGGTTCGCGTATTTCCGCTTGGAACAGGAATTGCCGGCGGATGCGCGCTTGACAGCCCGGATCACGGCTGTTTCCCGTTATCGGCTCTGGGTCAACGATCAAGCCGTGCTGTCCGGCTCCTGCAAGGGCGATCTGAACCGACAATATTATGAAACGGTCTCGCTGACGCCCTATCTGCATGCCGGGAAAAACGTGTTTGCCGTTCAGGTGCTGTATAACGATCCCGACATTGCCAGGGATCAAACAGATGAACGCGCGGCCATTTACGGCGTGGTGGGTGCTGGAAACTGCCATGCTCTGGCCATTGACGGCGACATCACCGATGCTTTTGGCCGCGTGATTGGCACCATTTCCACGGGAAAAGCTTTCTGGCGGGTGTGGCTGGATCACACCTTCTTTCTCAAATCATCGGAGTATACCGTCTATTTGGGCGCTACGGAGGAAAGCGTTGATGCCCGGCGTTCGCCGCTCGACTGGAAACGCCTGGACTTTGACGCTTCCTCTTGGTCGCTTGCCTACGCCTCCGGGCCAGTCATGCCCTCCGCGCTTTTTCAGAGCGTCGGGCTAATTCCCAGAGTTCACCTGATGCCACGAGAGATTCCGCTGATGGAGGAAACGGAATGCGCCTTTGCGCGGGTCATCCGCAGAAAAAACGACTTGGTGCTTGACGCCGGAGTGGAAGTGAATGGTTATCCCCGCTTCTCTTTCAACGGGAATGCTGGCACAGAAATCACCGTGACCTATCTGGAGCGCTTCGGAAACGGCGCGGACGGCGCCCGCATTGATGATATGGGCGGAACGGTGGAAGGCAGGGCCGATCATATCATTTTGAATGGTCATCTCGTCAACTATGAGCCGTTCTGGGTGCGTACCTTCCGCTACATTGTCGTCAAATCATCCGACGGTAAGCTGCCGGAAATGCCCGCGGCGCAGGTTTATCGAAAAACAGGTTATCCTCTGTCTGTGGAATCCACGGTGGATTCATCCACGCCCTGGGTCGGGCAGCTTTGGGGCATCTGCCTGAGAACGCTCCAAAACTGCATGCTGGAAACCTACATGGATTGTCCGTACTACGAACAGCTGCAATTCATCATGGATACCCGGCTGCAAATGCTTTTTACCTATGCGGTGAGCCGTGACGTCCGGTTGGCAAAAAAGGCGCTGCTGGATTTCCACTGCGGCATGCGACCGGAGGGCTTGCTGCCCGGCAAAACGCCCACGGCCTATTGTCAGGTGATCTCCACCTTTTCTCTGCACTATGTCTATGCCTTATGGGAATATGTGGAACATACAGGCGATCTGGCGCTGGGCCGATGCTATCGCACGGACATTGACCGCATCCTTGATTACTATGAGAGCAAGCGGGATGAAACCGGGCTGGTAGGAAAGATCACCCCTTGGGCCTTTATGGACTGGCAGGATGATTGGAAGGATTTATCTGGCGTATCGCCCGCGTACTTTGAAGGCTCCAGCACCATCATCAATTTGATGTACGCATGGGCTTTGGCGTGCGGCGCGAAGCTCTATGAGGCCACGGGCCGTCCTGGAACGGCCATGGAATACCGCAAGCGTCGTGCGGAAATTCTCGAAAAAGTGCGAGCTTTGTGCTTCAGCGAGGAAGCAGGAATGCTCCGCGAAGGTCCGAATTGCAGGCAGTTTACACGACACGCCCAGGCCTGGGCGGTCATCAACGGACTGTTTGATCCCGCCCAGAGCCGCACAGCATTGAAAAACGCGCTGGCTTGTCCACCTTGCTCTTTTGCCGCTTCCTACGAATGGTTCCGTGCGCTGGAACAGGCGAGCATGGAGGACGAAATGCGGCAGAGTCTGGATGCGTGGATTGGGCTGATTGACCGAGGCAATACAACCTGTCCAGAAGAACCTCGTCATCCCCGCAGCGAATGCCATGCCTGGAGTGCGCTGCCCTTATATGAGTTGACGCGCACCATGGCGGGGGTTCGCCCGGAAGGTCACCGAGTTGTTATCATGCCGCACCTGTATGATTTGGATGATCTTTCGGGCACGGCAATCACGCCTTCCGGGCCGGTTCACTACTGTTATCAGAAATGCGCTGATGGACAATGGCGCTACGAGGTGCAGCTTTCTGAAAACACGGAAGGATTGTTCATTACGCCCTCTGGCAGGCGGATTCCTTTCACCGGGCAGCTGCTCATTACGGTATAAGGAAGGTCAAGAACTTGCTCCTCATCATGATTTATCTGGTGTTCTTCTCCGTCGGACTGCCCAATTCGATGCTGGGCGCGGCATGGCCATCCATTCAGGGAGAGCTTAGTGCTTCGGCGGAGTGGATGGGCATTATCGCCGCGATCTGCGCGGGAGGAACCATTTTATTCAGTTTGCTTTGCGTCCGCATTGTGAACCGCCTTGGTACAAGCCGGACAATCTTTTACAGCCTCTTGTTGACCGTTGCGGGGCTGATTGGTTATCTGGCAGCGTCCTCTCCCTATATGATTTGTGCGGCAAGCCTGCTGATCGGTTCAAGCGCCGGATGTCTTGTGGCTACATTGAACGCCTATCTTTCGTTGCACTATGAAGCGCGGCATCTAAACTGGGTGCATTGCTTTTGGGGCGTTGGCAGTATGGTTGGCCCCGCTTTGCTGACGCTCAGTTATCAGATGAACCACACTTGGCGAGGCGGCTATGTGTTCGCTGCCTGCTGCGTGGGGCTGATTTCCGTTTTCTTTACCTTTACACTTCCGCGCTGGAAAGCAAGCCGCGCATCCTCTGAAAATGTTGGAGATTCTGCTGCCGAAGGCTTTGTTTCCAATGGCGAAGCAATGCGCATGCCTGGCGTTAAGACAATACTGCTGCTGTTTCTTTCGTATTACGCCGCGGAGTCCTGTATGACCCTTTGGATTACTTCCTTTGCCGGGGAAGTCTATGCACTGTCCGAGAGTCAGGCGGCGTTGATGTCCAGCCTCTTCTTTTTGGGTATTACCGCTGGACGCGGGATTTCTGGGTTTGTTAATATGCGATTCAGCAGCTTCACATTAGTGCGGTGCAGTGTCATCCTCATGCTGACGGGGATTTTGGTACTGCTGTTGGGTTCCGGCTATATCATGTGTGTCATCGGTGTGCTATTGACTGGCCTTGGGTGCGCGTCCATCAATCCCTGCATAGTTCATGAGCTTCCGATGCTGGTTGGCAGACGCGCCAGTCAGTCGGTAACAGCCCTTCAACAAGCGGCATCCTCTCTCGGCTCTATGCTTATGCCTCTTGTGACGGGTTTCCTTTTTGGGCGCTTGGGCGTAGCGCTGATGCCCTGGTGGATGCTTTGCTTTGCCGCTGCATTGTTTATCTTGCTGCGTATGGTAGAGCGGAGGAGAAACACGAAAGTGAATTGACTTGTATCGACACATCGACTGAGGAGGTACGCTACCATACTGCCGAACTTCAATGCTTTCTATTGAACAAGTCGATTAGGGCTACCTTTGGATGTTCACATGTTTGAAAACGATACCGGGGAATACCTGTGCTTTTTACGTTGGAGGTTTGCATCGGGAACCTGTGAAGAAATCCATATACTGTATGTTGAAAAACTGATCGAATCCCACTTTGCCATAGTCTCATTGGATGATCGGATGTAGCCGTGGGGGATAATGTTTAGTATGTATATCCTGCCTCGTTTTCTGCTTATGATACGATCAATTGTCCTGGCAATTAACAAAATATACTTTGCTTTGGTCTCAGCGTAGAATTGCCCCGTATGTTTGCGGCAAAAAAAGTGATGCAAAAGGACACCTGTGAACAAAATATGAACGAGTGCAAGAATATGCAATCGGTTCCTTTCCTTCCCTTGGTTGCTTATCAGCAAACGGGAAATCCACTGTCAACAATGTGCATAAGTACAGGCGAACCCCTTGTTGTTGACTGAGGGATTTCCTGTCTGCTATCCTCTTTACAAGGGAAGGATGGTAAGGCTATACACGATTCCTACATTTTTATCGAAGACCTTCTGTTCACTTTTCGTGACCGAATGCATCAATTCTAAGGCAATACCGCACAAATGAGTTGGTGCGATGGCGAATGCATTTTTTGTCAGATGCGATTGCAGAAATCGAAGGTTTACTGGAGGTAAATCGAGATTTCTGCAAGAAGCAGATGGCAGAAAAGGCATCGCCAGCGCTGCCGACGAATTGTGCGGTAGTGCCTTAACCCAATCGAAAAGGGAGCAGCTCATGCGGGCTGCTCCCCCTTTTCTTTGATTTCGATTTCTGGTATAATGACTTACGCCAGATGCCGCGCAAGCACATTCTGCACCAGCGCGCCGTCTGCCTTGCCCTTCACGCGCGGCATGAGCGTTTTCATGATAAGCCCCTTCTGCTTCGCGGTCGGCGCATCCAGCCCCAGTTCCGCCAGCACAGCGGTCACTTCCGCCTCCACCTCGTCCTCGGACATCATCTTCGGCGCGAACTCCTGATAAACCTTCATGCGCAGCGTGTTTTCCGCGATAATATCCTCACGGCCGTTCGCCTGCTCAATGGATTCCTGACACTGCTTGATTTCGCGCAGGACGACGGCGTTCTCTTCGTCCTCCGTGAGGTCGGCGCGCTTGTCAATCGCCTTGTTTTTCAGCGCGGACAGCAGCAGCGACAGCGCTTCCTTGCGCTCCTTGTCGTGATCCTTCATTGCCTGCATCATCGCGGCGCGTACGGTTTCGATTCGAGACATATTCCTCATCCTTTCCTGATGGATTTCAGGCATATTGTACACCCCTTTGACCTATTTGTCCAGCATATCAAGGAGGATTTTGCGATGCTTTCCAAGCGCGAAAAGCTGTTTGCCGCCGTTTCTGACCTGCACGGGCTGATTTGCCCTGTCTGCCGCCAGCTGCTTTCCCGGCAGGGCGACAATTTGATTTGCACGGGCGGCCACGCCATAAATGTGAATCGGCGCGGGTGCGTTAATCTGCTTTCGGCGCAGGCAGATACATTCTATGACGCGGCGCTGTTTGCCGCCCGTGAGCGCGTGTTCGCTGCGGGGTGCTATCAGCCGGTCGCGGATGCCATCGACGCGCTGCTGCCGGATGCGCCACAAAAGCTGCTTGACGCGGGCTGCGGCGAAGGCTGGTACCTGAACGCTCTGCTGACACGCCGAACCGACAGCATCGGCGCGGGCATCGACATCAGTCGGGACGCGATTCTGCAAGCAACCAATCAGCCCTGCCAAGCCGTCTGGTGCGTGGGGGATTTGCGCCGCCTGCCTTTTGCGGACGGCACGTTTTCCGCCGTGCTGGATGTGCTGACCCCCGCGAATTACGACGAGTTTCGCCGCGTATTATCCCCGGACGGCGTGCTGGTGAAGGTCTATCCGGGGCAGGACTATTTGCGGGAGATTCGCGCGGCGCGGGGCATGTCCGCCTACGAGGAAGGGCAGGTGGATGCGTACCTGCGGGAGAAGGCGCAGCTGGTGAAGGCGGTGCGGGTGCATGAGACGCTGCCCGTCTCGCCGGAATTATGGGGCGATTTCGTGCGCATGACGCCGCTGAATCACGATTTGTCGGCGGCGGAAAAGGATGCGCTGGCGCAAAGGGCGGATGCGCATGTGACGGTGGATTTGCACGTTGCGCTGTGCAGATTCAGATAAAGAAACGGCAGCCTTCCCGCGATTTTGGGAGAGCTGCCGTTTTGATTATTTCCGCTTCCACGCAACGAGCGTCAGTTCAGGGCCAACATAAGTGCCAATCAGGCACCCGATTTTGACGCAGCGGATGTCCTGAATGCCGAGATTCGCCGCTTCAATCTGCGACTTGATGAGCGCAACCGTCTCCGGGCAGTCCGCGCCGCCGATATAGACCGGGACGTCCGGATCGGGCGGGCATTCCTTCAGCTGCTCGATGTACCACGCGCGCCCCTTCGCCATTCCGTGCACCATGCCCGCCTTGCTGACGATGCCGTCCTCAATCTTCAGCGTCGGCTTGATGCTCAGGCGGTTGCCCAGCTTGCCCACCAAAGGCGAAAGGCGTCCGCCCATGACGAGATATTTGAGGTCAGCCGCCATGCCGATGATTTTGTAGTGCGCCATCACGTCGCGCAGCTTCGCCAGCATGGTCTGCATGTCGCTGACACCCTCGCGGCGATAGCGCAGCGCCTGATCGACGAGCATGTACTCCGCGCACGTCGCGTTGAGCGAATCCAGCACCGTCACGCGCGCCGGGTCGTGGCACGCCTCCCGCGCAATGCACGCCGACTGGTAGCACCCGGACAGCTTCGACGAGCCGGTTATCACCAGCACTTCGTCCTCCGGATTCTCCAGCAGACGGTTGAAGCACTTGCGGTAATGTTCCACCGGCACCTGGCTGGTCTTGGGCAGCTCCTTGGCGACCCGCAGGCGCGCATAAAAATCATCCTGCGTCAGGGATACGCCGTCATCCCAGTATTCCTCCATGCCGAAGCGAATCGGCAGCGGCATCACGATGAGATCAGCGGCCTTGGCTTCCTCCTGCGTAAAATCGGACATGGATTCGGTGACGATGCGAATCATGCTTTCCTCCCATAATACGGCAAAACGCCGGGAATATCAACAAATACGAAGCATAGCATAAAACCTTGACCGTGTCAAGCATTCAGCAGAAAGATAAACGGACGTTGAAAATTCATTCTCTCTCCGCGGCGCGCAAATGTAAAAACAGCGCCCTTTGCTTGCAATATCCGCCGAAAACGGGTATACTGATGGAGGAATCAACGAAGAGGAGGCGCAGTATGCAGCCGCGGCAAATGATTCAAAGGCTGATGAACAATATCAGCACCGTTATCGTGGGCAAGCAGGAAGTTATCGAATATGCGCTGATTGCGCTGTTGTGCCGGGGGCATGTGCTGATTGAGGACGTGCCGGGCGTGGGCAAGACGACGCTCGCCAGCGCATTGGCGAAATCGCTGGACTGCACGTTCCGGCGCATTCAGTTTACCCCCGACCTGATGCCCTCCGACGTGACAGGCTACACGCTGGTCAACTTCAAGACCGGCGAAACGGAATACCGCGAAGGCTCGGTGATGAGTCAGGTGGTGCTGGCGGACGAAATCAACCGCACCAGCCCGAAAACGCAGTCCGCCCTGCTGGAAGTGATGGAAGAGCAGCAGGTGACGGTGGATGGCGTGACGCACCCCGTGCCGCAGCCCTTTATCGTGCTGGCGACGCAGAATCCGGGCGAATTTGTGGGCACATATCCCCTGCCGG
>OLSQ01002552.1_pt1 | contig 13056 bp, 8 predicted proteins | sample 1672561 | NCBI WGS metagenome assembly OLSQ01 (sample SAMEA3136699, study PRJEB25190) | human gut metagenome | biome: human gut; feature: human-associated habitat; material: faeces | place: Austria | collected 2013 | reverse complement strand
CACTCCCCTCCCTACGGGGGAGGGGTCGGGGGTGGGGATTTTAGTTGTATGATAGATACATTCCATTCCACTCGCACCGCCTCCTATACACTGTCGTGTCTTACCGAGGCTGACCGCACCGCCGTGCTGTTGCACCTTGCCGACGCTACCGAGGCGCACATAGAGCAGCTGCTTGCTGCCAATGCCGACGACCTTAGTCGTATGTCGGAGGACAATCCGCTGTACGACCGTCTGCAACTCACTCCACAACGACTGCACGACATTGCTGCTGCGTTGCGCAATGTGGCTCTCTTAGCCAATCCGCTTGGCGAAGTGTTCGACCAAAAGACGCTGCCCAACGGACTGCTTCTGCGCAAGCAGCGAGTAGCCTATGGCGTAGTGGGTGTGGTGTACGAGGCACGTCCCAATGTCAGTTTCGATGTATTTGCGCTCTGTTTCAAGACCGGCAACGCCTGCGTATTGAAGGGTGGAAAGGATGCCGATATGTCCAACCGTGCCATCGTTGCACTCATCAAGGAAGTGCTTCGGGCGCACGGCATCGACGAAAACGTAGTGTGTCTGTTGCCAGCTACGCATGAGTCAACACACGAGATGCTCACCGCTGTGGGCTATATCGACCTCTGCATACCGCGTGGCGGCAGACGACTGATCGACTTTGTGCGCGATACGGCACGCATTCCGGTCATTGAGACTGGTGCCGGCGTGGTGCATACTTACTTCGACGAACTGGGCGACACTGCTATGGGGGCGCGCATAATAGAGAATGGAAAGACACGACGCGTGAGTGTGTGCAACGCTCTCGACTGCCTTATCATCCATCGCTCGCGCATAGGAGCATTGCCGCAGTTGCTCGCTCCGCTTGCTGCCAAGCACGTTCACGTCTATGCCGACACTCCGGCTTACGATGTTCTGGCTGCCAATGGCTACGCAGCCAAGCTCACACGTGTCACGCCCGAAATGGCTGACGAAGTGTATGGCACCGAGTTCATGTCGTACACACTCGCCGTCAAGACGGTAGAGAACATTGACGAGGCGCTCGCCCATATCCGTCAATTCGGTTCGGGACACAGCGAAGCCATAATAACAGAATCAAAACATAACGCCCAACTCTTCCAGCAGCAGGTTGATGCAGCTTGTGTCTACTGGAACGCTCCCACAAGTTTCACCGACGGAGGCGAGTTCGGACTTGGTGCCGAGATAGGCATCAGTACTCAGAAGCTCGGTCCGCGCGGTCCGATGGGACTCCAGGCATTGACTACATATAAGTGGTTGATAGATGGGGAGGGGCAGATAAGGTAATTATTATGAAAACATTCTTCCACGCACAAGACCTTGGCGACCTCAATGCAGCGCTTGCCGAGGCAAAAGAGGTGAAGCGCGACCGCTTCCGGTTTCAGCATCTTGGCAAGAACAAGACATTGCTGATGATTTTCTTCAACAACTCGTTGCGCACACGTCTGTCTACACAGAAGGCTGCCATGAATCTTGGCATGAACGTCATAGTGCTTGATGTGAATGCCGGTGCATGGAAACTGGAGACCGAGCGTGGCGTCATCATGGACGGCGACAAGTCAGAACATCTGCTTGAGGCTATCCCGGTAATGGGCAGCTACTGCGACCTTATCGGTATTCGCTCCTTTGCCGGACTCACCGACCGCGAGTATGACTATGCCGAGACAATCGTTTCGCAATTCGTTAAGTACAGCGGTCGCCCCGTCTTTGCCATGGAGACAGCCACCGTGCATCCGCTTCAGGCGTTTGCCGACCTCATCACCATTGAGGAACACAAGACCAAGGCACGTCCTAAGGTAGTGCTTACGTGGGCTCCTCATTGCCGCGCATTGCCCCAGGCTGTGCCCAACTCGTTTGCCGAGTGGATGACAGCAGCCGATGTCGACTTCGTCATTACTCATCCTCACGGCTACGAACTCGACCCGAAGTTCACCGCTGGTGCCCGCATTGAGTACAATCAGATGAAGGCTCTTGAGGATGCCGACTTCGTTTACGCCAAGAATTGGAGTTCTCCGGGCGTTACCAATCCCGACGACTACGGCAAGATATTGTCGAAAGACATGTCGTGGACTATCGACGACAAGCACATGGCAGTTACCGACAACGGCAAGTTCATGCACTGTCTGCCCGTTCGCCGCGGCCTAATCGTCACCGACGACGTAATAGAGTCTGCCAATTCGCTCGTCATACCCGAAGCCGCCAATCGCGAGATTTCGGCAGAGGTAGTCATCAAGCGAATGCTTGAGGTGCTGTAAACCTTATTATATATATAATGTAAAACCTTATTATATATATATTAGGAGGGTGTACATTCTCATATTTCTATGCAACACCAATGCGTAGAAATGAGAATGTACGCCCTCTTTTTGTGTGAAAATATGTATACAAAAGAAACGTTTGAGGCTTGTTTTAGTTAATCTTTGTTACCCTCCCGATTCAAATGTTATTTTTTTCTTTTTTTAATTATTTGAATTAAATTTGCAAAGGACAATCTAATCAGCTTGGATAAAAGACATGACAAAACATGACGAATGTCATAGAAATAATTATATAAACCTAAAACAAACCATTATGAAGTATCTTGACAAATCACTGCTGCTTGCTTTTATGGCCGTATTGGGTCAGAATCAAGTGCTGGCAGCGGACGGTACGCCTCCAAGTCTTACTAACTCAGCTATACAGCAGAGTTAGGTTGGCGTGACAATCAAAGGCACGATTGTCGATCAAAACGGAGAACCTATCATCGGTGCGAGTGTTGTAGAAGCTGGTACAACAAACGCAACAGTTACCGACATCGATGGTAATTTCACACTCAAAGCATCATCAGCCAATGCCGTACTTGACGTGACATACGTTGGTTTCACTTCACAGCAAGTGAAAGCAAAGAACGGTCATGTTGACCGAATTGTGCTGAAAGAAAACTCACACAGCCTGCAGGAGCTTGTAGTAGTAGGTTACGGTACTCAGAAGAAGGAGAACCTGACCGGTTCGGTATCGGCAGTCAATGGCGACGACATCGCTAAGCGTCCGGTAGCCAATGCTCAGGTAATGTTGCAGGGACAGGTTCCTGGCCTTCGTGTTAATCAGGGTTATGGCCAGCCTGGTTCGGAGAGTGTTTCGTTCCGTATTCGTGGTCAAGGTACTTTCTCATCAGCCGGTTCGGATCCGCTTATCCTTATCAACGGTGTTCCGGGCGATATGTCGTCGCTCGACCCAAGCGTAATTGAATCAATCTCTGTGCTTAAGGATGCTGCTTCGGCTGCCATCTATGGTGCCCGTGCTGCCAATGGTGTAATCTTGATTACCACCAAGGAAGGTACACAGGGTAAGACCCACATCTCTTATCATGGCAACGTAGGCCTACACTCTGCTACACGTTTGTACGACCGTGTTACAAACTCGGTAGAATATATGGAGTTGGCAAACTTGGCCCGCAAGAATTCAGAATTAGGCAGATTGTACGATCCTGACGTAATTGAGGCTTACCGCAACAATGCAGGTAGCGACAAGTATCCAAGTTTCGACTGGCAGGACTACATGTTCCGTACGGCTGTGGTTCAGACACACAACCTCAATATGACTGGCGGTACAGAGAAGGCCACCTACAATGTAGCACTTAACTATGTAGACCAGCCGGGTACAATGCGTGGTTTCGACTACAAGAAGTACAACGCTACTGTCGATTTGACTGCTCACCTCACCGACTTCATCAAGTTTGGTACATATACCAGCATGATGTATGGCGAGATTGACCAGCCACATCAGGGACAGTCTGACGCATTCCTTTCTACACTGTCGCAGGCCCCGACCTATATGCCGTGGCTTCCAGACGACGGATCTGGTGTGAAAAAGTGGACCAGCAGCGCATATCCGAATGAGGCACACAACAAGAATATGGTGGCTATCATCGGTGACAATGCCATGAAGCGCTGGCGCAACTTCGACATCAACGCTCAGATGTGGCTTGAAGTGAAGCTGCTGAAGGGCTTGACATGGTACACTAAGGGAGCTGCCAGACTCAACTCAAGCAAGTCCAAGGACTGGAGGGGAAGCCCAACACCAACATACAACTATCACACTGGAGAACAGTCGGGCACCCTTGATAAGGGTGGATCAGGTCTGACAGTATCTGACAGCCGTGTGTTCTACACCAACTTATATACATATCTGCGTTACGACCTCTCGCTGATGAACAAGGCTCATAACATCAGTGCTATGATTGGTTACAACCAGGAGAATGAGAAGACCGAGACATTGAGTGCTTACCGTAAGGAGTATACGTTCGATCTTCCTACTATCGATGCTGGTGGCACAGCGAATTGGTCGAACGGCGGTGGCGAGCAGGAATGGGCTATCCAGTCGCTCTTTGGCCGTCTGAACTACAATTTCAAGGAACGTTATCTCTTTGAGGCAAATATGCGTTATGATGGACATCACGTATTTCTAAGGAAAACCGTTGGGGAGTATTCCCGTCGTTCTCAGGTGCATGGCGTGTGACTGAGGAACCTTCATTCAGAAGCTCAACTGTTCATGGCTCGACAACTTCAAGGTACGTGCAAGCTGGGGTCAGTTGGGTAACCAGAACATCGGACTCTATCCGTATCAGGCTATGATCTCGCATGTAAGCGACTATCCTTTCTCAAAGACAACTGACGGTGTAGTGTCTGGTTATCAGCAGACTGCCTATGCCAACAGAAACATCAAGTGGGAGACAACTACTATTACCGACTTCGGTTTCGACCTTAAAGTGCTGCGCGGTCTTAGCGTGACATTCGACTGGTATAGCAAGGTGACTAAAGACATTCTCCGTTCATCGCAGGTGTCAGGACTTCTCGGATTGTCTGCACCTACCGTAAATAATGGAACTGTAAAGAACACTGGTATCGAGTTGGCTATCAACTATAGCGACATGGTTAAAAAGGGTGCTCTCGCAGGCATGCAGTATACTGCTGGTGTGTATTTCGACCGTTCGCGCAACAAGCTTACCAAGTTTGGTGCCGAGGAAATCGATGGTTACAGCATTCGTCGTGAGGGACTTCCTTACAACCAGTATTACATGCTGGAGTGCATCGGAGTATTTGCCGATCAGGACGAGGTAAATAACTCGCCCAAGCAATACAACGACAATACTAAGCCTGGCGACCTTAAGTATAAGGATATTTCAGGACCCGATGGTAAGCCTGATGGCAAGATTGACGATTACGACCGTCGTACATTCTCAGGACGCTTTCCTGGTTTTGAGTATGGCATCAACGCAAGTGCAAGCTGGAAGGGATTCGACCTTTCGCTCATTGGTCAGGGCGTAGCAGACAAGAAGTTCTATACCAATGAGTGGGGTGTATATCCATTCCGTCAGGGTTCAGCACCCAACCGCGATTATATTAAGGGAATGTGGACTGAGGAGAATCCGTATGGAGCAACACATCCGAAACTCTATTGGGACAATATGGGTGGCTCAAAGAATACAAGAGCTAACTCATACTTCCTTAAGGATGCGTCTTACTTCCGCTTGAAGAACATCACTTTCGGCTATACGTTGCCAAAGATATGGACCAACAAGTTGGCACTGTCGAGAGTACGCGTATACTTCTCGGGTGATAACCTCCTCACCATTACCTCGTACAAGGGTCTTGACCCGGAGCGTGCTTCTGACGGACGCGATGCAATGTATCCGCAGAACAAAATCTATTCATTCGGTATCAATGTAGAATTCTAAAAAAAGCACTAACTATGAAATATATAAAAAACATATTCGCTGTGGGTGTGCTGGCGTTGGGATTGTCGTCATGTTCAGACTTTCTTGATAAGCAGCCCCCGTCTTCGCCGTCACAGAGTGTGTTCTGGAAGAGCAAGAGCGATTTTGAGTCGGCTATAGCGGGAGCATATTCTGTCGTGTACAACTGGCCGGGAGCATTGTCTGAGATTGTTCCTTGTTTCGACGGATTGACCGATAATGCCATTGGACGTCACAATGAAACAACATACGGTTCGGTACTCACCCTGGCAAAGGGTGACGTTACGCCTAATTCAGGCGGTTACGTATCACAGGTGTTCGACGTCTGCTACAAAGGCATAACAAGAGTACATCTTGTTATGGAGAACCTTGCCAATTATAATGGAGGTGACATAAGTGAAGAAGATCGCAAGCATATGCTTGGTGAATGTCACGCCTTGCGTGGATACTATTACTCATGGTTGTATGAATGCTATCGTGAAGTGCCGCTCGTAACTTCTACACTTACCACCGACAATATGTATCAGCCGAAGGCTTCGCGCGTAGACATCAAGAATCAGATTGTAAGTGATTACGATCAGGCTATTGCAAGTCTTTGGAACACTGCCTATAATACAGGTGAGGGCAAGGGACATTTCACCGCTGATGCAGTGCGTGCTCTCAAGGCAAGAGTGCTGCTGTTTGATGCATATAATGAAGATGGCACTGCCGACAAGACCAAGATGCAGGAAGTGTTGAACACATTGGCTGAAATCAGCAACTACACTCCTGAGAACAGCTTGATGCCGCGCACACGTGACAACTTCATTACTGCAAATCAAGGTTCGTCGCCCGAGATAATGTTCTCGGTACGTTATCAGCAGCCTAACATTACTAATAGCTTTGACCTCTACTTCGGTGCATGGGCATGTCTTGATCCAACAACCGACCTTGTCAATGCTTTCGAATGTACTGATGGCAAGAAGTGGGGTGAATCGCCTCTTACAGTTTGTCCTGATGAGAGCGTGCTCTATTCGTCATCTTCAACTGAAGCCCAAAAAAGAGCAGAGCGTGACAAGATGTTCCAGAACCGTGACGAGCGACTTGTGGATGCAGTGGTTAACACACGCTTTACAAGCTTTGAACGCGACGGACTTGCAGGTGCTGACAATGTTGAGGTGACAGAAACAGGTAATGCTTCATTCACTGGTTTTGGTGTAAAGAAGATTCTGCAGCCAACAAAGTCATTGCCTGGCTATAACACAGTGTCGGATGCTGACGTAGTAATTATGCGATATGCTCACGTGCTGCTTATGATTGCTGAGGCTGAGAATGAGGTTAACGGACCTACCGAAAAGGCTCTTAAGGCAATAAACGCTGTACGTACACGTTCGCATCAGCCTGCTATTGACGGAACAGGCCTTACACAGGCTGAGTTGCGTGAACGCATACGCAATGAATGGCGTGTGGAGACTTGCTTTGAAGGTTTGCGCTATTTCCAGTTGAAGAGATGGAAGCAGCTCCAGCAGGTTGTTGATGGTGCCGTGGATCCTGCTTATCCTAGCTACATAAAGGTGGTTAAGCCTGCCTTTGAGTTCTTCCCGTTGCCTCAGGGCGAAATCGACAAGGCTCATGGTGTGCTTGTACAGGATCCTAACTATCAGTAAATGAATTGCTGGTTATAGGTAATCAGATGATTGGACGTTTATCGTGTTGTTATGAACAACTGCGGTAAGCATATATAAGAAAGGTGTGCCGAAATGGATTTGTATTGATAAATTCATTTTGGCACATCTTCTTCTTTGTTTATTACAACTTATGTGTATCTTTGCATAACGTGACTTTTTCAAGAAACCTAAACCTATTATTTATATGAATTTTCAAAGACTACTATTTGTTGCATCGCTGTTTTTAGGCTCTTTGTATGCGTCGGTTGCTTATGGCAGCAGCAATCAGCATTTGGCGGCAGATAACAGTAATGTATCCGGATTTACCAGATACAAGATGTCGGCTCCAAAGACTGATTTTGAAGTGAAGCAACAGAGCGACTCGGCAATGCAGTGGATGCACGATGCCAAGATTGGTATGTTCATTCATTGGGGACTGTATGCAGGTCCGGCGCATGGCGAATGGAATATGAACAACAAAGGCATAAAGCCTGAGGAATACCGTAAACTGGCTTATGCAGAAAGTGGCGACCAATGGTTCTGTTATAAGAACAACCGTATCTATGTTTATCTACTGGGCGAATACACTTCCGACGAACTTGCGTTGCCGGCTATGGACAAGGGCTATCGTGTACGCAAAGCCTATGCATTGGATGGAGGAAGTAAAGTGACTGTTAAGCAGAAAGGACAGACGGTGACGCTCGGCGGACTGAAACCCAAGAAGGATGAGGTTAAGGTTATTGTGCTTGAACTCAATAAGAATATATGATAAGTAGATTTGCAGTTGTACTGTGCGCTCTGTTTGCTACTTGTGCATCATTGAGTGCGCAGGATGGTGGGGCGCATCGTGTATGGTCGGACAAGCCTGCCTTTACGCAGGTTATTGAGAACGAGAATGAGCATGGGCTGACATCGTGCTTGTACGATGGCGTGTACGAGGGTGACACTGTTCTGTTGCAACCTATGGCTAAGTGCTTGCCTAATAAAACAAGATATTGGGAACAGGGCGAGGAGACCAACTATCTCAATATGTTGACTAATCTTCTGACGCGTGGCAAGTATCCCAATCCTGTGCGGTTGTGGGAACAGGAATCCTATTTTATAGGCAACGGACGTTTGGCTGCATCTGTGCTTAACGGTAGCGGACGTGACAGATATGTGCTTAATGAGGTGTCGTATTGGTCAGGTGGACTGAACAAGGGAACCATAAACAGAAAAGGTGACAAGAGCTTCGGTGGAGAAAATGGTCCGGAGATTGGCGTTGATGGTTTTGGCGGTTCGCAACCTGTAGGTGACTTGATTGTTGACTTCAGCTGTCCGGTAGCAAGGAATGGATTCAGTAGAGCCATTTGTCTTGATGAAGGAACGATTAAGTCGACAGCTGAACGTAAGGGAATAGCTGTGGCGAGCACGTCGTTCTGTAGTTATCCGGATCAGGTAATGGTGGTGCACTATACTGCCGACAAAGATAAGGGGCTGGATGGCAAGATACTTTTTGCTACACATAGGAGCGATGATAGGACAAGTGCGGTTGGCAACAGGCTGACGCTGACAAGTCGTCTTGGCAATGGAATGACTGGTATGGCTGTTGTGGAAGTGCGCAATAGTGGAGGAAGTCTGACTGTTGAAGACGGTTGTCTTAAACTGGAAGGTGCCGATTCGTGTACATTGCTTATTGCTGTGGAAACCAATTATGTAATGGATTTCAAGCGGAAATTCCGTGGTGAAGATGCTGTACAACGTGCTAACAGACGCCTTGAAGCCATAAAGAATACTGACTATTCCGCTCTTTCTGCCCGTCATATTGCCGACTATAAGGCTTTGTACGACAGACTGAGTCTGACTTTGGATTGTTCTGACGCTTCGCTTGCAGCTCTGCCAACGGCTGAACGTCTGACGGCATACAAGAATAGCCGTATGGATGTTGGGCTGGAAAACCTGATGTTCAATTTCGGACGCTATCTTATGATAGCATCGTCGCGCCCAGGTAGTCTGCCTGCTGGATTGCAAGGAATATGGAATGCGCGCATTAAAGCTCCATGGGGAAGCGACTATCACAGTAACATCAATCTGCAGATGGTCTATTGGTTGCCTGAGGTTGCCAATCTGAGCGAGTGCCATAATTCGCTGCTTGATTATCTGTATGCTATGCGTGAACCGTTCCGTATGTCTACCAATGAGTATCTTGAAGCGATAGGAAGTCACGACCGTACGAGCGATGGATGGATAGTCTATACGTCTCACAATCCGTTCGGCGGTGGTGGATGGCAGGTCAATCTGCCTGGTTCTGCATGGTATGCGCTGCATTTCTGGGAGCACTTTGCCTTTACACGCGACATTGACTATCTTAAGCGTATCGGTTATCCAGTGTTGAAGGAGATTAGCCAATATTGGGAACGTCACTTGAAGACCCTCGGTGAGGGAGGGCGAGGCTTTGAGAGCGAATATAAGGCGGTGGATGTTGCCAAGTATCCCGAACTTGCCAATATAAAGGAAGGTACGCTTGTGGTGCCTAACGGATGGTCGCCTGAGATAGGACCGCGTGGTGAAGACGGTGTGTCGCACGATCAGGAGATAGTCTCAGCTCTCTTTGCCAATACTATACAGGCGGCACATACGCTTGGCGTTGATAAGGCTTTTGCCGAACGTCTCAGCAGTGAGTTGGCGCGTATGCATCAGCCTGGAATTGGCAAGATGGGCAATCTTATGGAGTGGATGATTGACCGTGATCCCGTTACCGACCATCGTCATACCTCGCACCTGTTTGCTGTGTATCCGGGAAACCAAATAAATATGGAGGAAACTCCGATGCTGGCTCATGCTGCGCGTCGCTCTTTGGAGTTGCGTAAGACTTCGGGCAACAGTCTGCGTGCATTCGCATGGGCGTGGCGCTCGTGTCTGTGGGCAAGACTTAGGGATGGAGAGCGTGCTCACGATATGATTGAGGGATTGCTCTGCAACAATACGCTCGACAATCTGCTAACTACGCAGAACCTGCCATTGCAAATGGATGCTAATTACGGAGTGGCTGCTGCAATGCTTGAAACTCTCGTACAGTCGCAGTCTGGTGTGATTGAACTTCTGCCAACATCTACAGTAAAATGGCCGTCAGGTTCTGTGAAAGGCGTAAAAGCACGAGGCAATATAGAAGTCGATTTGGATTGGAAAGACGGAATGGTGACACAATGGCGACTGTCTACTGCTGAACGCAAACCGTGCAAGGTGAAAGTAAAGGTAAACGGAGAGTATTTTGATGTTATGCCTGAAAGAAAATAGAACTCACTCAGTAGAAAATAAGAACTCTTTCGGCAGGAAATCGACAAATGTTCACCCTACTGAGACCTATATCACTACGTCGAAGGGTGGGGCAGTGGTTGAGATTCCTGCCAACTCGCTCAATATCTTCCGACTGAAATAAACGTGTTCTGAGTAGCGGAGGGGTACGCTACTCAGAATGCAAATATAATACAGGCAGTAAAAAAGTGTTACAAAATAAAAATCGATTCTAGAGAATTGAAAAGCCGTTTTTGATGGTTTTTTCATGGCTATTCATCACGTTTCTTATCATTTAGGGCTTCTTTGCTTTCCTAAGGGACTACTTTTGGAATGCAAGGAAGCCCTTTTTGCATTGCAAAACGACTACACTTGGATTGCAAAAGGAGTACATTTGCAATGAAATGTACTCCTTTTTCGCAATAGCTCGTTGCATATTTCGAGCGAAAACATTGTAATATGCTGTGCTACTGCATATTACGCAAAACCGCTCAAAACTCGCGAATTTCGAGCCAAAGATTTCTTTGCTCGTTCAGTTCGCAGTTTTGAGCGGTTAAAAATGCAAATATTGTGTTGGGACGTAGGCCAAAAGCCCCACCCACGGCCCCTCCCCCGTAGGGAGGGGAGTAATATGCACTGCAAAATATAGGAGGTTATGGCGTCCTCGCCGTAGCCTGTGAAAGTTATCACACCACAACAACATTACACCATATCAACCTTGTAGCGCAGATACTTCCGCGCTACAATTTATCCATAGATAATGTTGCCGTTCTCGTCGCGGTTTTCGTCGATGAACGACTTGTTGTACTGAGTCATACCGCGGAGCGACATACCCATGTTAGAGAAGCCGCCATCGTGGAACAGTGTCTGCATAGTCACCTTCTTTGTGAGGTCAGAGAACATCACAACACAGTAGTCGGCGCACTCGTCAGCGCTGGCGTTGCCAAGAGGCGACATGCGGTCGCTGAAGTCGTACAGACCGTCGAAGCCCTTGATGCCACTGCCGGCAGTGGTGAATGTAGGCGACTGAGAGATGGTGTTGATGCGCACCTTCTTCTCACGACCGTAGATATATCCGAAGCTACGTGCAATCGACTCAAGCAGAGACTTGGCATCAGCCATATCGTTGTAGCCGAAGAATGTGCGGTGTGAAGCCACGTAGGTCAGGGCAAGTACCGAAGCCCCCTCGTTGAGAGCGTCGAGCTTCTTGGCTACCTGCAGCATCTTGTGGAATGAAATTGCTGAGATGTCGAGAGTCTTGTCAAGGAATCCGTAGTCCAGATCGTCGTAAGTACGCTTCTTGCGCATGTTCACGCTCATGGCGCATGAGTGCAGCACGAAGTCAATCTTGCCGCCCAATGCCTCCTGGGCCTTGACAAACAGGTTGTTCAAATCCTCTACCGATGTCGCATCAGCAGGGATGATGGTTGCGTTGGTCTTCTTTGCCAACTCGTCGATTGTGCCCATACGGCAAGCCACTGCTGTGTTGGTCAACACAATCTGTGCGCCCTCTTCTACGACACGTTCTGCTACTTTCCACGCAATCGATGCGTCATTCAATGCGCCGAAGATGATACCGCGCTTTCCTTTCAATAAATTAAAAGACATAGTTTTCTTTCTTATATTATATAATGTATATATGCTTTGTCTATGTTGCTGACTCTACGATTTTTCCATCGAATTCGTCTATACATAACATAGATTAGCTTCGAATGTGGTGCAAAGGTATAACTTTTTGCACATCTAACAATGAAAGTGTGCATAAAAAGCTCTATTTATAGCAATTTTATTTGTTAATTGTCTTATTTCTGCACAAAACAAAAAGAATGTGCAATATAAAAACACCGTAACATCACAATAACATTCCAACATCACCCTACTACTATATAGCTATACAGATAAACTTTTACTCCATTCGGCTGAAAATCCCTAAAAATGCGCTGAACAGCCTTCTTTTGCTTGATATATCTCAATTTTAAATCGAAAATACAATTTTTCCAAAACTTTTTTCTCGAAATACTTGCACGGTAAAACTATTTGTTATACCTTTGCATCCGCTTTCGAGAACGAACGAAACCTCAAGCAAAACGAGATTAAGTAGTGTTCGGGAAGCGAAAAGAAAGAGTTCTTTGAAAAGATTTACATAAACAGACAAGTAGTACAAGAAGCAAGTCTTACATTATTTATAATGTGTAGATTTGGGTAATATACATACCGTTAATTCATTAAAGATATACGGAAGCGTTCTGAAACAGATACAAACAATAAGCAATATTCCGCCAAGGCTTAGAAAGGCCTAGACGGCCCAGTAAGGCTTAGCACCAAGGAATTTGCTAGTAAAAGATATTTTACAATGTAGAGTTTGATCCTGGCTCAGGATGAACGCTAGCT
>OLSQ01002546.1_pt1 | contig 13070 bp, 6 predicted proteins | sample 1672561 | NCBI WGS metagenome assembly OLSQ01 (sample SAMEA3136699, study PRJEB25190) | human gut metagenome | biome: human gut; feature: human-associated habitat; material: faeces | place: Austria | collected 2013 | reverse complement strand
GTTTCCCGGCCGGTTATGCTGCGGTCTTTGATGGTTATTTTGATGATATCGAACTGTCGGTCATTTGACTTTAACGACATGGAGATGTGGACCGTTTCGAGTTGCTGGCCCACTTGCGGGTGAAGCGGATAGCAGATTTCGTCCATTGCCACCGTGAAGTCGATGTCATCGTTTCCCAGGATGCTTTCCTTTATCTCCGCTATCAATTGGTCGATGTTCTCCATCGGAAAGATTACCTTGTCGCCGGATATGCGTATCCGTACGGTGATGTCCGACATGGCCGAAGTGTCGGCCGTCAGGGGTTTGCCGTCTGCATCCAGCGTTCTGTCGTTTATGGTGATTACCGTGCCTTCCGCCGTTTCGGCGATGTCGGTAACGGTTTGGACGGAACGGCCGATGATATTTCCTTTTCGGTCCCTGTTCACGTATGTAAGTGCGGTTCCCTTTTCGGACGGTACGAAAGGGTTTCCTGCAATGCAGACCGGTACGGCGAACAGGAGCGTGAGGGATGCGATAATCGGTTTCAGTGCTTTCATGGCTGTTTCGGATTTACGGTCGGAGGTCATATCTTCCCGTGTCGATAGGACAAAGCTATGAAAAATAAACGGATTATCCTCTGCGCCGGCCGGCTGAAAAGCATGGCGGGGTTCCGCTGCCTCGGAAAAAAGTGTTATATTTGCCTGGATTTTACCTAAACATCTTGACTATGAAATTACTTGAAGGAAAAGTGGCCGTGATAACGGGTGCGGCCCGCGGCATTGGCAAGGCCGTTGCCCTTTGCTTTGCCGAGAACGGTGCGGATATCGCCTTTACCGACCTGTCCATAGATGAGAACGGCAGGAAGACGGAGGAGGAGATACTTGCGTTCGGGGTGCGCTGCAAGGCCTATGCCTCCAACGCCGCCGATTTCCAGCAGACGCACGAGGTCGTCGAGAAGATAATGGGCGATTTCGGCCGTATAGATATTCTCGTAAACAATGCGGGTATCACGTGGGACGGACTGATGCTGAAGATGGAGGAGAAGCAATGGGATATGGTCATCAATATCAATTTGAAGTCTGCATTCAATTTCATCCATGCCGTTACCCCGGTTATGATGCGTCAGCGCAGCGGAAGCATTATTAACATGTCTTCGGTGGTAGGCGTGCACGGCAATGCGGGGCAGGCCAACTATTCGGCTTCGAAAGCGGGCATGATAGGTCTTGCCAAATCCGTTGCACTCGAATTGGGTGCGCGCGGCGTACGTGCCAATGCCATCGCTCCTGGCTTCATCATCACCGATATGACTGCCAAGTTGCCCGAGGCTGTCAAAGAGGAGTGGAACAAGAAGATACCGCTTCGCCGCGGCGGTACTCCCGAGGAAATCGCCAAAGTGGCCCTGTTCCTCGGCAGCGATCTTTCCAGCTATGTCAGCGGCCAGGTCATCGAGGTGAACGGTGCCATGAATTCCTGATAACGGCCGTTTGTGAACGGAGAGGGGATGTGCGAACAGGTTTTGCGCATCCCCTTGTCGTATTTCGGCGTGTGCGGAAAACGCAGCGAAATGTATGTATTAGGAGAAACGGGAAGGAATCGCTATCATTGCGACAGAAACAATGTGTTGTAAGGTATGCTGAAGTGGAGTATTCTGTCGTTATGTGCCGTACTGTTCCCGTTGTCCGGATTCGGGCGGGAAACGGCCGCCGGAACCGAACCGGAACCAAGTCCCCGCGATTCCGTCCGGCAGGCGTATATGGACGAACTGGACTTCATCATCGACTGCATCGAAAACCGGTATGTTTCCGGCCGCCGAGGTATCGGCGACGAGGAGTGGCAACAGGGGGTGGAAGCCGTGCATAGCGGTGCTGCGATATATCTTCGCGATTACCCGGCTGTGTGGTGGTTATGGCGTGACTATAGCATGCTTTTGGACGACGGTCATTTCGCTTTTCCCGACAACGGTTCGTTCAGCCGTTATGAACTGTTCGCTGAGAGCCAACCGATTTTTCCGTTATGGGTACAGATATGGGTAGACGGCTCCATATATAATGTTTACGATTACAGCGGAGTGATTCCGGAATGTTCGGAAATTATCGCAATTACGAAGTTCTATAACGGACAACGTGCACAGACGTTCTCTGGGAAAGGATTGGGAATTGGTTGCATGCGGCTGACACCCGGCGAACCGGCATACGCTTTTGCCAATGGCAACTCCTGTCATCAACCCAATCCGCGTGACTGGGCGAGTTTCACGAATTTCCTGTCCGATTTTTCGATGCCGCCGTGGGAAGTCGTCTACAAGGTACCGGGTGCCGAACAGCCGGATACAGTCATGCTGGACGGAATAAGACGCGACGAACTGTTCAAACTGTACAAAAAGACGGGTAACAAGCGCCGGGCCAAGGAGGAACTCGGTTTTGCGCGAAAACCGATAACCTATGCCGATATGGGCGACGGCGTGGGCGTGCTTACGATTAACTCGTTCTGGGGGAAACGGTGGAGCCATATGCTGTTGTTCGGTAAGGACTGGCGTTACAAGCGGCTGCTGCGGCAGGCCATGCGCCGCATCGACCGAGACGGAATCGACCGGCTGGTCATCGACGTGAGCCTCAATACGGGCGGCATGGCGGAGAATGTCTTTTATACGCTTGATTATCTGACGGACAAGCCGGTAGACATAACATACACCTACCTTATAACGGACGAATGCCGCGAAACGGCGAAGAACAACGTCGACCGGAGTCCGTACTTGTCCGAGGCCGACAGGGAGTATATGATGCACTATATCGACAGCGTGCCGGACGGCACCCGTTTCCGCACCGATACGGTGCGTCGGATGCGATATCTCCCGCAGCGCCCGACGCACGGCTACGACGGCGAGGTCTATGTGCTGACGAGTCATCAGACCTATTCGGCGGCACAGATGTTCGCCCGTTACTGTCAGGTACTCGGCATCGGGAAGGTGGCCGGGCAGCACTGCGGCGGTTACAATGCCGTGACGGGAAATGCCGCACGGGTAGAACTGCCCGTTTCGCGTTGGATGCAGTTTCAGGTGCCTTTCCGCGAAGAGGTCATTTCCCCCGACGACGAACCGTATGCATACCCGACGGTGGACATTCCGATAGAGCATCCGTTTGAGGAGTGGCTGCACCGCGAAAACCGCAGTCTCGAACGGTTGCTGCGGATGATAGAGGAGTAGGGGAGCGCTGTAAGGAACGGTACGGATGCAGGACTCCGGATGGCTCATGTCATCCGGAGTTCATTCGTCTTGTGTCCGCCGTCGATTGTGCGGATGCGGTGTGCCTTTCATGCAGAAAAGTTTGGGGGCTTAGTAGGACAGAATTTTATGGAGAATTACGATTATCTTTGTAAAGTTATTGGCGGATTTTGTGTGTCCTGCAACGGGGAGTATGTTTTTTTGCCCTTTTAAAAATATGAAGGTGGGCTCTTTTCGCGTTATATCGTACAGAGAGTGAGGACGGGTTGTCTGCCGTCTAACACAAAACTAAGTGAGAGTAAAGTAAATTTCCCGTATGTGCTGCCGCGGTCGGCAGGAGAATTTGTGTATACAGCGGTGCGCGGTCGGCGTATTGCAGCGCCCGGGTTCGGCAAGGGCATTCGGTGTCACCGCAGACGATAGCTGGGCGAACAGGACTCCTTCCGGTAGTCCGGCGGGTTATCGTGCCGGCAGCCGGAACAGGCGGAGTTGCCGTGGTGCAACATCCGTATGGTCGGAGACCGGCCGTGACCGTCGTGCCGTTTTTGGGAACCTGGAAGCTGCGGGCTTTCGTATAAATGTTTTAGGGATATGATTGTAGGATATTTGAGGGTCAGTACGGGAAAACAGAATTTGGCCAATCAGCAGGACGAAATCAGGCGTTTCGCCGAGAGCAGGAATTTTACGGTGAACAGTTGGGTGACGGAGGTAGTCAGCGGAAAGAAGAACGAACGCGAGCGGAAGCTCGGTACGTTGTTGAAGCGGATGAAACCGGGCGATACGCTGATAGTGACGGAGATTTCCCGCTTGAGTCGTACCCTGACCGATATCATGGCGATAATGGGAAAGTGCCTGAGCCGTGAGATAAATCTCTATACCACCAAGGAGGGGTACTCCTTCGACAACAGCATCAACAGCAAAGTGCTCTGTTTTGCCTTCGGACTGGTGGCGGAGATAGAGCGCAATCTGATTTCCATGCGTACCAAAGAGGCGTTGGCACTGCGCAAGGCGGAGGGGGTGACGCTCGGCAGGAGAAAAGGCAGTTATACCAAGACGAATATCTTGATGGCCAACCGACAGGCGATAATCGAGATGCTCAACAACGACAAGTCGATAGGCGATATTTGCAAACGTTTCGACATATCGCGCGATACGTTCGCCAAATTCCGGAAAAGATATCCGTCCGTGCAGAAGGCGGTTCAGGAGAAGGAGGTAAGGCGGATTGCTGCGTATGGCGGTACGAGGTCTTCTTCCCGTCCGGTTTAACTATCGAGGGGAACAGCGTGCTGCCGTTCCCCTCGATAGCTTGTATGCGTAAGACATGTGCTGTCAGGCCTTGCCTGCACTGCCCAGCACCTTTTCGCATTTGTGCTTGTAGAGTTCCTTCAGCCATTCGCGAGCCGGGCCGAGGTATTTGCGCGGGTCGAATTCGGCGGGTTTGGTCCAGAGTATTTCACGCACGGCCGCCGTCATGGCCAGCCGTCCGTCGCTGTCGATGTTGATTTTGCAGACGGCGCTTTCGGCAGCCTTGCGGAGCTGGTCTTCCGGGATGCCGATAGCGTCTTTCACTGCGCCGCCGTATTTGTTGATGATGTCCACGTATTTCTGCGGTACGGAGGACGAACCGTGGAGGACAATCGGGAAGCCGGGAATGCGTTTTTCAATCTCTTCGAGGATGTCGAACCGAAGGGGCGGCGGTACGAGTACACCCTCCGCATTGCGGGTGCACTGTTCCGGCCGGAACTTGTTCGCCCCGTGCGATGTGCCTATCGAGATGGCGAGGGAATCCACACCCGTCTTGGTGACGAAATCCACCACCTGGTCGGGTTCGGTGTAGGTATGGTGTTCGGCCGATACTTCGTCTTCGATACCGGCCAGAACGCCGAGTTCTCCTTCGACCGTTACGTCGAATTGGTGGGCGTATTCCACCACCTTGCGGGTGAGCGCCACGTTTTCGTCATAGGGAAGGTGGCTGCCGTCTATCATGACCGACGAGAAACCCATGTCGATGCAGGATTTGCAGAGTTCGAAGGTGTCGCCGTGGTCGAGATGGAGGCAGATGGGAATGTTCCTGCCCAGCTCCTTGGCATACTCCACGGCTCCCTGTGCCATGTAGCGCAGGATGGTCTGGTTCGCATACTTGCGTGCTCCGCTCGAAACCTGCAGGATGACGGGCGACGCGGTTTCGACGCAGGCCTGTATGATGGCCTGCATCTGTTCCATGTTGTTGAAGTTGAAGGCCGGGATGGCATATTTTCCCGCCATGGCTTTCTCGAACATCTCTCTGGTATTGACCAGTCCCAATTCCTTGTATGATACCATATCGAATCAGTTTTAAGGTTTATATTAAAAGAATGATGATGATAACGTCGCAATTTGCATACCGTCGGGCGAAAAGTGCGCATACCCGGTTGTTGTTATTTTAATAACGTTGCATACCCGGATATTGCGGCTAATTTCCTATCTTTGCCAACGGTATTCCAAAGGTAAGCAAAAACATTGGAGACGGGCAAGGATGGCGTGAGAATTATTTTTTCCTGAGCGGCCGTGCCGTGTCCGTCCGAATTAAAAATAGCATGACGATGTCGGAATTCAAGTATCAGGAACCTTTCCCGCTGGGAAAGGACGAAACCAAGTACAGGCTTCTTACCAAAGATTATGTGCATGTGGAAGAGTGCTGCGGCAGGCGTATCCTGCGTGTGGATGCGCGCGGGCTCGAATTGCTTTCGCGCGAGGCTTTCGCCGAAGTGTCTTTCTATCTGCGTGCGTCGCACCTGCAGCAGGTCGCCAACATACTGAAAGACCCGGAGGCGACCGACAACGACAAATTCGTAGCCTATACGATGCTGCTCAATCAGGTCGTGGCCGCTCAGGGGGAGCTGCCTACCTGTCAGGATACCGGTACGGCGATAGCGATATGCAAGAAGGGCGAAGATGTCTATACAGGGACGGACGATGCCGAAGCCATCACGAAGGGAGTGTATGAGACCTACCGCGACCGTAATCTGCGTTATTCGATGGTGGTGCCTTTCACCATGACCGAAGAGAAGAACAGCGGCAACAACCTGCCGGCCCAGATAGACATCTATTCCGAACCGGGCAACCAATACAAGTTCCTTTTCATCACCAAAGGCGGCGGTTCGGCCAACAAGACTTTTCTCTATCAGCAGACCAAGGCGCTGCTGAACGAGGAATCGCTGACGAAGTTCGTCAGGGAGAAGATAAAGGACCTCGGTACGTCGGCCTGTCCGCCTTACCACCTGGCAGTCGTGATAGGCGGCACCTCCGCCGAGGCCAACCTCGCGGCGGTCAAGAAGGCTTCGGCCGGTTATTACGATGCGCTGCCTACAAGCGGCAACGAGGGGGGCCGTGCTTTCCGTGATTTGGAGTGGGAGGCGAAAATACTGAAGATATGCCAGGAGAGCGGCATCGGGGCGCAATTCGGGGGCAAATACCTTGTTCATGATGTGCAGGTTATCCGGATGCCCCGCCATGCGGCGTCGTGTCCGGTGGGTATCGGCGTGAGCTGCTCGGCCGACCGCAATATCAAGGCAAAGATAACCGAAGAGGGTATTTTCCTCGAAGAGCTCGAACACAATCCGGCCCGCTTCCTGCCGGCCGATGCGCCGATAATGAAGCCGGCGGTGGAGATAGACCTCGATGAGGGAATGGACAAGGTGCTGGAGACGCTCTCCAAATATCCGATTAAGACGCGTCTGAACCTGAAAGGTACGCTGATTGTAGCACGCGACATCGCTCATGCCCGTATCAAACAGATGCTCGACGAGGGTAAACCCATGCCGGAATACATGAAAAAACATCCCGTTTATTATGCAGGACCGGCCAAGACGCCGAAAGGGATGGCGTCGGGCAGTTTCGGGCCGACGACCGCGGGACGGATGGACCCTTACGTGGATTTGTTCCAGAGTAAGGGCGGGTCGATGGTCATGGTGGCCAAGGGCAACCGTTCGCAGGAGGTTACCGACGCATGTCGGAAACATGGCGGTTTCTACCTCGGCACCATCGGTGGCGTGGCAGCAGTACTCTCACAGAGCAGCATCAAGAGCATCGAGTGTGTGGAGTATCCCGAGCTGGGTATGGAGGCCATCTGGAAGATAACCGTCGAGGATTTCCCCGCCTTTATCCTGGTGGATGACAAGGGCAACGACTTCTTCAAGCAGCTCAAGCCTTGGGCTCCCTGCACTGCCTGTCAGAAGTAAGCAGCCGGCTGACTATATAAGAAAAGAGAGGAGCAATCCTCTCTTTTCTTGTTTTCTGGGGTAGGGATAAGGGACTTTCGCCTTGTGGGTCAGATGCCTGTGGGTGCCATGGCATCTATTGTGCAGGCAATGGGTAGCTGGCGGCTGGCACGGTATGTGCGTCCAAACCTGTCGGTCACTTCCACTGTGATTTCTGCATCAGGCCTGCTTGCCACTGCCATAAAAGTGTGGGTGTTGTACTTGGTGCCGTTTCCCTCGCCCACCGCTTTCTTGTGCTTGTACATATTGATGTCGTAGGACAGTACGGCGTATGGGTCTTCACACTTGATCTGCTTCACATCCAGTTCCCGTCCGTCTTCGGTCACCTTCACCTTCCACTGGCGGTCATAGTTGAACACATTCACCAGCACCGTGTTGGCTGGCAGTCTGGAGAAATCCTGTCTGTCGGGATACTTCTTCATGATGGCCTGCCAGATGCTGCTGGTGCGCTGGCATTCCCTCACTTGGTTGGTGTCGATGATGCGGAACTGTTCATTGCCTGTACCTTCCAGTGTGCGCAGTTGCCACGAGATATCCTTCTTGTTGATGGTAAACACCTGGTAGCCTCCGGGTGTTCCATCCACACATGTGGGATGCCCGGTATATCCTCCCGATGCCCATAGGTTGCCTCCCACAGCACCCACCGAATGCTCCATGATGTTGGGGTATTGCTTGGGCTGCATGTTGTAGCACTGGTGTCGGTGGCCCGACATGATGTGCACAGTGTCGAACCTCTTCAGTATCTGGCACAGGCGCTGCGTGCTGTGGTTCCATGGCATACGCTCCAGCACCTCAAACTTTCCGTTCTCATACCATGCCGGAACGTGCATGCTCACAAAGAGCGGCGTGTGCTCATCCACATAGCTGAGGTCCTTCTGCAGCCAGTCCAGCTGCTCGTCGGTGAATCCGTTCTTGTAGTCCCTCATGCCCACAACGCCTTTCTTGTACTTGCCGTCCTTGCTGGGGTTGTTCTCATACACCACATCGTCCAGCACCACATAATGCACCTTACCTATATTATATGAGTAATAGTTCGGGCCCACAGTCTGTCTGAATGTCTCCGAAGCTTTGTGGTCAGTCTGTTCGGAGTGTGGTGTAGAGGGGTTGTTGTCATGGTTGCCCGTCACACAGAAGTGCCTCATGCCGTATGACTTGTGGTTCTTCACTATCAGAGCCTTGTAGTCTGCAATGGTAAACTTGTTGCTATACCAGTACACATCCCACGACAGGTCGCCCAGCACCGTGGAGTATATCGGCGTGCTGCCAGCCAGCTTGCATTCCTTCTTGATGCGGGGCAGGAAGAGGCTTTCATAGAGTTTCATGTCCTTGGTATCCTTTCTGTTGGCCAACTGCGGGTCGGCTTCAAACACCATGATATGCTTGTCGTTTTTCTCCTTCTGCAGCATGAAGTCGTGCTGCTCGTCCATGTTGCTGTCATCGGGAAAGGACAATGTTCTCCAGAATCCCCCAAAGAGTTTCTCTTCCCAGTTGCCCTTCTCGGTCAACGGCATATAGCCCGATGGGATGACGTAGAACACATAGCCGTTCCTCTTGTCCGACTGCAGCCGGTAAACTCCCTGTTTGTCGGTGGTGGCAAAGGAATGTCCGTCAGATACCACCACTCCTTGCACACCCTTTCCCTTGCAGGTGATGGTGCCTGTGATATCAGCAGCCAGAGCCGATGCAGCCGCCAGCAGCAGAGCCAGGAAGAGCAATGGAGTTTTCACAGAGAATGAATGCCTGTGCGTTGCAGTAGTGTGCGGTTCCCCTTGGGAAGTTTGAGACAGATGGGTCATAGTTTGCTTTCTTTGAATATACAATTCACTCACAAAATTAGCTAAATAATCCTTTCGCAGTACTCCATCGCCCTCTTTTTCCATCACCACCCACTCCTGGTGTTACAGACTCAAGTCATCTCACCTCTTCTACCTCCACTTGATGGTCCATCCCCAAGAACTCAAAACTCTTGATTCACCCCGTTTCTCCCGAGCATCCTACAATCCATAATTCTTAATTCAAAATTCCTAATTCTTAATTCACCCCGTTTCTTCCGCCCATCCGACAATTCATAATTCCTAATTCAAAATTCCTAATTCCAAATTCAAAGCTCTTCATTTCCGTTTCAGAAATCTCCGTTCCACAGCAATGTGCCGTCCTCTGATTGTCCTTGTGCATCTGCACTTGGTTCGGTCTGTCGGCTGCAGTTGTAGAATTTCACTTCTGCCTCACCGTTGCTGTCCAGCTTGATGTGCGGGTTCCAGTAGAGCGTGCGACGGTAGTCGGCGGGCTTGTCGGTCAGTTCCCTTCGGCTGTAGTCGGGGCTGTAGAACTCGGCGGGATAGGCAAACCCCTGCAGAGTGTAGTGTCTGTCGCGGTAATACATGCGTTCACTTTGGTCTGCATAGGGATAACTCACCAGTGTGGTTACAGGCAGGTCGGTGCCCCGATAGCGCCAGTTGCCGGGCAGTCGGCGGTTATAGTCGGTGTAGAGCAGCTCCTTGTCAATGCCCCGATTGTATTCTCTCTTCTCTTCCTTGGAGTGTATTTGGGAGAATGAAACCAGGTACTTACGTGCATAGAGTGAGTCTTCGGGTACACCCTCAAACATGTCTCGGTACGGAGGCAATGACCTGCGCATGGGTGAGATTCCGTATCTCATTTCGATATTGTCATATTGTATGTTCTCCTCGAGCTTTCTCTGTGTGCGTTCGCGCCAGATGGGAGCCTGCACGTAGGGATAGTCCATTCCGTAGTCGGCCACCAGGTAGCGTGCGAAGTTGTACATGCCGGCATCGAATGTGAGATTGAAAGCCTCCTCTGCGTCTATGATGAGACAGGGCATCGAGTCGTCGAATCCCCTCATGCCGTTGTGCCGTGCATGCACCGACACCTCCCTCATGTTGTATGCGCTGTCGGCATCCAGTGCAAACGGCGGTATGCTGTCACCCCTCTCCGGCCTCTGTGCCAGCCTGCTCTGGTAATGGGTGTACGGAGCCACGAAGCGAGGGTAGGGCCACTGCACGCGTGAGAGGTAGTCGGCAGGCTGGATGTCGAAGCGTGCTTTCTTGATTTTGTTCTCGGGTGCGCGTCCGTCATCTCCTTCCTTGTATTCCGCCCCTTGGATCCATTGGTACTTCCTGCGTTTGCGTCTGCTCCATTTGGTGGTGTCTGCAGCGCTGAGGAAGAATACGGCCTGCCCGTAGAACGGAGGCAGCTGTATCTGGAAGCGCCCGTTCCTGGTGGTCCGCTCGTTTATGGCTATCTTCGTTCCGTCGGCTGATACCAGTTCGGAGTGGACTTTGACGTCGCGATTGCTTTTCTGGTACATCTGCGTGAACATATCCTGCCTGTCCTGCCGCCAGGTCTTCTTCTCATGCTCCTTATAAGCCTTTTCTGCGTCATCTTCCGGCTTCTCTTCCTGTCTGTACTCCTTGGGGATACCCGTCAGCGAAGGTTTGGCTGGCTGTGAGGATTCTGTGTCACGATGGAAGAGGGAAGGCAGGCTGGGTTCCATGATATTCCATATTTTATAGTCATAGCTTGCGTTCCGCTTATATACACGCCCTCTCAGTATGGGTGCCTGTTCGGCAGGCTGGCTCAGTTCCCATGCTCCGCGTACGGCCATATCCTGCCATCTGAAGCGCCTCCAGCCCTGTGTGAGCATCAGCAGATCCAGTGCCGTCCGCCTTTCCTCGTCGTCCCGCTCGAAGTACCAGCCCGGATTGGGTACGAATCCCCGTATCTCGCTGGCCAGCAGCATCTCGGTGAGTATGCTTCCGTTGTCGTACAGGAAATCGCGCATGTTGTCGTCCCTTACGGTGAGCGATACGCTTCCTCCTGCCTGTCGTGCTTTCACCCGCAGGCTCACTGGCTCGTAGGGTGCATATTCAGGCTTGAGCCCCTGGATGGCGAGTGTGGGTTCCATGTCGCTGCCGTTCCTTGCGAAGAAGAGTCGGTCGGCATACACATAGCCGCGTCTGTCAAATACGGTCAGCTGATATACCCCCGAACCGTCCAGCAGCGAGTCGCTTATCTCAAAGAGCCATCCTTCAGTCCCAGCCTCCAGAGTCTCCAGCCTGCGGAAAGCTATTGTCCTTCCCTCATGCATGAGGGTGAGTGCCAGGTTCCGGGCGGGCAGATTGGGCGATGTGGCGATGCGGGCAGTCCATCCGCCTCCGGTCTGCTCCATGCACAGGGCTACACCCATCGTGTCGGCCTGCGGCAGATAGGCTTGGGCCTTCTTGCCGTCCGCCGTCACGAAGGTCACCTTCTGTTTCTTCTTTCCCGACGGGGTGAGCGTGATGGTTCCACGGCCTCTGTTCACCACCCTGGCAGAATCCTGTCCGTAGTGCAGCCATCCATCCACCCATTGTCCGTCGTCCCATGCCGCCTCGAAGGCCATGCGGCAGGGCAGTCCCGTGACCAGTGCCCCTCCTTCGGGAAAGAGCGTGAGCGTGAGTTCATGCTTGTCCCTGTCGCGCCTGAAGTACCGGCGCTTGCCCCTCAGGGTCACATCGCGTGTGAATTCGCCGGGCTCCTTCGGGCGGTCATATACGGGAAACACGCGGCTGTAGAGTTTCGCATAGTCGCGGAAGTAGGCCCGCTCCTGTTCCTTGGATTCAAACCACGTGAAGGCCCATGGCGAGTGCTTGCGGTCATAGCCTCCCCAGTTGAGCTGCCATCTGGTGTAGGCCCGCAGCTCGTAGAGTCCTGCATACTGTATCAGATGGTCAAGGGCAAAGAACCCTTCTCCCTGTCCGTCGTGCATCTGCACCAGCTTGCGCTCCACCAGATAACCCTCCTGCCCGTAGAGTTCCACGTAGAGCAGACCGCTCACGTCGGATGGCCGTCCTGTGTCGGTGCGCCTGGTGTAGGCCGTGAACCAGATGGTGTCGCCCAGTTGGTAGCATGTGTTGTCCATGTGTACATACACCTTCTCCTGAGGGATGGTACGTCCGAAGGCCCGCAGGCGCTCCACCAGCGGACGGAAACTGCCGCTGGCAGCGGCAAGCGAGTCGGGTCTGTAGGCGGGCGCTTCTGCCTCTCTGGCTATCTCCACGGCGGTGTTATCGCCCGATGTCATGCTTTCCCTCACTATGCGCTCCTCCTCCTCGGTACGCTGTATGCAGGTCTGCTGCCAGAGCGTGGAGTCATATCCTGCGCGGTCAATGGCATCCAGCAGGTTGTCTTCCAGCTTCACCTTCTTTCCCTTGGCGGTCTTTATCTTCCTTTTTCCCAGATTGTATGCGACGGACCGGCATTTCATCCCCGCTGCTTCAAGGGTGCATGCCACATATTCCACCTCGGTGAAGCCGCGGCGGTGGGTATAGCCGATGCGTATGACGGGCTCTGTCTGGTTGGCCTGTGTCCAGAAGTCCTTCTCTGTGTCGAGTACCACATTGGACATCTGTCCCTCGAATCCCATCAGCTCGTAGCCCTTTGCTTTCACATAGAGTATGCCTGTGACGAGTCCGCTGTTGTATTTGGACTCTTTCCTTGTGAAGCTTATTTTGAAGAAGTCCTCTCCCTCCTCTGTGTATTCCTCTATGTATGTGTTGTAATTGTTGGCTGCTGCTTCATAGTAATCATAGAGTTGCAATCCAGAACCAGATATG
>OLSQ01002543.1_pt1 | contig 13088 bp, 10 predicted proteins | sample 1672561 | NCBI WGS metagenome assembly OLSQ01 (sample SAMEA3136699, study PRJEB25190) | human gut metagenome | biome: human gut; feature: human-associated habitat; material: faeces | place: Austria | collected 2013 | reverse complement strand
CCCTTTCAGGGCGTGTTGCTTCTGGTTCTTTGTAGCCTTTCAGGGCGTGCTGCTTCTGGTTCTCTGGGCCTCAGCCCGTTCTTAAACCACATGCAAAAACTCAATCTATCATTTACTGCAAAACCTGGATGGTATGAGCCAGACCATCCTTTAATAATGTAATCGGCTTCCAGCCCAGAGTTTCCAACTTATCCGTAGCAAAAACAGCCTTGGTAATAGGAGTGGTATTGCCATGACTGGCATCATCGGGAATATCAAAGACCACCTTTCTGCCAGCCAGATCAGCAACAGTTTCTGCCAAGGTTCTGATGCTTACATTCGACTCCTCATTGGCTATATTATATGCCTCGCCGTTCCCGCCCTTCAGCAGGATACAAAGCAGCGCCATCGCACAATCCACCACATAAGTCCACGAACGGAACGCCTCCCCCTTACTCTTCAGTACGATATCCTCGCCACGCAATACATTGCGGATAAACTGGGCATAAACACGATTATCGTTCTCTGTAAAGAACGGACCGTAGATATGACTCGGACGGGCGATGGACACCTCAATGCCATACTGATGAGCATAGCAGATACAAAGCGTCTCGGAAGCACGTTTTGCCGAAGGATAGCACGCCCTCACCGTAGTAGAATCGATATACCCGCTATAGCTTTCTTCAAAGACACGACCGTCGCCCTCGCCATAGACTTCTCCGGAAGATACATAGACCAATTTCTTCAAGCCGTGCTGCAGTCCAAAGCGCAGCAGATTATCCACACCGAAGATATTAGACTTCATCACTCCCACAGGATCCTCGCTATAAAGCTGTGGACAAGCACCGCCAGCAGCATCCACGATATAATCGAAAGAGATATCCACCGACAAGGGAGCCGTAACATCAAAAGGAAGAAAATGATAATGTCCGGAATCAAGATACGCCGAAAAGCGCCTGTTAGCCCGCTCTTCGTTACGACCCGCAGCATAAACCTGATAATCCAGTCCCTCATGCTGCATCAGCATATCAACCAGACAGCCACCAATCAATCCTGTAGCGCCCAGCACCAGGATATTCTTGCCCGAAAGCTGCTGCCATGGCAGTTCAAACGCAGCCAAAGCCGCCTTTACATCTTCATTATATAGATTTGTCTGTTTCATCCTACTATCTATTTCCTTCTATTATCTATTTCAACTTATATCGGCAGAGCCTATTATCTATTTCAGCCACTCATCCTTGGTGGTATGCTTCAATGCCTTAAACAGCTCCACATCCTCCGTCTGGGTAAGCTTCAATCCGTTTTTCTCAGATCCCATCACCAGGTGCTGGTTATCCACTCCCAGCTCAGCCATCAAGGTACAGGATGCCACCGTGCCGTCAATACCCTTGGCATCAGCCTCGGCATGCGCCTTCAGCAAAGTGCCGAGAGGATAGGTATGGGGAGTCTGGGTGCGAATCAGCCGCTCGCGTGGGATGTCGATATTCTTCACACAGTCATCCACCTTCTGCATAATAGCCTCCTTGCAGATCATACCCGTAATGGCATAACCATACTTTCTGCACTTCTCGATATTCTCGGTAATGATTCGCTCTGCCACCAGCGGGCGCACACCATCGTGTACCAATATGATATCATCCTCTGCACATCCGGCATCGCGCAAGCCCCACAAACCATTGCGGATGGAGTGCTGATTGCTGTCACCACCCTCGAAGATCCACTTCAGCTTGGTGATGTTAAACTGGTTGGCATACGCCTGCAGTACCACTTCCCATCCCTTGAGGCACACCACGCAGATGGCGTCTATCTGAGGATGGCTTTGGAAAGCCTGCATGGTATAGATGATAACAGGTATGTTATCAATCGTCATAAATTGCTTTGGGATATCCTGTCCCATACGGTTACCAACACCGCCTGCAGTCAATAATGCAATATTCATAAAGCTCGTATTTTAAGATTGTCTATTATATTGAATGTTATTATATGAGAAGATCAACGGATAGCAGAAGGCACGTATCTTTGCCATCAAGCCCCGCTGATGCTTGCTGTAGTATATCTTGTCACCATGCTTCAGACAGAGGAAGCAGAGGCAGAAGAGTGCCAGCAGATTGTGATGCAGCATATAATAGCTCATGCGATGTGCCAGCGCAAACTTCGGCTCCCGGGTATGCTCATATATATAGGTATAGAGCATCTGCCAGTTGGGCTGCTGCTGCAATCTGCGATAATTGGCGATACCATAGAGGTATGGCTGATAGGTAGGGCGGGCATCCACCTTCTTGCCTGCCTGCTTCAGTTCCTCATGACAGGCAGAAGCCAGATTCGTGCGATGCCAGTTCAGCGGTTCATCTATCATCACGATACCGCCGTGCAACTGGGCGCAGATGGCAAGACTCCAATCGTACATGATATTCGGCAGCCAGTATTCACTTGTCTGGATAAATTCCCGGCGGAGCAGCATGGTATGTCCGGCAAATCCGCAGAAGAGCAGCGCCTCCAGGCTATACTGAGGATTCACAAGATGCGTATGCTCCCTGTCGGCACCACGCAGATGGGTAGAAAAACAGATGTCATGATTGCCGATGGCAGCCACCTGCTTCTCTATCTTGGTAGGAAACCAGACATCATCCTGATCGCTGAAAGCCACAAAATCGCCCGTAGCCTTCATCGCAGCCGACTTGAAGTTCTGATTGAATCCCAGATTGCTGGCATTGCGCGAGAAATGTATGATAGGAAACTTCTCGGCATAGGCTGTGCAAATCGCCACCGTATCATCCGTAGAACCATCATCCTGAATGATGATCTCCTTCAGGGGATAGGTCTGCGAGAGTATGGAATCCAACTGCTCCCTGATATATTCGGCACCATTGTAGGTGCCCATGATGATTGAAACTGTCTTATTTGTATTCATCCTTCATTCTGATTTATTCTGCTTATCGCTGATATTTCTGCTTTATTCATAGGAACCCATCAAGGTTACTTCTTTCCCATTTTCTTCTTCACGAAAGCCATACACTCCTTCAGGATGGCGGCACCGGCAATACGCATCACCAGATAGTACAGCACAACAGCCATCAGAATGCGGCAGAGCAGGAGCAGCCACAGATTGTGGATAGACTGCGTGGCGAAATAGGTAGCCGTCATCACCGCCAGGGCTGCCAGCGCAAACGGCAGGATATCCTTCAGGAACATCCATACCCGATAGCCTATCAGGCGACGGGAGAAATACTGCCATACGAACAGCCAGATGATGTTCAGCAGCACGTAGGCGATGACCATCGTGCGGATGCCCCAATGCCATATCAGAATCATCGTCAGAATCTGAACCACACCCAGGGCAAAGGTCACCCCAAAATAAGTACCCGACTTACCGTTGCTCACCACCAGACTCGACATGAGCTGGCTCATCGGAATGATGGCACCACTCACACAGAGAATCTGCAGCAGGAAGGCACTCGCCAGCCATTTTTCGGTGATAGCCAGGACGATGAACTCCCTAGCCACCATTCCAAATCCCAGCATCAGCGGGAAGGTGATGAATGCCGTGAAACGGATCAGCTTGCGCAAGGCTTCCAACTGGCGTCCCGGCTGCTCACGAAGATCTACCAGCACTGGCTGAGCCACCGAATCCACCATTCCCTGTATCACGCTGTAAGCCTTGAAGTTCCACTGCGAAGCCTGGTTGTAATTACCCGTATCATGCGCCGTGAAGTAATGACCCAGCAGGATATTCAGCACATTGTTGTTGATATGCGTGGTGATGGTGGAAGCCAGCAGTTTGCAGCTGAACTTGAACATCCTGCGGATAGGTTCGAAATCGAACCGCAGACTCGGGCGCCACGGAGAATAATGCCAGAACAGCGCCGTATTCACGATGCTGTAAACGATGGTCTGGGTAGCCAAAGCCCAATAAGACATGTCGCAAAACGCCATGATCACTCCTACCACACTCGAAAAGAGCGTGGCGATGATGCCCGACTGCGCCCTCTGCTTCACCATCATGTGCTTGAAGAGATAAGCCGACTGAGCCGTACAGAGGCTGGAGAATAACAGCGACAGGAATGCATACCGGCAAAGAGGAACCAGTGCCGGAGTATGATAATAGCCTGCTATCAGAGGGGCACAGAGAAAAAGTACCAGGTATAGAAAACCACCTACAGAGATATTAAACCAGAATACGGAGTTATAGTCATTATCTGTAGGTTCCTTGATATTCGTGATAGCCGTGATGAAGCCCGAATTCTGCAAGGCATTGGCTATCAGAGAAAAAACAGTAATCATGGCGATCATACCATAATCGCTTGGCGACAACAGTCTGCCCAGGACGATGCCGAATACCAAACCGATAACCTGCATCGCCCCATTGTTCATGGCTCCCCAGAAGAGACCCTTTGCTGTTTTTTCCTTTAATGTTTCTGCCATTTAAATTTATTTTTTCTTGCTAAAAACCATGCGAACTAGCGCTTGAAGAGACTTCTCACCACAAACCAGGTATGCACCAGAACCGTGGTAACAATGCCATAGTTGCTGCGCATCACCTCGAAACGCTCCTTGAGCGAAGCCTTGTGGTTCTGCACCGACATGCCGCCATCCAGATAGTTGGTGATGACTGCATGCACATTGCGCAACGGAAGATGGCGCTGCTGAGCCGCCTTCATGATGCGGATGCACCAATCCACATCTGCCGAAAGGCGATAGTGAAGATTATAATGGATTTGGCGGGCGATATCCGTGCGGGCATAAAACGACTGATGACAGACGAGCATCCCCCACTTGAACGAGCGCCAGTTCAGCTTCTCGGGAGGCGAAAGACGGCGATGGCGCAGGAATCTTCCTTCGTCATTCACGATATCGGTATCTCCATAAAGCACGCCCGGCAGGTTCTCGCCCTCGCCTACGCATCCCTCCACATACTCCAGGGTATCGTCGGAAGGAAAGACATCTCCCGCATTCAGAAACACGAGATAGTCGCCTGTGGCATGGTCGATGCCTTTGTTCATGGCGTCATAGAGTCCCTTGTCGGGTTCCGAATACACCACGATTTCGTGGGCATTCTCTCCAGCCTTTGCCCTGTTCTGGTATGCCCGAACCATTGCCAGGGTCTTGTCCTTCGAAACACCATCTATGATCAGGTGCTCGATGTTGCAGTAAGTCTGCTTATTGACACTATCCAATGTACGCTGCAACACACGCTCAGCATTGTAGGTACAGGTTACGACGGTAAACTTAATCATATCCGGTAGTTTTTAAAGGCCATCGCCTGATTATACACCTCAACATATTTCAGCGCCACCGCATGCTGCGAATAGTTATGCATCACTTTCTGCAGGCACGCCTTCTTCAGATTCTCCCGGTCGGCTTCTTCCAGCACCCAGTGGATGCCAGCCGCCAGATCCTTGGCATCGCGGTAGTTTGCCACATATCCGTTCTTCTGATGATCGATCATCTCCGGTATGCCGCCCACCTTGAATCCTACGCTCGGCACGCCGCAAGCCATCGCCTCCATGATGGTATTCGGCAGATTCTCCGACAGGGAAGGAAGCACGAAGACATCGGCAGCATTGTAAATATCCGCGATGCGCTTGTCATCACTCACATAACCGAGCGAAACGATCGGGAACGAAAGCTTGCCTTCGAACTCCTCGCTGTGTCCACCCAGTATTGCCACGCAGGTGTTCTCCCTCATCTCGGGATGCTGCTCAGCCATCAGCCGGCACGCTTCTATCAGATAATCCATGCCCTTATAGGGATTGGTGGCTCTCTGGGCGATGAAGAGGATGATGCGCTTGTCCTTCGGCAGCTGCGTGCGCAGACGGGATTCCAGCTTGTCCTGCGGACAATAGACATGGGTATCTATCGGATTGGGAATCGTCTCGATGCGATGCCCCGCCAGGAGTCCGCTCAACCGGGCTTCTGCTGCCAGCCATCTGCTGCAGGTAACAAAGGAAAGAGCCCCGCTGTTATACACCTTCTGCTTCTTCTTCCATATCTTCGCCGACAGATCGTTTTTTCCCCCGTTTCCCGGCAGATACTTGCAGTTGCCGCAGCCATTGTTGTAATGATGGCAACCCAGGGTGAGATGACAGATAGATGAAGCCGGCCAGATGTCGTGCATGGTCCATACCACCGGTTTTCCGCTGCTGATGATCTTCCGGATGGTCTTCAGCGAAAGCATGCCCTGGTTGACCCAGTGCAGATGGATGATGTCAGCCTCCTTGAACTCAGGCAGGGAAGTGATGTCGTATCCCGCATTGGCGATATCGAGCGCAAAGAGATTCTTCCTGGAAAAATGAAGGCGGCAGAAGATGCACCAGCGCTCCCACAGGAAATTCCACTGCATCCTGAACGAGCGTGGCAACCCTACCACGGTAATATCATCGGTCACCTTATCGCGCACCAGCATCTTAGCCTTAACACCATTGTTGTTAAGGGCATCCATCAGGCGGTTGGCAGCCACGGCAGCTCCACCCGCCTTCTCACTTGTATTTACTATGAGTACTCTCATGATTATCCTTTTAATTCTGCTTGCAAAGATAATGTAAAAATTTGAGTTAGCGAAGAAAAAGGAAGACTTTTCTGAGATAATAGAGAATGTTTTTTATGAAATGATGGGAATGGATATAATAAAACATGCCACAACTCTCAACGAGCTGTGGCATGCACTATGTTTAACTTAAAAATTCTAATCAAAATAGTCTCACGACCTTCTCAATTATCTGTTAAACAATCTACCTTAAAACCTAATAACTAAAAACCTAAATCTATTACTACTAACCTAAACAATCTATTAACCTTTTGACGCTGCAAAGATAGTACTTTTTCTACGAATCTCCAAATAATCCGGCAAAAAAAGTGTTATTTTTGAGATTTCTTGATGTAAATCAACGAATTATTAGAAATTTCATCAAAAATTAACGAGATTTTAACTCTCATTAAGCTTTTACTATCAATACTGTAGCGTAAGCCGAGATTCCTTCCATTCTTCCGGTAAAGCCCAACTTCTCTGTGGTTGTAGCCTTGATGGAGATCTGGTCTTCCTCTACACCCATCACTTTTGCCAGGCATTCCTTCATGGCAGGAACATGCGGATTGAGCTTCGGACGCTCTGCACAGACCGTTGCATCGATGTTGCCCAGGGTATATCCCTTGGTGGCAATCAGGTCCATCGTCTTCTTGAGCAGAATCTTGGAATCCACATTCAGGGTCTCTGCTGCCGTATCAGGGAAATGATAACCGATATCACGCATATTGGCTGCACCCAGCAGGGCATCACAAATGGCGTGAATCAACACGTCGGCATCACTATGGCCGAGCAAACCCAACTCATAATCTATCTTGATACCACCCATCCACAAGTCACGGTTCTCTACCAGCTTGTGAACATCGTATCCAAATCCTACACGAATATTCATAATCTATTATTTATGATTAAAGTTATTAATATGTTTATCTATCGCTTGAACAGGTCTTTCAATCCGTCCATATCGAACGCCAGCGTAAAGCGCAGGGTCTGGTCGAGCGGATTGCTCTTGGCGGTGGCAACCACATAGGAAGCATCGAGCGAGAAGACATTCATCTTGAAACCGGCTCCCACCGTGAAGTACTTGCGGTTGCCCTTGCTCTGGCTCTCGTGATGATAACCGGCACGCAGGGCAAACTTGTCATTATATACATACTCGGCACCTACGCCATAGTTGATTTCCTCCAGCTCTTCCTTGAATCCGCCAGGCGCATCGCTGAAGCTCTTGAAGATGCCGCTGATGCCCGAAATATCGTTGTATTCGCGATGCACACGGTCTTCATACTCCGAGTTGTCCTCTCCCTCCTTCTGCGCTGGAACCGTAGGCACGAGATACTTGTTGGCATCTGCGGCGATGGTAAAGCGGTTGTACTCGTCGATAGGAATCATCAGTGAGGCTCCCAGACGCAGATTGGTAGGCAGGAACTCGCCATACTCCTGACCGCTGAAGGTAATCTTGCTGCCGATATTTGAAATGTTCAGACCTACGCCCAACTGGCACTCTCGCGGTCCGATGTTGACATAGTTCTGATAATAGGCTGCGATATCCGCCGCAAAAGCCGAGGCTGGCGAATTTTCCTCCTGATAGTCAAAGCGCAGGTCGGAATAGATCCAGCGGATGGCTGCCGCCAGGGAGAATTTCTCGCTGAGCATCAGAGAGTAAGCCACATCAATCGACATCTCATAGGGATTGATGGTCATCGCATTGTCGTTTTCTTCCGGATCAGAAAGTAACACCTCACCCATGTTGAAGTAACGGAGCGAAGCGGATACAGCACTGTAATCGCCTATGCGGTAATAGCCCGAGAGATAGGCGAGATTCATGTCGTTGACCAGCGAGCGGAGCCATGGAGTGAAATTCAGCGCCACGCCCGCCCTGGAGATGTTGAAAGGATACTTTGCCGGATTCCAATACTGCGAGTTGACATCCGGATCGGTTGCCGCACCCACATCACCCAGACCTCCGCCGCGGGCATCGGGCGCTATGGTCTGAGAGATGACGGCATAGTTTACCGGATTGAAAAGACTCTCCTTGGTATCTCCCTCTCCGTTCTGCGCCGATGCCGTCAGCGCCCATACCGAGAGGAAACCGGTTGCGAATATCTTGACGATTCTATTCATACTACATTATTTTATATGATGATATTTTCTATTTTATAATGATCAGTTTCCGGGTCTTGGAGGCATAGCTGCTGCCATCCGATGAAACCTTGACCCGATACAGATAGATGCCCGTACCCAGAGGGCGACCGCCATCTACCGATAGATCCCACTTCACGGTATAGACCTCCGAAGCCGGCACTCCGCTCTCGGCATGGCGCCAGAGCTGTCTGCCCGAAGTATCATAGAGTTCGATCACCACATCCATCCGGCTCTCCGTTCGGTCGTGAGAAACGATGAAGGTGGTGGTGGTGCGGGCAGGATTCTCCGTCACGCCCACATCGAAGAGCGATGGAGCCAGACCGCTTACCACATTGAAGTGGAGGGTGGTGGTAGAACTGTTGTTCTGGATATCCCACGCCGTGAAGGTAAGCTGATGCCTGCCTGCCGGGAGTTCCGGAATACTGTAGCAGGTGGAACCGCTGGTATAGGTTCCGAAATCATACGAGAAATAACCGTTGAGATTGTAGGTCTTCGACTGATCTCCGTCTATCACCAGCTTCAGGTCATGGCCGAGTCCGCTTCCTGCGGCATTGATTCCGTCCTTGTCGGATATCCTTGCCACGAAATAAGGGGTGGTATTCACATTGCCGCCATCCACGAAGGTAGGCGAGTTCAGATAGCAGAATACCGACGGACCGATGGAGTCGTTTTCTGCCACCACGCTGCCGCCCACCTTGAACCGTGCGCTTTCTCCATTCGCCCGCAGCGCCTTGTCGTTGCTGACGGCATAGAGATTCATCAGTCCGGTATCACCCGAATAATTGATATCCTTAGGTACGGCAAAGCTGAAGGCGAACTTTCCGCCGGATACGCTGTCAGCACCCTGATAGATCGTCTTCTGCCGGTCGTAATACTGGAAGGCTGTGGAGGCTCCGTCGGCTGTGGCATCATTCAGCTTGCAGGTAACCAGTTCCCTGGAATCCCTTACCGTAGCCGTCACTACCCCCTGGAAATCCACATCCGTCTCCACATGTCCCGCAATCCTGGCTATATCTCCGGCTCTCAGCAGCGGAACCGTATCGGTGCGCTGGCAGGAGATGCCATTGATGGAATCCACCACTACCTTCATCATCGGCAGGTTGAGCGAGAGGGCAGGATCTCCGAGCAGGGCATACTGCAGATGGTTTTCCGAGCGGTCTATCTCGCCCGCCATCACATTGCCCAGCATCACGTCGTTCTGTGCCAGCCGGTGTGCCTCGCCTATCGCAAGCGGCTTGCCGTCTTCCCGGCTCAGCACCCTGCGCAGGAAGGCGCGGTTCATATACTTGTTCTGCTGGGCAAACACGGTACGCGTGGTACCATAGAATGCCACAGCTCCACCTTTTTCATTCAGCAGGGCAGCCTCGCCGATGGTAGATTTCGTACCGTCATAAGGCATGATGTCGCAGGATGCCGTCACCCACAGCGGCAGTTTTTCGTTTCTGAACGATTCGAAATCCGTGATCTTGAGCACGTTTTCATGCGAAATCTGGGTTTCGCTTCCATGTCCGGCATAATCCATCACCAGGGCACCATTAGCCTGCTGCTGCCTGATGATACTGGAGACTTCGGGATAGGAATTTCCCGTTGAGGAGGTCTGGCGGGTGTAGGCATCCCACATCACCTTTCTGATGAGATAGCCCGGATAGAGCGAGGCGATGTCGTCTGCCACCTCGTTGGCATCTGCCATGTGGAGATTCTCGTTGCCGTCATCGCCCATGAACATCAGGGTGTTCTGCCAGGCTCCGGCATTGGCGTTCTTCTTGTAGTTGATGGTCTTGTCCACCAGTATCTTGGCTTCCTGCACCGTAGTCACCGGGAATCGTCCTACCGCCACATCCTGCAGTTCGGTTCTCGGATCGGCTCCCTTTCCTTCGCCGATGATTCCCAGCCAGCTGTCGCTCACATAGCAGGTGGTCTTGCTGAACGAGTCATCGCTCTCATGACAGAGCAGGTAATCATCCGGATTCAGCAGCCTGCAGTCGGCCGTGAGCATCCGGTTGTCCCATACGCAGTCGCCGAAGAGCAGGAGATACTTAGGCATGTCAGCAGCCGTAGCCGCCCTGTCGCTCAGCATCCGCAGATAGCGGCGATAGGCATTGGCATCGGGGGTACCGCTGGAGAATTCATTATAGAGTTCATCGGCGGGCACGATATTCACGCGCAGCCCGTCGTGGGTTTCGTGGAATTCCTTGAGCCGCTGTGCCTGCTTGAGCAGTTTCTGCGAGGTTGGGATGATGATCACCATATCAGCAGCCCCGTCGGCATGATGATCCTGCGGGGTGATGCCATACACATACTCGGCTGCAGGAATCTGACTTCCGAAACCGGCAAAAGGCGCAGGTTGCTCCCAGGTTACGGCTACATAATCCAGATGAACCGGTCCACCGCTGAGTGGCTGTATCTCGATGGTATCCTTCTCCCCGAAATCCTGGAGCGGATAGGTGGCGCTCCTTTCCACGCCTACCGTATAGGCACTGCTGCTGGTATTGACAGGCAATTGGAGGCTCATGGTTCCCAGTTCCTGCTGGTTTTTCCTGATCTGCACCTGGGTGTTGGTACCAGCGGTAACAGCCACCACCAGCTTTCCCCGGCTGCATCCGGTAGGATTGGTGATGACCACCTTCTGGGTATCGCCCATCTTGACGGCTGTAGGATGGAAGAGATTCCTCCCACCCTGCATCCAGCTGAACCCATCTACTTCATAAAGAGAATGATAATCTTCCGGCATCGGATGGCAGGAAGATACGAAAGAGGCTGAATCTGCCCAGAGACTCGGCGACTCATCGCTCTGGGTGATGAAATAATAGCCATAGTCTGAATAGGGATTGCGGGTGCGCACCGTAGCCGTCGGACTGCTCCAGCTCACCGCGCCGCGGGCGTAGAAATAATGTCTGCCATCCACTACATACTGCGGCACCTCCTTCAGGTCGTCAGTCTCCCGGATATCCTGGGCATAGAGCGCTTCGTTCTGGAGATTTCCTCCATAGCCGTAGATCTTCACCTTGCTGATATCCGAAAAACCGGCACGGCGTACCACGTCGGCAGTCAACTGATGAATACCCGTTTCGCTCACCCTGATCTTTGCCCATTTTCCGCTTGCCAGCACTGAATGGTCGGCATAGGCGGGAGAAGAATCCTCCCCGCCGCATGTCTGCAGTCGGGCTTCCTGCTGCGAACGTGTCAGCAGATGCGACTGGCTCTGTGAACTTGTCTGCAGATGCGACTGGCTCTGCGAGCGCACCAGCGGCTTCGCCTGGATATCCAGCATGAAGCTCACCAGCGCCTGGTATCTGTGCTCCCTGAAGACGAGAGGAGAAAAGGAAATCACCAGCAAGCCTTGTTTCCGGCATTCGGTTACCTGCTGGCAGATGGCCACCTGCTCGGGAAGAGCAGCGCCCGAAAGCCGGTTATAATGAGAAATATCGGTAGCAGGCATATCCACATACTCCGGATATTTCACTGTTACCGTATAGATAGAATCCTGATAATCACCCTGCAAAGGCAAAGAATATACGAATTGAGGCAATATGGAGTCCACCTTCACCTCCTGCGAGGTAAGGTTGAAGAATCTCTGTGCCGCAGCAGGCAGCGCCATCAGCACCAGCACTGCCACGATACAGAGGTATTGCCATATTCTACTCTTATTCATATATTCTTTCTATTTACACATAAAGTCGAGCACCTTTCTATCTTCGAGATAGCCCTCCAGATGGTCGTCGATCTTCACCGGACCGCATCCCGTAGGACAACCCGTATAGAGCAGGTCTCCAGTCTTGAGCGTAAAATACTGGCTGATGTAGGAGATGATTTCATCCACCTTGTAGAGCATATCGCTCGAACAGCCTTCCTGCACATTCTCACCGTTGATGTTGAGATGGAAGTGAATAGCCTGGATGTCACGGAACTTCTGGATATCCACCCATTCGCCGATGGCGGCAGAACCGTCGAATCCCTTGGCAAGCTCCCAAGGCTGTCCAGCCTCTCTCAGCTTCTTCTGCATCTCGCGGGCGGTAAAGTCGATGCCCACGGTCACCGCATCATAATAGCGGTGGGCGAAACGCTGCGGAATGGTCTTGCCCAACTTGCAGATGCGCACCACCAGTTCGGTCTCATACTCTATTCTTCCCAGATGATCCGGGATAAAGAAAGGCTTGCCGTTGTTGAGCAGCGCAGAATCAGCCTTGGTAAAAATAACAGGACGCTCTGGTTTAGATAACGTTCCATGCAGCGATTTATTGTGTTCGGTATAGTTCATACCGATAGCAAATATCTTCATAACCCCAAAAATATATATAAAAAAGAAAGGGGAGTTAGAAGCAAAGCTAAGCTTTAACTCCATAACTCCCGGATATTCTAATTTAACTATAAGTCAAATTAATGCTTGCTTTCGAGTAATGATTACTCAGCAGCAAGAGTAAAGCGCTGGTAAGCAACGATCTTGAGA
>OLSQ01002540.1_pt1 | contig 13093 bp, 12 predicted proteins | sample 1672561 | NCBI WGS metagenome assembly OLSQ01 (sample SAMEA3136699, study PRJEB25190) | human gut metagenome | biome: human gut; feature: human-associated habitat; material: faeces | place: Austria | collected 2013 | reverse complement strand
CCACGAAACCAAAATGAAGGCAGAAGGGCATATTTATCGGAATGAGTACCTGGAATATCAGTCAGAACTAGAACAGAAGGGAATCTGTTTTCTGGCAAATGAGAAGACCAAAGCCACTCTGGCTGGCAATCCCTTTGTGATAAATGGACTGGAACTTCCATTGGAATACTATCACAAGCCTTTTTCCCCGAAGCTTAGAGGGGAAAAACTGGAAGAGCTTATAGGAAAACCAGATTCGGAAGCCATCAATATTCTGCTGGCCCATAACCCTAAATATGGCAAAACCTATTTTCACTGGGGCGCAGACCTGATCCTATCCGGGCACTACCATGGCGGCGTGCTCCGTTTTTCCAGGCATGTGGGTGCCATCAGTTCCCAGTTTATACCTTTTCCCAAATACTGCTGCGGCGATTTTTACAAAAAAGGTAAGTGCATGATCGTAAGTGCAGGCCTTGGGGAACACACAGTGCCTCTTCGGATCCATAATCCAAGAGAACTGATCTTTATAGAAATGAAACCGTAAGGGAGAGAAGAAAGACCATGGCAATTCCCGTAAAACTGAATGTTTTTGAAGGACCCCTTGATCTGCTCCTTCACCTTATAGATAAGAATAAAATTGATATTTATGATATACCGATCGTGGAAATCACAGACCAGTACATGGAATACATTCATGCCATGGAAAAAGAAGATCTTGGTGTGATGAGTGAATTTATGGTTATGGCTGCCACCCTTCTGGATATCAAATGCCGGATGCTCCTTCCAAAAGAAGTGAATGAGGAGGGAGAAGAGGAAGACCCGAGAGCAGAGCTGGTACAGAAGCTGTTAGAGTACAAGATGTATAAGTATATCTCCTTTGAATTAAAGGACAGGCAGGTGGATGCAGCCTGTACCATGTACAAGGGGAGGACATTGCCAAAGGAAGTGGAGGAGTACCGCCCACCGGTGAATTACCAGGAGCTTCTTGGAGATGCTACCCTTGGCAGACTGCAGGATCTGTTCAAGCTGGTCATGAGGAGGCAGGAAGAAAAGATTGATCCAGTCAGAAGTACCTTTGGAAATATTGAAAAGGATGAAATAGATATGGATGTCAAGACCGTTTATATCGAGGATTACATCCATACCCATAAGACCTTCAGCTTCAGGCAGCTTTTAGAGAAGCAGCATAGCAAGATGGAGGTGATCGTTACCTTTCTTGTGATGCTGGAGCTGATGAAGCTGGGAAAGGTTTCTATTGTTCAGGAGGATACGTTCGAAGATATTATGATAACTTCGAATGTGGCATAGGAGGATTGACAGTTGGAGAGGGAGAAGGCAAAGGCAGTGCTGGAGGCCGTATTGTTTTCCATGGGAGAGTCTGTGGAGCTGGAGCGGCTTGCAGAGGTGATCGAAGAGGATAAGAAGACCACAAAGGCATTGCTTCTTGAGATGAAACAGGCATATGAGGAAAGAGAAGGCGGCATTACACTGACAGAGTTTGAAGGCTCTTTCCAGATGTGTACCAAAAGCGATATGTATGATTATCTGATCAAGATCGTAGGGACACCAAGGAAATATGTTCTTTCAGATACCATTCTGGAAACACTGTCTATTGTCGCCTACAAGCAGCCGATCACCAGGCTGGAGATTGAAAAGATCAGAGGGGTGAGCTGTGATCATGCAGTAAACAGACTGCTTGAGTTTGGCCTGATCATGGAGGTGGGAAGAATGGATGCCCCGGGGCGTCCTCTGCTTTTTGGAACGACAGAGGAATTTTTAAGAAGCTTTGGTGTGAAATCCCTGGAGGAATTGCCGGAGCTGTCCCAGGTGCAGATCGAAGAATTCAAGGAACAGGCTGAAGAGGAGATCAAGCTTGCAACAACGGCTGATGAACAGGCATAGCAGAGCTCAGGGTGACATAGACTGTTAAAAAAGAAAGCGGGATGGAATATGATTTCTTACCTGCGATACATAAAAAGAGCTGTTGTGTTTTTTGTCCTCTTTGTTCTTTTGCTGACGGTGCAGAAGCTGCCGGTATCTGCAGAGGAAGAGGATGAAGGAAAAGACATGCAGTTATACGCCCAGTCGGCTGTTCTGATGGATGCCGGATCTGGGCGTATTTTATTTGAAAAAAATGGCAGGCAGGTGCGGCCCATGGCAAGCACGACCAAGATCATGACCTGTATACTGGCTCTGGAAAAAGGGAATCCGGATGATTATGTGACAGTGTCCGCAAAGGCAGCATCCATGCCAAAGGTAAAGCTTTCCATGCTGCCCGGGGAAAGATACAGACTGAAGGATCTGCTGTACTCCCTGATGCTGGAATCCCATAATGATTCGGCGGTTGCCATTGCAGAGCATATCGGCGGCAGTGTGGAAGGCTTTGCAGACATGATGAATGAAAAGGCACAGGAACTTGGCTGCAGGGATACTTATTTTGTGACACCGAATGGTCTTGACGGTACTGTGACAGAGGAATCCGGGAAAGTAAAAACACATTCCACAACAGCCTGTGACCTGGCAGGAATCATGGCCTATTGCATTACAGAGTCCCCAAGGAGGGAGGAATTTCTGACAATCACCAGAACAGAAAGCTACAGCTTTCCGGCTTATCAGGAAACGGACGGTGTGATCACAGAAAACGGACGGGTCTTTTCCTGTCAGAACCACAATGCCTTTCTGCATATGATGGAGGGAGCTCTTTCCGGGAAAACAGGCTTTACCGGAAATGCAGGATACTGTTATGTGGGAAGCCTCCGTCAGGGAGACCGTACATTTGTGGCAGCACTGCTCGCCTGTGGCTGGCCCTCCCATAAGGAATACAAGTGGAGTGATACAAAAAAGCTGATGCAGTATGGTCTGTCCCATTATGAGATCCATTTTCCGAAGGAAGAAGGGGCAGTGGAGGAACTGCCACAGCTCCCCGTGAAGAATGGGGCAGGAAGGTGGATCGGGGATATCTGCAAGGCAGAGCTTACTATACTTTCACAGGAACCGGCAGATGAAAAGGGTGTCCTGATGAAGGAGGGAGAAGTCTTTACGGTGGAGAAGAAGCTGCCTGATGAGCTGACAGCACCGGTCATGCCGGGGAATGTGGTGGGAGAGATCCGCTATCTTCTGGAAGGGGAAGAATATCTGGTAGAATATATAGGCACAGCAGAGGAAATTCCGGCAGTCACAGTCAGGTGGTGCGTCAGTCAGGTGCTGCAGCTTTACATGGTGTGAGAATAAAGCATAAAAGTACATATAATATAGAAGAAAGAAAAAGAGGAAGAAGCCATGAAAAAAATACTTGTACTGCTTACCGGTGGAACTATTGGAAGCAAAGTGGAAAACGGAGTGATAGATGTGGGAGAAAATTCGGTTTATCTGCTCACCAGTCTGTACGAGGAGAAGTTTGGGAAAGAGGACTTTGAGGTACGGGTACCTCTGCAGATCTTAAGTGAAAATATGACAATGGACAGTCTTCTTGTACTGCTTAAGGCGGTCAGGGATGTGAAGACAGAAGAGTATGCGGGTGTGATCATTGCGCATGGCTCTGACACACTGTCCTTTACTTCAGCTTTTATGGGACTCCTTTTTGACCATTACAAAATTCCCATTGTCCTGGTGGCAAGCAATCTTCCACTGTCAAAGCCGGAAGGAAACGGTCTTGCCAACTTTGCGGCTGCTGTTTCCTTTATCCGGAACAGCGCACAGAAAGGAGCCTATGTGATCTACCGGGATCACAAAAGCTGCATGAAGGTATACCATGCCCTGACTATCTGCGAGGCAGATCCGGTACTGGACGATTACCATGACTTTAGCGGGGAAGCCTTTGGATATATGGAGGATGGAAGGTTTATTCCCTTCAGAAAAAATGAAAAACAGAAGGGGCAGACGGGACGAAGTGCAGTTTCTGATGGCACGGAAACCCATCGTTACATTGTGCCGGACAGCTTTGACAATTCTGTTCTGGTGATCCGTCCTTACCCAGGAATGGATTATTCCTTCTTTAATCTGAAGGGAGAGAAAAAGCCTGTGGCAGTGCTGCATTATCTGTATCATTCCGCAACAGCCTGCGTAGTGGGAGAGCACACCGGCTTCCCGGAGTTTGCAAAAAGATGCCGGGAAAAGGCCATCCCACTATATACGGCTTCTTATAAGCAGACACAAGGGGATCTGTATGCCAGTGCAGACCAGCTCCTTAAGGAAGGAGCCATTCCACTGCTGAACCAGTCGGTAGAAGCAGCGTATGCAAGGCTCATGCTTCACTTTAATGGAGGCGAAATATAAGGAAAAAAAGAAGATGTTAAAATTTTGTGTAAAATCTGAAACTTTTTCTATGCGAATTTAGGCTTTTGTGTTATACTACCATAGACGCGTTTATGGGGATTCTATGCCCCTGCGAATTAAGTTATTATTTTTTTAATATAAAATGGAGGGCTGAAAAATGAGTACTACTTCACAGGCGAGTCAAAGAATTGCAGCTTTACTCGACGAAAACAGTTTCGTTGAAATCGGCGGTCTTGTTACAGCAAGAAGCACAGATTTCAATCTGAAACAGACAGAAACTCCTTCTGACGGTGTTATCACCGGCTATGGAGTGATTGATGGCAACCTTGTGTATGTTTACAGCCAGGACGCTTCCGTATTAAACGGTACTGTCGGCGAGATGCATGCAAAGAAGATTGCCAACCTTTACAATCTTGCACTGAAAATGGGCGCACCGGTAATCGGACTGATCGACTCAGCAGGACTGAGACTTCAGGAGGCTACTGATGCACTGAATGCTTTTGGCGAGATTTATATGAGCCAGGTTAAGGCTTCCGGCGTGATCCCCCAGATCACAGCAGTGTTCGGAACCTGTGGCGGCGGTCTTGCACTGATCCCCACTCTGACAGACTTTACCTTTATGGAAGGCTCCAAGGCAAAGCTGTTTGTTAACGCTCCCAATGCACTGGATGGCAATGTGATCACCAAGTGTGATACCTCTGCTGCTGATTTCCAGAGCAAGGAAGCAGGAATTGTTGATGTTGTTGCTGATGAGGCAGGAATCCTTGCACAGATCCGTGAGCTGGTTTCCCTTCTTCCTGCAAACAATGAGGATGGTTCCTATGAAGAGTGCAGCGATGATCTGAACAGAGCATGTGCAGAGATCGCAAACTGTGTTGGAGATACTTCCATCGCACTTTCCCAGATCGCTGACAACGGTGCAGTATTTGAAGTAAAGCGTGAGTACGCTAAGGATATGGTAACTGCTTTCATCAAGCTGAATGGCGCTACTGTTGGTGCTGTTGCTAACAGAACCGAGGTTTATGGAGAGGATGGAACCGTAACAGAGAAATATGATGCAGTTCTTTCCGCAGCTGGCTGCTACAAGGCTGCAGAATTCATTAACTTCTGTGATGCATTTGAAATCCCTGTATTGTCACTTACTAATGTAAAGGGCTTCAAGGCAGACAAGCAGAACGAGAAAGGCATTGCGAATGCAGCAGCAAAGCTTACATACGCATTTGCAAACGCAACTGTACCCAAGGTAAACGTGATCATCGGACAGGCTTACGGAAGCGCATATGTGACCATGAACTCCAAGGCAATCGGTGCTGATATCACCATGGCATGGCCGGATGCAAAGATCGGTACAATGGATGCAAAGCTTGCAGCCAAGATCATATGTGACGGACAGGGAGCAGATGCGATTGATGCCTGTGCAAAGGAATATGAAGCACTTCAGACCAGCGCAGCAAGTGCAGCAAAGAGAGGATATGTTGACCAGATCGTTGAACCCGTTGATACACGTAAGTATGTGATCGGCGCATTTGAGATGCTTTTCTCAAAGAGTGAAGACCTTCCGGCCAAGAAGCATGGTACAGTTTAGAAAGGAAGATTACTTAATATGAAAAAATGGTTATTGATATTAGGTATGATTACCTGTATGGCAGGTCTGACAGCGTGCGGCGGGAAAGAAGCAGTTGAAGGCTTTATGACCCCGGAAACAGCAGAAACCTATGCGACAGAGAATATTGCCGCTATGAACCAGGTTGTAATGCAGGGCGCACAGGCTCAGGTTACTGATCCTGTATGGACAGCCGCTTTGGACAGTTGGGAAACAGCTTCTGAAGAAATGGGTAGTTATGTGGAAGTCATCAGTGTTACCAGCAGCTTTGATGACAAAGATGGTACGATCGATGCCGTGATTAAGGGAACTGACAGAAATGCAGTAGTTGAGTTTGTATTTGACAATCAGGCGATCACAGGTATTTCCGTCAATGTAGAATATACATTTGGCGAGAAGATGGAGAAGGCCGCATTAAACACTCTGCTCGGTATGGGAACCGTATTCGTAGTTCTGATCCTGATCAGCCTGCTGATCAGCTGCTTTACCTTCATTCCCAAGATTCAGGCTGCATTCAGCAAGAAGCCGAAGGAAGAAGCAAAGAAAGAGCCTGCAGTGGACAAGGCTATTGCACAGATTGTTGAAAATGAAGAATTATCTGATGATCTGGAGCTGGTTGCCGTTATTTCTGCAGCAATTGCAGCAAGCGAAGGTGCTGCATCCACAGATGGATTTGTAGTAAGAAGTATCAGACGTGCCAGCAAATGGCAGAGAGCATAATTCAGTAAAGGAATCAATTACAGGAGGAAATGAGTAATGAAGAATTATACAATTACCGTAAATGGAAACGTATATGATGTAGTAGTAGAAGAGGGCGCATCTACAGGAGCACCCGTTGCAGCACCTGCAGCACCCAAGGCTGCTCCCAAGGCAGCACCTGCAGCAGCTCCCGCAGCTAAGGCAGCCGGCGCAGGCAGCATCAAGGTAGAAGCCGGTGCAGCTGGTAAGGTATTCAAGATCGAAGCAAGCGTAGGACAGGCTGTAAAGAAGGGTGACGCTGTTGTCGTTGTAGAAGCAATGAAGATGGAAATCCCCGTTGTAGCACCTGAAGACGGAACAGTTGCAAGCATTGATGTAGCTGTTGGCGATGCAGTAGAAGCAGGCACTGTACTGGCAACTCTGAACTAATTCAGTACAGAAGCATGCAGATGATTGCATGGTGAATGACAACAGGAGGTTAAAAAAATGGATTATATCGTATCTACACTGTCCAATCTGATCCATCAGACAGCCTTTTTCAACCTGACATGGGGCAATTACCTGATGATCCTTGTGGCATGTGTATTTCTCTATCTTGCGATTGCCAAGGGTTTTGAACCCTTACTGCTTTTGCCGATCGCATTTGGTATGCTGCTTGTAAATATCTATCCTGACATTATGCTCAGCATAGAGGATTCCCCAAACGGAACCGGCGGCTTACTGTATTATTTTTATCTCTTAGACGAATGGGCAATCCTCCCGTCCCTGATCTTCATGGGTGTTGGTGCAATGACAGACTTCGGTCCCCTGATTGCCAATCCTAAGAGCTTCCTTCTTGGTGCAGCAGCACAGTTCGGTATCTTCGCAGCTTACTTCGGAGCTATCGCACTTGGCTTCAATGACAAGGCTGCAGCAGCAATCTCCATCATTGGTGGTGCTGATGGTCCTACCTCTATTTTCCTGGCGGGTAAACTTGGACAGACAGCACTCCTTGGACCGATCGCTGTAGCGGCATATTCCTATATGTCACTGGTTCCGATCATCCAGCCGCCTATCATGAAGCTGCTGACAAGTGAAAAGGAAAGAAAGATTAAAATGGGTCAGCTTCGCCCGGTTTCCAAGCTGGAGAAGATCCTGTTCCCTATCATTGTTACTATCGTAGTCAGCCTGATCCTGCCTACCACAGCACCCCTTGTTGGTATGCTGATGCTCGGTAATCTGTTTAAGGAGTCAGGTGTAGTAAGACAGCTGACAGATACTGCAAGCAATGCATTGATGTACATCGTAGTTATCGTACTTGGTACATCCGTAGGAGCAACAACAAGTGCAGAAGCTTTCCTGAATGCAGATACCTTAAAGATCGTAGCACTTGGTCTTATTGCATTCGCATTCGGTACCGCTGCAGGTGTTCTGTTCGGTAAGCTGATGTGTGTTGTTACCAAGGGTGCTGTTAATCCGCTGATCGGTTCTGCCGGAGTATCCGCAGTTCCCATGGCAGCCAGAGTATCACAGAAGGTTGGAGCTGAATCAGATCCTACCAACTTCCTTCTGATGCATGCAATGGGACCTAACGTAGCAGGTGTTATTGGTACAGCAGTAGCAGCCGGAACCTTTATGGCTGTATTTGGAATATTTTAATTCATATAGGAGGATATTAAAATGGCTGAACAGGTTAAGAAACCAATCGGAATTATGGAAACCGTTCTTCGTGATGCACATCAGTCCCTGATTGCAACAAGAATGCCCACCGAGATCATGCTTCCGATCGTAGATAAAATGGATAAGGTTGGATACCATGCAGTAGAGTGCTGGGGTGGAGCAACCTTCGATGCATCCCTTCGTTTCCTGAAAGAGGATCCATGGGACAGACTTCGTAAATTAAGAGATGGATTCAAGAATACCAAGCTGCAGATGCTTTTCAGAGGTCAGAACATCCTCGGATACAGACCTTATGCTGATGACGTTGTATACGCATTCGTTGAGAAGTCTATCGCAAATGGTATTGATGTAATCCGTATTTTCGACTGCTTAAATGACCTTCGTAACCTTCAGGCAGCTGTAGATGCTACCGGGAAGATCAAGAAGCAGGAAGGCAGAGGAGAGGCACAGGTAGCTCTGTCCTATACACTGGGTGATGCTTATACTCTCGAGTACTGGGCAGATATGGCTAAGAAGATCGAAGAGATGGGTGCTGATTCTATCTGTATCAAGGATATGGCAGGTCTGCTTGTTCCTTATAAGGCTGGCGAGCTGATCAAGGCTATGAAGGAGAACACAAAGCTCCCGATCCAGCTGCATACACACTATACTTCAGGTGTAGCTTCCATGACATATCTGAAGGCAGTAGAAGCTGGTGTAGATGTTATCGACTGTGCAATTTCACCTTTCGCACTTGGTACATCACAGCCTGCAACAGAAGTTATGGTTGAGACCTTTAAGGGAACTCCTTATGATACCGGTTACGATCAGAACCTTCTGGCAGAAATTGCTGATTACTTCAGACCTTACCGTGAGGAGTGCCTTGAAAGCGGTCTCATGAGCACAAAGGTTCTTGGTGTTAATATCAAGACTCTGCTTTATCAGGTACCTGGCGGAATGCTTTCCAACATGGTCAGCCAGCTGAAAGAGCAGCATGCAGAAGATAAGTATCAGGCAGTACTGGAAGAGATCCCGAGAGTCCGTAAGGATTGCGGTGAGCCCCCGCTGGTTACTCCTTCTTCCCAGATCGTTGGTACACAGGCTGTATTCAACGTATTAATGGGTGAGAGATACAAGATGGCTACAGGAGAGTTCAAGGATCTGCTTCGTGGTAAGTATGGTCAGACTGTTAAGCCTATGAACCAGGAGGTTATTGACAAGGTTATTCCTGGAGAGCAGAGATTCACATCCCGTTCTGCAGATGCTGCAGGCTTAACAAACGAGATGGACAAGCTCGAATCCGAAATGAAGGAATGGAAGCAGCAGGATGAGGACGTTCTGTCCTATGCACTGTTCCCTCAGGTAGCAACAGACTTCTTCAAGTATCGTCAGGCACAGCAGGAAAAGGTTGATATGAGCCAGGCTGATACCAAGAATGCAGCATATCCTGTATAATCTAGGATTCTGAACAGAAATTAAATCATTAAATGCAAGCCCCTCTGGGTCATGGTATTTCAGATAGTGAAATGCCATGACTTTGGAGGGGCTTTTCTGGTTCGTCAGATAGCATATGGAAGGATCTTAAGAAAATCTTCAGGCGGAATTAAGGAAGCCTACAGATAGGATAGAGAAAATACTGCTATAATCATGTTATTACAAAAGAGGGGTGACACGATGAGGCAGGCTTTGGAAAGACAGGGAACGGAAAGACAGGGAACGGAAAGACAGGGAGAAGAGCTGGATCTGATCGACATTTCCAGAGCGGGAAAGGGCAGACAGAAAGCTTCACAATCCGGATACAGAAGCAGAACAGCAGAAGAAGTCAGAATCAGAAGAAAGAGAAGGAAAAGACGGAGACAGAAAAAGATTTTCCATATCCTGCTTTTACTGATACTGACAGGGCTGCTGGCTCTGTTTCTTTTTCTTTTGTTACGGAATATTGCAGGAAAAAAAGGGATAGAGAGCACATGGAAGCTGCAGGAGATCATAAGTGGGAGCAGACCAGAGAAGCCGGAGATCACAGAAGAATTTCTGACACCGAACCCCTATTCAAGACCACAGACAAAGCTGAAAAAGGTTAAAAATATCTTTGTGCACTATACCGCAAATCCGGGAACCAGTGCAGAGCAGAACAGAAGCTATTTTGAAAATCTGGGAGTGACGGGAGAAACATCTGCAAGTGCCCATTTTGTGATCAGCTATGATGGCTCCATTGTGCAGTGCCTGCCGCTTGATGAGATGGGATATGCAGTAAAAACAAGGAACGAGGATTCCGTTTCCATAGAGTGCTGTTATTTGGATGAGGACGGAAAATTTACTGATGCAACGTACCAGTCACTGCTTAAACTGAGTGCCTGGCTTCTCTCGGAGTATCATCTGAAGCCGGCAGATATGAGACGGCACTACGACGAGGGCGGGAAAAAGTGTCCTCTTTATTACGTGGAGCATGAAGATGCGTGGGAACAGTTCCTGACAGATCTTGAAGACCTTAAGAATTCTTATTGACAGAAAAACGAAAAGATTCTAAAATAATAACGGATGTTATACAAAGGAGGGGAAACAGAATGGCAAGGAAAGAATCCATAACCAAAGATGCTCTTCTGACAGCGGCATTTGCACTTCTGCAGGAAGAGGGAAGTCTGCAGGTAACAGCCAGAAAGCTGGCGGCAAAGGCCGGATGTTCCACGCAGCCTATTTTCCGTATTTACAAGAATATGGATGAGCTTTATGAGGCTCTGTTTGAAAAGGCATGTGATTTTTTCCAAAATTATTATGACAGCTTTTCAAGGCAGACTGTGACACCGTTTGTCCATCTTGGAAATATTTATATCAGATTTGCGGCAGAGCATAAAAATCTGTTTTCCTATATTTTCCTGTCAGAAAACCGGTTTGGGAGAAGTATGTATGATCTGGTCAATGGCAGAAGCGGAAATGTGAGCAGAGAAATCCAGTCAGCAGCTTCCCAGGGGAGCAGAAACGCGCAGGAGCTTTTCATGAAGATGTGGATCTTCATTCACGGGGCAGCCTGTATGTCACTGACCGGTGATTATGACCTTCAGGAGGAAGAAACGATCCAGATGCTGAAGGATTCTTATCAGGCATTCAGATAGGGAAGAGGAACAGTATGGAGCAACAGGAATTTGATATTATAACCAGAATGAATGAAAAATATATCAAGATGAGTAAGGGGCATAAGGCTATTGCTGCTTATATTTCGGATCATTATGACCAGGCAGCCTTTATGACAGCGGCAAAGCTTGGTGAGACAGTAGGGGTCAGCGAATCAACGGTTGTCCGGTTTGCCATGCATCTTGGATATGAGGGTTATCCGGAGTTTCAGAATGCACTGGCAGAGTGGGTGAAGAACAAGCTGAACAGTGTGCAGAAGATGGGAGCCAAGTACGGGAAGAGTACCCAGTCGGAGATCCTGACTTCTGTGCTGAGTGCAGATATCGAGAAGATCCAGGATACGATCGTGAATCTGGATCCGGCAGCCTTTGAGGCGGCAGTTGATATCATTCTGGGAGCGCAGACGATTTATCTGATCGGAGTGAGAAGCTGTGAGCCTCTTGCAGATTTTCTGCATTTTTATCTGAATATGATCCGCGGCAATGTGGTACTTATAAAGACTACAAGTGTATCGGAGATGTTTGAACAGATGATCCGGGTGGGAGAAAAGGATGCCGTGATTGGTATCAGTTTTCCCAGATATTCCATGAGAACCCTGAAGGCTATGGAGTTTGCCAACGACAGAAATGCCAAGGTGATCACCATAACAGACAGCATCCATTCCCCCATGAACCTGTATTCGTCCTGCAATCTTCTGGCAAGGAGTGATATGGTTTCCATCGTGGATTCCCTGGTTGCGCCCTTAAGCGTGATCAATGCCCTTGTAGTGGCGCTCTGCCTACGAAGACCGGATGATGTGAAAAGAAACCTTGAGACGCTAGAGGACGTCTGGAACAATTATCAGGTATACTTAAATGATGAGATCAATTTTATCGATGAAGAACCGATTTTGAACTATTCCCTGACGAGACAGGAAGAGGAAGATGGCAATGAATAAAGTGATCGTGATCGGCGGCGGTGCAGCGGGCATGATGGCGGCCATCGCAGCAGCTAGAAGGGGTGCCAGGGTAACACTTCTTGAAAAGAATGAGAAGACCGGAAAGAAGATATATATCACTGGAAAGGGACGCTGCAATCTGACAAATGCCTGTGAGACAGAAGACTTCTTTTCCCATGTAATCACCAATGGAAAATTCCTTTACAGCAGTGTTTACCAGATGGACAGCCATGCCGTTATGACGTTTTTTGAAGAGGCAGGATGCAGTCTGAAGACAGAACGGGGAGAGAGGGTATTTCCTGTTTCAGACCATTCCTCTGATGTGATAAATACCCTGAACCGTCAGATGGAAAAGTACCATGTGAAGGTGCTGCTCCATACGAAGGTGGAACAGATCGAGGTGGGAGAGGATCAGCAGACTCCTGGCGTGACGGGTGTTCTTCTTTCTGATGGGAAGAGACTTCCGGCAGATGCAGTCATTGTGGCTACCGGTGGTATGTCCTATGCTTCTACCGGTTCAACAGGAGACGGCTACCGGTTTGCAAAGAAGCTTTCCCATACTGTGAAGGAGCCGGTGCCGGCACTGGTGCCTCTGACAGTAAAAGAGGAATGGTGCAGGCTTCTTCAGGGACTTTCCCTGAAAAATGTGTCGGTGACGCTTTTTTCAGAAAAAAAGAAAAAGCTATACGAAGGCTTTGGAGAAATGCTGTTTACCCACTTTGGAATCAGTGGTCCACTGATTTTAAGTGCCAGCAGCTATTATCAGACGGCGGCGGAAAAGCTGAGAAGGAAGAAAGAAAAGCAGGCCGGAAAAACGGGGAAAACGGCGGAAA
>OLSQ01002536.1_pt1 | contig 13110 bp, 8 predicted proteins | sample 1672561 | NCBI WGS metagenome assembly OLSQ01 (sample SAMEA3136699, study PRJEB25190) | human gut metagenome | biome: human gut; feature: human-associated habitat; material: faeces | place: Austria | collected 2013 | reverse complement strand
CCGCGAGTCGGCCGTCAGGCCGCTGTAGGGATCGGCCGGGGCGTCGGCTCCGGCTGTCTCGGCGAGCCGCCGTCCGAGAGCTTCGGCCACGGCTGCCGGTGTGTGGTATTCTCTGTATCGTTCCATCAGTTCTGACTTAGTGTTACGGTCACGCGGGTTCCGGGAGCGACGGTCGTGCCCGGGGCGGGCGACGACGCCGTCACGTAGCCCGTGCCGGTGAAGTTGACGGGAAATCCGCATTTCTCAAGTTCGACAAGCGCTTCGCGGATGCCCAGGCCGCGCACGTCGGGCACGGTGGTGCTGTTGCCGCTGCCGCTTTTCGAGGTCTGCAGCACATATGCCGCCGGGACGTTGAGCGTGCGGTGCAGCCGTTCGCTCCGGCTCGTGTTGTAGGTGCCGTAGAGTGTCGGCTTGCCGGGCGCGCGTCCGGCCGACTCGGCCACGTAGTCACTGCTGTTGCCGAGCATGCCGCGCGAGTACATCTTCAGGGCCACGTTGCGCAGCACCGTGCCGCTCGTGGCCGCCGGTCCGTAGGGGCCCTGCGGATCGCTGATCACCACTATGCACGTGTAGCGCGGATTATCGTAAGGGAAAAAGCCGCAGAAGGCCACGCGGTTGTGCCGTCCCTCGCGGTAGCCGCCCTTGAACGGTATCGACGACAGGATCTTGCGGCCCAGCGAGTCGCGCGGCGCCTCCAGGGCGATGCCCGCGGTGCCGGTCTTGCCCGCGATCTCCACTATATTGTTGCGCAGGCCCTTGGCCGTGCCGCCTTCGCCCCACACCACCTCGTGCATCATCTGGCGCAGGATGGCGGCGTTGCGGCGCGAGCATATCGAATCGCGCACGTAGCTTACGGGGATTATCGAGTCGCGTCCGTCGGGCATGTGCATGGCTTTCACCAGGCGTGGCCGCACGAACCGTCCGTCGTTGGCTATCGCGTTATATATGGCGCACGTGTACAGCGGTGGCACCAGCGTGGCGTAGCCGAATATCATGCGCGAGAGCGACACGCGGCCGCCGCACTTGGGGTCGAGGGTCGGATACCGGGGCGGCCGCTCGCGCGACATGCCCGTGTTGAAGCGGTCGAAGAAGCCGATCTGCCTCAGACGCTCGCGGAAGCCGTTCAGGTTGCCGTCGTAGCGCGGCGCTATCAGCTTGGTCATGCCTATGTTCGACGAGTATTCGATGAAGCGGCTCACCGGCAGATAGGCCGGCGAGTGGGTGTCGCGGATGGGTTTGCCGCCTGCGTAGGCGTAGGTCGATCCGATCGGGTACACCTGGTCAAGATTGGCATAGCCGTCCTCGAGCGCGGTCAGCATCGATATGATCTTGATCACCGACCCCGGTTCGTAGGCCTGCACGATGTGGTTCATGGCCTCCACGTAGCCCCCGCCCACGGTGTCGCGGTCGAGGTTGGATATTGCCTTTATGTCGCCCGTGGCCACCTCCATGATCATGGCGCTGCCCCACTCGCCGTTGCACTCGACCAGCATCCGCCCCAGTTCGTTCTCGAGCAGGTCCTGCATGGTTATGTCGATGGTGGTGGTGAGCGATATGCCGTTGACGGCCGGCGTCTCGGTCCAGTAGGCCTCGCCGCTGGTGAAAAGCACCTTCTTGGCCACGCCCGGGCGTCCGTAGAGCAGTGAGTCGAGTGCCGCCTCCAGGCCCGAGCGGCCGCGCACCTGCGGGTCCTTGTCGGTCTGGCCCACGCGTCCGATGCTCAGCGACGCCATGTCGCCGTAGGGGTAGCGGCGCAGCAGCACCCGCTGCGTCGTCAGGCCGGTGCGGTTCGGATTGGCCGACCGCCGGAAATACGGGAAGCCCTGCAGGCGCACAACCTCGTCGTAGGGGATGCCGCGCAGCAGCGGATACGACCGCGAGCGCTTTGCCTTGGGCACGCTCAGAGGCTTCATCAGGTGGTCGTACCATTGCTGGCGTGTGCGCTGGGGATAATATGCGGCCAGAGTGTCGGCCAGCGAGTCGGCGCTTGCCTTGTAGTTGAGCTCGTTGATGCGCGAGGCTTTGAAGTCGATGCGCACGTCGTAGTAGTTGAGGTTCGTGGCCAGGATCGATCCGTCGCACGCCAGTATGTCGCCGCGCAGCGGCGGTATCACGCGCTTGCCCGCCATGGTGCGCTCGCCCTTGGCGTTCCATTCGTCGGCGTGTATCACGGTGGTGTTCAGCAGGAACATCATGCACAGCCCCGACATGAACAGGATGAAGGCCGACATGATTACATAGCGGCCGTAGATGTGCAGGCGCCGGGTCTTGGGTTTGCGCCCCTTGTCGGTTTTTTTCCGGAACAGTTTCATGGAAGAGAGATTTTATAAGGTGGACGTTCCTGTACGCTCAGCCCCAGTCCCAGCGAGTCGACCATCCGCTGCATCGAGCTCTCGCATGTGGCCGACATGTACAGCGACCGCTCGCGTTGCACTTCCGTGCGAGTCACCTCGAGCCGCCGCGTCAGCGTCTGCACCGTCTCCATGGCCGTCACGCAGTCGAACCGCACCGATATGTAGGTCAGCGCCAGCACCACCACGATCACTACCGCAGCGAAATGTTTCAGGAACCAGTTGCCGGGAATGCCCTCGACGATGTCGCGCGACTTGATTTTCTTGATCGATAGTTTTTTCAGCATGGAGAGTGGTTTTTATTGGGTTGAGCTTGTGGTGAATGCTGTTGGGGTTTCGCGGGATGTCAGTTGCGGGTCGCCACGCGCAGCTTGGCGCTGCGGCTGCGGGGATTGGCCTCGATTTCGGCCTCGTCGGGTGTCACGGGCTTTCCTCCCGCCGGCCTGAACGGTGTCGATGCCCGCCCGTAGATGTCTTTCTCGATGCGGCCGGCGAAGTCGCCGCTGCGCAGGAAGTTTTTCACCAGACGGTCCTCGAGCGAGTGGTAGGTTATCACGGCCAGCCGTCCGCCCGGTTTCAGCACCTGTGCCGTCTGTTCGAGAAAGGCGCGCAGGGCGTCCAGCTCGCCGTTCACCTCTATGCGCAGTGCCTGGAATATGCAGGCCAGTTCTTTCTTGCGGCGTCGCGGGTCAGTCAGCGGCTCCACGACTTCGAGCAGCCGGTTGATGGTGTTGACCGGCGCCTGCTGTCTCGCCGCCGCCAGCGCGCGGGCTACGCGTCGCGCTCCGGGCACTTCGCCGTAGAGCTGCAGCAGCTCCCCGAGGGCGTCCTCGCTATAGTTGTTTACTATTTCGGCGGCCGTCAGGCGGCTGTGGCGGTTCATGCGCATGTCGAGCGGTGCGTCGGCTCTGAACGAGAAGCCGCGTTCGGCATCGTCGAAGTGGTGGAACGATACCCCCAGGTCAGCCAGGATGCCGTCGACGCTCTCCACCCCATAGTAGCGCAGGAAATTACGCAGATAGCGGAAGTTGCCGTACACCATCGTGAAGCGCGGATCGTCGATCGCGCGCTCTACGGCGTCCGAGTCCTGGTCGAACGAATACAGATGCCCGTCGGCCGACAGGCGGTCCACTATCGCGCGCGAGTGACCGCCGCCGCCGTAGGTCGCGTCGACGTACACGCCGCCGGGTCTGATCGCCAGCGCTTCAAGCGATTGGTTCAATAATGCCGGTATATGGTAAACTTCCTGGTTCATAATAAATTAACTAAACGACCCTTGTGAGGCCATTTTTCAGAGTGTAAAGTTACGAATTAATGGACTCAGTTTACAAATGAAAACTCCACTTTTTCTGAAAAAAGTTATTAACACCAATGCAATGACGCCCTCCTTGCCGTTACTCCTTTTCCGGCCACACTACTTCTACGCAGCGGGGGCGATTTGCAATTGCAAATCGCCCCCGGCGAATACAGAAAGGGAAAAATGTCTTTACTTCACGGTCACCTTAGTGGCGGTCTGTCCGCTCCGGCGGATGTAGATGCCCGGTGTAAGTTCGCCGCTCACGCGGATACCCTGCAGGTTGTAGTACTCTGCTGCATCCGTGCCGTCGGTCTCGATCTCGGCGACACCCGACGTCGTGCCGTCGGCCTTGATCTCGCGGTAAGCCGTCAGGCGGGCGTTGCCGTTCGTGTCGACCGTGCGGACAAACACCTTGGTGCTCTTGTTGTCGGCCAGGCTGATGTTCACATAGCCCTTGTCGGCCGTGGTCCAGTCGTGCGTGTTGTCGTAGCTCGACGGAACCTCCTCGGCCAGAGCGTTGATGCCCGGCTCTGCCGGTGCAGTCGGCTCGATGCGGTACTGCAGCGTGGCGCTCGAGGTGGTGTAGAACATCAGATATTCGTCATCTTCCTCCATCACGATCTTCTCGCTTCCGGTGGGCAGCGTCACGTCGAATTCGAGCGGGGTCTCCGCAGTGAAGTTCACGGCGTAGCTCGACGCAGCCTCGCGGCTCACGGTTACCGTGGCGGTCGTGGCCGATGCGGCGGCAGGAGCGTCCTCGGTCACGGCAGCTCCCGACAGGCACACGTAGTCGGCGGCCGGTTTCAGCGAGATGCGGCCCGAGATCTCCTCGGTCTGCGGCTCACGGCGCTGAACGGCTATGCTCGTGGTGGTGGCGTTCTGGAAGAACGAGATCACGCCGTCGTTGAGAGCCGGATTGCGGGCGATTTCCCACGAAGTGGCCGATGCGGGTATCAGCGCCTCGAATGCGTCGTTGTAGCCGTTCGTGCCGATGCCGTGGAACATTATCTGCAGGTTGCCGCCGGGCTTGATCGCCGATACGGGGGCCGAGGTGGCGATTTTCACCGCTGCGGCGCCCTTGAGGTCGGCCTTGGTGGCGGTGTAGTCATAGCTGCCGTATAGCATCGTGCCGACAGTCTCGGTGACGGCCGGACCGTCGAACAAGGCGTTCAGGTCAGCGGCCGCGATGGTCAGCGGAGTACCGCCTATCACGTTTTCGCCGCCGTTGGGCTTCACTGATATTGTCTGGTCCTTGTCGCTCACGGTCAGGAAGTTCACGAAGCCGTGCTTGCCGGTCATATGGCCGATCTGGTTCGTGCCCATGTAGATGTCGTATGAACCGCAGTCCGAAGCATCCTCGAGGTCAAATTCCACATACACATTGTTGGCCTCGGCGCCCTTACTGTCCGTAGCCTTGGTCACGCCGTACTGCACGTTGGCAAACGATACCACCGTCTTGGCCTCCCCGCCGCTGTACGTCAGAGGAACATAATCAATCTTCAGCACCGGCAGATTTGATGATCCATTTGAAAGATCGCCGGTAGTATTGGACAAGTCAGCGTTATCTTTTGATATGACGCCGCTTCGGATCCCCTCTCCGGTGAATACCTGCGAAATTAATCTGTAACCTTCAGCCATGGATCCTTCGCTTATCCATGTTATAAGGAGGCTGCCGCCTTCATAAATAATTGGTTCATCAAGTATTACACTAAATTCAAAAGGATCAGATTCTTCGTCATAATAAAATTCTTGCGATTGGAAATGCCCAATGGATCCGGCCTGATAGTCGTTAAACCATTGTTTCTTGTCATTTTTTATTGGGAATTGAGTTGCATCAATATTTTGTACGTAAATCGTTGATGAGAATGAGCCTAAAAGATATCCATCTGCACCAGACATTTTGAATGTAAAGCTTGTGATTTTTGCTTTAACGTTTTCTCCAGATTCATTGATTTTATTAAGACCCAATAAATCTGTGGCTGTATATAGTGTCTGACAGAAAGAATTTGTATAGTTATATGGATCGTGCGGCAGAATTTGTCCGGCGCCTCCATTGCCGGTATCAGGAGTGGTATAATTGGGTGTATAATATACGTCAGCCGGACCTTCCGTCACCGTCGGTCCAAGCGTCTCTACTTCTTCCTCGTAGGTGAAGAGAAAATGAGGTATAACATTCTTAGAATTGGCTAAATCACCGGAAAGTGTTTCAATGGCTGTAGTTGAGTCTGAATAACCGCCACTACGTGTACCTCCACCTGGTACATACGTATATATACCATTCCACCAACTAAGACTATCATTAGGATCAGATGCATACCAATCTTCGAAAGTGTCTTCAGAGAAAATAGTCAGCAACAGGCTTTTTCCAGTATATATGAACCCTTCCGGTCCAAAATTTAACGTCACAGTAAATATTCCGCCAATTGTTACCTCGTTCTCTGCTACCTCATCTGGTGTAATGGTAACTGTCGCCAGATTATCTTTTGTGAAAGAAAAATATTGTGGTTTATTGTCAATTACCGGAAATGAACTTTCTTCAATGTTTTGTGCGTAAGCATCAATTTTAATCGTACCGGAACCTATATAGGCGCCATTACTTTCCATTTTTACAGAAATTGATGTAATTTTTGCCCTGGTTATTCCGGCTGCATCTGTTTTTGGCACAATGCCGACAAGATCTTCTGCGGTAAGGAGAACCTGACTTCCGGAATATGTATTATCCAGTCTGGCAAATACCACACCATTAATGTCATTGTCGGAGTGTGAGCCATATCCTGAAACTTCACTCCATTTGCCGCTTACGTCGTACGTGAGGGCCGAGGCGGCGAACGCCATCACTGCCAGCAACGCGGTTAATATTAGCTTTTTCATAGTTTGTTTCGTTTGGAAATGATTGTTTTATAGGGCGGATGCCGCAAGGCTCCGGACCTTGCGGCATATCTTGGTTTTTTAGCGGATCACCACCTTGCGGGCCTCGTTGCCCTGGCGGCGGATGTACAGGCCGGGAGCCGGCTGCCCGTCTACCGCCTGGCCCTGCAGGTTGTACAGCACCGGAGTCGTGTCGGCAGTGTCGGCGGCTATCGAGCCGATGCCGTCGCCGACGGTGTAGACGAACTTGGCCACGGGTACGAACTTGTTCGGACCCTGTGCCTCTTCCTGGATGCCTGTGTCATAGACCTTCTCGAAGCCGTAGCGGTCGCTGCCCATCTCCATGGCGGTGTAGCCGCGTGTGCGCATGCAGTACGACACGCGGGCCTGTGCCTCGCTGTCGTTGGTGCGGGCGCTCCACGCCGTCACAAGCAGGTTGTGGCCCGTGTAGGGCAGCGGCTTGTCGAGCACGAAGTGGATTTCCTCGTCTTCGTAATAGTAAAGCTCCACGTAGTAGTCCTCGATGTGGCTGTACGAGGTCGACGGGTCGTAGTCGATCCACATGTAGTTGTCGGTGCCGGGCTTCTTCTGGAACTCGTTCTGAGCCGTGTTCTCGATGTAAAGCTGCAGATCGGCCTCTATCTCGCAGGTCGAGCCGTTGTCGCCGTACTTGAACACTACTTCAGTGATCGAGCCGTTGTCGTCGGCCAATGGCTCCAGGAAGTCGGCGCCGTAGATGATCTGGATGCCCGAATAGCGGCTGTAGAACTGGAACGGCGCGAATTCCCACCACGATCCCTCGCCGATCTTGATTTCTTCGGCGCCCGGATTGTCGAAATTGCCTACGGTGAACGACCGTGTGCCGTCCTCGGCCGCTGTCTGGGCCATGGCGCCTGTGGCAGTCATGGCCGCCAGCGCCAGCAGTATCATTGTCTTTTTCATTGTTGTCTGTTGTTTTTGATGGAGTGAAGGCCCGGGGCCTTCGCAACTGGTTGTCGGAAGTGGTCTCAGAGTTTGATCTTCTCGATCTTCGTGCCCTGGCGGCGGATATAGATGCCCGGGGCAAGATCGCCCGTCACTTTCACGCCCTGCAGGTTGAAGTATTCGGTCTCGGCTGCCGCATCGGCCTCGATGCCGTTCACGCCCGCGCCTAAGATCACGTGTTCAAGCGGAGAATAGTCGCTGTAGTACGTGTCGTACTCATACGGATCGTCAGGATCGGTGTATACCACCGATATGGCCATCACGTCGTAGGCCAGATGGCTTGCCCCCTCGAGAAACTTCATGTCCTCGAATCGCCACGATGTCACGGGCTGTTCGATATCGGTCTCGCCTACCTCGATCAGGCGCAGGAAGGTCTCGCCGGCTTTGAAGTGCTGTTCGATGGCGAAGTCATCGACGAAGTCGAAGCAGTCGTTGTACTGGCCCTCGGGGTCATCCATGATGCCGTAGTCGGTGATCACCAGGAATGTGTCGTGCGTGCCGTTGGTGAATGTCACGTCGAAATCGTTCGAGCCCGTCACGGTCAGGGTCAGCATCTCGCTTTGCTCTGTCGAGCCGTTCGACGTCACCATCACCTGGCCGCCGCCGTAACCCGTGATTGACAGATGCACCGTGAACTTGCCGCCGTCGGCCGTCAGGTCGATGTACGGTGAGTAAATGATGCCGCTTACCATTCCGCGCGCGAACACGGGCAGAAAGCCCGACCAGTCGGGGGTGTCGGTGAAATCGTATTCGGTGAAGTCGACATAGAAGTCATCGAGATAGGCCGGCTCCTGGAAGGTGCCGATACCCACGCGGTTGAAGCCTTCGCTCAGCACCGTGTAGTCGCCTTCGGCGGCTACGGTGATCGGCTCGTAGCATGTCACCTGGTATACATCGGCGCCCGCAACGGCCTCCCAGTTGGCCGTGAAGCCGTTGGCGGTCACGTCCGTGGCGGCCTTTACTACCGGTGTCTTCACTGTGACGCCGGCTTTCATGGGCGCGGTCTTGTGCATGGCCGCTCCCGCGGTCGCACAGCATGCTAAAACAAGAAATAACGACAGGTAAAGTTTCTTCATAGAATTTTAATTAATTGATCCGACTGCAAATTTATGTTATATTTTACAATTTGCAAATAAAAATCACAAAATTTTAAGAAAATTGCTAAAAAAATCCTTGTTTGGCCTGCACCGCGTGAGCCGCCGACCCCCGTTTGCCGGCTGCTGCGTGTATTTTATCGCAACAAAAGCCCGCCTCCGGGGCCGGAAGCGGGCTTTGTGGCGGATATAATCCTATAAGTAAGGGCTTACCTTATTACAACCTTTTCGACCGTTGAACCCTGGCGGCGGATATAGAGGCCTTCGGTAGGATTCTCTACCCGTACGCCCTGCAGGTTGAAGTATTCGGCCGGTGCGGTCGCGTCGGTGCTGATGTCGCTCACACCCTCGGATGTTTTGGTGATGACGACCTTGAAGGCATCGTTATAGCCCGCAAACAGCGGCGACATCGTGTTGGCCGGACGCATCATCAGCGTCATGCGCGGGAAGGTGACCGTGGCCGTGTTGCTTTCGTAGGCGATGCTGCCCCAGTAGCCGCGTTCGGTTATCTGTTCTTCGGTGCGGCCGTTGATGATGTTGTAGTGGGCCGCGCTGCCTGCGATCATTCTTACACCGTCGTCATAGGTGATGTCGGTCGGGTTGATCTCGACATATACCTTGTCGGGACGCTCGGCATTTATCACGAAGAACGAGTTGACTTCGCCGTCGACGGGCTTAAGTTTGGAATATGCTTTGGTGAACTGGTCGTCGGTTGTCCACGGGTTGATGAGGCGGAAGATGTCTTTCCCGTTGTATTTCTGCACCCTTACATTCGGCACCGTGATGATGGGGAACTCATCGTAGTACGACGACAGGTAGTCGTCCGTGAAGTCCGCCGTGCCGTAGTCGCTCCAGTTGCTGTCGAAGTTATATGTGCCGATATTGTAGTCCTTGGCGCCGTCTTCACCTTCGAAAGTCATCACTACGGTGTAAGTGCCTGTTGCGGCCAGGCTGAAGTAGATGGCCTCCGGCTTGGCGAGGATGGCGATGCTTTCATCGGTCCGCTGGGCTTCGATCACGGCCTTGAGATCGTCGCCGGGCTCGCCGGCCGCGTCGAGTTCATATGCTTTCGGATAGATGCCGACCTTTACGTTGGCCGCGTCCACAAAGCCCGGTTTTACTTTCAGCTGTGTGGCATCCTTGGTCTCGCCGATGATATCCAGCGATGTGCGGTAGTCCTTGTATTCGCCTTCGAGCTGCACGGTCTCGTTGCCGAAGCCTACCACGTTTTCTACCACGTCCGGATCATCCACATAATAGAGAATGCCGAAGGTGAACAGGCCCATCGCCTCGTCGTAGCCCGAGCCGACTCCCTCCACTGAATAGTGGATGCTGATGTCGTCGTACATCACGGGCTTTCCGCCGTAGGTATATCCGGTGTCGCCCGAACCGATCTGATAGTTGCTGATGAAGGGCATGCCCGCCATCCTGACGCCGTTGAACAGGCCGTCGAAGTACCATGAGTCTACGCCCATGCCCATTCCCGAAGGGTCGGTCGTGCACCAGTACACCGTCACGTCGACGGCTTTCGTCATTCCGAGGTCGTTGTTGAAGCGGCCGTTCTTGAGGACTTCCCACGACGAGAAACTGCCTCCGAGGTCTTTGGGCGGCGTCTTCATCGAGGGCGCTTTCTGTCCCGCGTCACAGAGCGTCTCGAGCTGAGTGCGGTCGATTAACTTTGATGCCGGGAGAGTTGGGAGTGCGTCGGCGACGGCTGTTGCCGCGCACAGCATAGTGGCTGCGATAATAGTGTAAAGCTTTTTCATAGAATGTGTTTTAAAGATCTGTGGCAAAATTATACAAAATTTTGCAAATAGCAAACAAAAAATCGCAAAAATGTCATAAAACTGGTGTAATTGTCAGTAAAATCACGAAATCCCCGGCGTATACATAAATAAAAAGCTGCGCGGAGCGAATCTCCGCGCAGCCGTTGATTTTAGCGCATTTCTATCAATACGCCACCTTGGCGCTGCGGCCGTCGGCGGTCAGCACTACCATGCCGTGGCCTTCGGGCAGGGCTATCGAGCGGCCCGAGCCGGTGGCTATCACGCGGCCTGTCAGGTCGGCTACGGTGATCGTGCGGGCTTCGGCGGCGAGTATGGCCGTGGTGCCGGTGACGGTCACCTGCAGGCCGTCGGCGCGGTCGGCGCTGATGTCGCTCACGCCCGCCTCGATGTCATAGTTCTGCTTGATGGACTTGACGGTGACATGGCAGGCCGTGCCAACCTCATTGCCGAACTGCATCTGGAACTGGCGCAGCGTGATCGGGTAAATCGTCTGGTCGTTCACGTCGAAATAGTCGGCCAGTCTTACGCGCAGCAGCTGAGGTGCGCCGGCCACGTTGTTGAATTCGGCCGTTACCTGGGCCGGATCGTTGGCTGAGTTCATCGCCACGCTGAACTTGTTGATCACCGTGTTGGCCGGGTCGATCTCGAAATCGATGGCTTCGGGGATGCCGTAGGTCGCCGTCATGGGCTGCAGGGTCATTTTCGGGCCGCGGGTGAGCTTGATGGTGAAGTCGAAGTTGATGGCTTCGCCGTCGGCAGTCGCCGTGGCGTCGGTCACGTCGGCTTTGCTCAGGCGCCAGCTGTCAAACTGGCTCATGTCGAGCAGCGGCGATGTAACATCCGTGTGGTTCTCGACGGTGATACCCTGTTCCAGGGTGATCTCGCCCAGGGTGCCGGTGACGGTGGTGGTGCCGTTGGCCACGGCGGTCACTATGCCGTCAGCGCCTACGGTAGCCACCGATGCGTCGGCCGACGCCCATGACAGGGCCGCCGGGTTCAGGTCGATGGTCGAATTGCCCACCGTCGAGGTCAGGCCGATGGTGTAGGGATGCTGTTCGTCTACGATCACCGAGGCCGATTTCAGCTCGGCCGTGCTGGCGTTGTCGATGTAGACAGGCAGGCTCACCGTCACGTCGCCGTACGTCGCTGTCAGCGCGTGCAGGCCTTCGCCCGTCACGTACAGCGTCTTGCCGTCGTTGATGATCTCGCCCAGCTCGGCTCCGCAGCTGAGCTGATAGTCCTTGAAGTCGGTGTCGAGCACCAGACCGTACTTGTTGAACGCGATCATGCGCGGGGTGTACATGCCCAGGTGCGGCAGTGTCGGTGTGTAGTCCATGAATGCCAGTTCGGCCACCTCGGTGTCCTCGGGAGCTTCGAGTACGGCATACACGGAGTTGGCCGTGGCGCGTTCCTTGCCGTCGGAGCAGTGGTTGCGTACCCCCAGAGCCTCGGTGTAGAGCGTCGACGAGCCGCCGCCGTCGAGGTTGAGACCCTCGGCGCAGCCGGCGAAGATAAGCAGGTCGCCCAGGGTGCCGGTGGTACAGCCCACCGATGAAAGGGCGCGGCCGTCGACCACCATCATCACGATCTTCGAGCCGTCGGCGCTCACGCCGATGCCCGTGCGCGGATGCTTGGCGCTGGCGTCACCGCGCTCACCCTCGCTGTTGAGGTTCACGCCGCCGCCTACGTTCTTCGGGTTGCCCGACACTACGCATGAGGGAACTATGCGCTCGCCCTCGGGAGTTTCGGTGATATTGTCGAAGGTCACCACGTCGCCCGGCTTCAGGTTGTTCACGAAGTCGTTGGCATTGCCGCGGCCCAGGATCACGAAGCCGTCGTCAGGTACCGTGAGATCGCCCGTGTGGCTGGCCGTCGAGGTCACTTCCAGGCGGTAGCTGCATCCGGCCCAGAAGTTGTCGCCCTCGACAAGGCGTGCCGTCACTTCCGAGCAGTTGTCGGCCAGCGACGTCTGGTTCGACGATCCCCAGAATTTGTTGGTGTAAAGGGTCACGCCGTTGTTGGGCGCGTCATTGTTGATGGCCTTGAACGCCACCGTCTGGTCGCCGAAGCTGGCGGTTCCTTTTTGGAAATTAAGTCGGCAGATGCGTGCCACACCCTCGATGTCGACCGAAAACTGATACCAGCTGTTGGATGTGCGCAGAACCTCGCGGTCGACCGTGAACGCATTGATCGGCGTCCCCACGATGCTCGACCCGTTGGTGGCTTTACCGCCTGTGTGGTAAAAGTCGCCGTTGGCGCCGCAGAAGTAGTGCAGCCCGTCATGCGACGCTTTCTTGGCCAGGTCCGACGTGCAGCCGTTGCCGGCAAGCTTGCCGCCGCCGCTGAGCGTGCGGATCGATACGCCCGGGGTCGTCTGGTCTATGGTCAGGTAAAATACATTCATCTGGGCCGGTCCGGTCAGGCGCAGCTGGGTCTGGGTTGTGCCGGGACCCACCTTGGCATGGAACACGGTATCCACATCGTACGTGCCGGTGGAGGTCGTCACTGTTGTGCCGCGCGCTCCGGCCGCCAGCGTGCCGAGTCCGATGAATAGAGCGGGAAGTAAAAGATGCTTCATGGTAAAATAGTTGTTGTGGTTATTATCTGCGCAAAGATACAGAATTTAAATTAAAAAAAAGTAAAATCTCCCAAAAAATACAGGGAAAGCAGGCGTGAAAGATTCCAATAAGAAGTGCAACGGCCTTCTCCTCACTCCTCCTCAGGGTAAG